>CEPX01182000.1_pt1 | contig 23962 bp, 26 predicted proteins | sample 361361 | NCBI WGS metagenome assembly CEPX01 (sample SAMEA2619974, study PRJEB7988) | marine metagenome | biome: marine biome (ENVO:00000447); feature: mesopelagic zone (ENVO:00000213) & marine oxygen minimum zone (ENVO:01000065); material: "saline water (ENVO:00002010), including plankton...
GTGCATTCTAATGTGTTGAGTTTGAAATAAGTTCTAAAGCACAAAAAATAATATCACCGGCAGCAGCAAACAGCCCATTGCAAGGCTTTTCTTAACGCCAACCAAAGAAGGTATCAGGCCAATAGCTGTGCTCACAAATAAGACCAACAATCCTATCCAGGAAGAGAAATAAAAAACAAGAATGGTTATTAAAGCTATTATTGAGATGCAGAGATAGGAATATTTTACCTTTGTCACCAGCCTGGAAAAAACCCTGCCAATCCTTAATGCTAAGAATGCAGCAACACAGCCTGCTATTAAAGCAGCGCATAATAAAACTAATAATTCACTTAGGCTAATGCTTTTAACTATCTCAAGCACAGCTACAACAGCTCCGTTTCTGGCTTTGTTCAATGTGTATAATGTTACTAAAGAAAATAAGAAGTTTACTGTGTTGATGCCGCCAATAAGGATAAGAAAGCTGTAGGTTCCAATCTTTCCAACAATAGCCATTGCAATGATAGCTGCCTGGGCAGCTCCAAGGCCTGGAAACAATGCTGTCAAAGAGCCTGAGAACACAGCAGCGCCGATAGCCTTTATCTTGTTAAGCTTGCTAACCTTAATCATCTCTGTTACCCTTTGCTTTGGGATATCCACTTTGTTTGATAAAGAGATTAATAAGATGCTTACCCCAAACATTCCTGAAAGCATGGGAAACAAGGGCTGCTTTATATTAGGAATGCCAAACACAATCTGCCCTAAAATACCGGACAAAATAAAAACAAAGCTGCTATAAAAGATCTTTTCCTTAGTCTTTCCAGTCAATATAACATAAACCACAACCGCTATCAGTATATATCCAATATAAGGCTGGATAAAACCATAGATCTTTGGCACAACAGGTATCAGGAAAGGGATGCACAAAAGAGTAACCAGTAATGACAGAAAGCTTCCAATTACTGTTAACCTTACCGCCTCATAACCCATTCCTCTCAACAGGAGAGCATGCCCAGGCAAGACAGATAATGCAGTGCCAGGGTCAGGAGATCCCAGGAAAATGCTTGGCAAAGCATCAAGAAAAGTATGTGTGATAGCCATTGCAACTATGAAGATGCAGACGGTAATGGCTGAGACAAACCCTAACAGATAACTGGACAGGCCCAGAAGGATTATGGAAATAAGGTTAACATGGATGCCCGGGATTAAGCCTGTGATTATCCCAAAGCTAATGCCAAGCATTATTGCTGTTAAAAACTCTAAAAAGAGCATTTCTGAGAGAATTCAGGGGATAATTAAATGCTTTTATGGGATTGGGTATATATTTAGCAAATTTGTATTGTCACCAGCCTCAATCAAGTTCAAGACCACTAGAGACAGAGCGATTGTTGTGCATTCTAATGTGTTGAGTTTGAAATGAATTCTAAAGCACAAAAAACAATATCACAGGCAGCAACAAACAACCCATCGTAAGGCTTTTCTTAACGCCAACTAAAGAAGGTATTAGGCCAACAGCTGTGCTCACAAATAGAACCAACAATCCTATCCAGGAAGAGAAATAAAAGACAAGAATGGTTATTAAAGCAGACATTGTTTAATTATATTCTATTTTTAGTTGGATTTTCAGCAATATTTGTGATTATTACTTTTATTGGTGAATTAATTCTCCATTTTTGTAAGGTACATCCATCATGTATAGACAAATTAGAAGAATCTGAGTGACGCTAATTTAATAAACACATTTATCAGTAATTTGAGTTCAGATGAGAACAGTATAGCTGCATTATGTTAAACAAAAGCGGTGAGCAGGGTAAATAAATTAGCTTCATTCTTTTTCTTTCATCTCAAATCATTGAATAGTTAAGGAGAAAACAACAACTTCCCCTTCCTTGTCGATTTAGTTATTCCATCAAAAACCTCTGTTTCATAATTGCATCCTAAGCAGAATCTTCTTTTTGTATCAATTAAATAATTTTGAATAGCCTTTATAAGCTCTTTAGAAAGAGAGGCTAAATTTTTATCATCATTAAAATGAACTTTAAAGGGGATATATTGGAATGCAATACTTTCTACTTCATCACAATGTTCTTTTCTGTTCATTAAGCCTTCCACGATATTTTCATGTTCTATCGATCCAAAATCATGTTTTTTATGTTTGAATAAAGATGGTTTTTCTCCAATTAATTTAAGAATTTGTTCTTCTGCATATCTGAGAATTTCCCTAGCTTTATCTTTGATAACTGGATCATTATCCTTCAAGTGTTGAATAGCTCTAAGAATCTTTCCATTATACTCAAAGCAGGGATCTATTTGTGTGATTATCCCTCCTTTCAAAAGAATTAACATGTCGGATTTTAATACTGTAAAACATAATGAAGACCCACAAATAAGAGGCACAACTGTTTTGTATGTTGATAACTTATTCCTAAAAATATTTGAGATATGTATTCCTTCATTAAAATTTCCTCCTGGACCATCAATAATAACTACTGCTTGTTGAATATTTAATCCATATAAGAAGGAAAAGATTTTATCACTATCTCCTGGGATAATTTCGCCTCCACTTTCTAAAGGATTATAGACTAAAATGATTAATCCATGGCCCAAAGCATGTTCAATCTCACTTAAGAGCCTCTTTATTTCTTCCTCCGCTTTCAATAATTCTTTATCAGACTTCATTCTTATTTGATATATAATTTAATAAGCTAAAATTATTATAGTTTAAAACAAATAAGTTTATATATTTTACCCCATTCTTAGTATATTGTGGGGGTTAATTATGTATATTAAATGTATTGACTATGTAGTTATTCCCTCCCATTAATAGCTTAAATACAAACATATTTAAATACTAAGGATTATATTATTTTTAAATATAAAAAGGAGGTTGGACCAAATGGCAAAAAAAATACATATAGAACTAAGTTCCAAAGCTCAAAAAGAACTCGAAGAATTGAAAGGTAAGTTAGATGCTTCAACAATAACTGAAGTCATTAGGGCCAGTCTTTCTGTAACAAAATTCCTTGAACTTCAAAAAGAAAAAGGGAATGAAATAATTATTAGAGATCCTAAGTCAAATAAAGAAACACGTGTTTTGACTCTTAGGTAAACTTAAATGATAGAAAATATCTCCGAGAAAAAAAAGATTAATGATATAGAAGATTTTGAGGAAACAGGAAACATAGATACTATTTCTTTTGATGATAAAAACCTATTAGGACCAAAACCTATATTAACAAAATTGCATTATGTTGTAGGGAATATTATTTGTGTTCTTATTACTATCACTTTCTTGTTATTGCTATTTAAAAGTAGATCTATACCAGAATATCTAATAGGTTTTATGGGCTCGATAATCGGTTTTTATATTGCCAAAGCTCCGTACAATCTAAGTTAAATTATGTATCTTCTTATGACAAACGCCACATACTACAATCATATACTACAAAAGCTAATTTTATTTATATAAGCTTTGTCTCATATGATATTATGAACAAAAAGAATAAAACAGAAGTCTTAGGTATTATATTAGTTTTATTATTTGGTTTATCTCAGTTCTTTAGTGGTTTGGCTAATAATGATTATCAAAATATAATAACAGAATTTGATAAAAAAAATGAAATCCTTTTTGACTTTGTTTATGATTATTCATATTCTGAATGGTACAAATTAATGGCAATAAAAGAAGCTGTAATAAATAAAAATATAGATATGGCAAATTTAAGCTACAATATGGGACAAATAGACCAATCAGAATGGCGAGAAAGAAGGGATGAACTTGAAATTATTACAGGTAAAATAAAAGAATATAGTAATAAAGTTACAATTCTAACATGGGCAAGTAATATTTGTTTTGTTTTAGGACTTCTAGTTATTGCTTTAATATTCTCTCATGATTTAAAGAAAGATCGAGCAACATCTGAATTAACATAGTAACAACTAATCTTATGAATATTCTTCTTTAGTATTTGTATGTTGTTTAACGCAGTTAAACATTTAACCTATCGCCCTTCTCACATCAGGAACTTCAACAGAATTAACATCTTTTATCTTCTTAACCTTTTCCTCTAAATCCTCTGTTGAGCCAAGGCTCTCATCCATTACAAAGTAAAGCATTAACGCTTTTAGCCCAAATGCTATTGGCTCTTGTTCAGTCTTGCCAACCTCACCGCCAAACTCAGAGATTTCCTTCTTAGCCTCTTCTTCTATTGCCTTTAAGTCTGAATCAGGAGAAGAAGGCATGATTTTCATTGTTACTATTACATTTGTCATTTTAGATATAGGTTTGTATGATATTATATAAATATTCTTGTATTTATTTATGCTCAGGGTAAAGTTCTAATATACTATCCTTATCAGCCTTGCATATACCTCTTTCTGTGATGAGTCCAGTAACCAACCTAGCAGGAGTCACATCAAATGCATAATTCGTAGCAGGGCTTTTCTCTGGTGTTAAAAGAACCTTCTTAATCTCACCCTCACATAATCCTTGGATATACTTAACCTCTTCAGCTCCTCTTTCTTCAATAGGAATATCTTTAACACCATCCTCTTTTGTCCAGTCAAATGTTGAGGAAGGAAGCGCTACATAAAATGGGATATCATTATCCTTTGCTGCCAATGCCTTAAGATAAGTTCCAATCTTATTAGCAACATCACCAGTATAAGTAGTCCTGTCAGTGCCAACAATAACCATATCAACCATACCATGCTGCATAAGATGGCCACCCACATTATCAGGTATCACAGTATGAGGCACCCCCTGGTTAAGAAGTTCCCAGGCAGTAAGCCTTGCACCCTGATTTCTAGGCCTTGTCTCATCCACATAAACATGAACCTTAATCCCCTTATCAAAAGCAGCATAGATAGGAGAAGTAGCTGAACCAAAATCAACAAACGCAAGCCAGCCAGCATTGCAGTGCGTGAGGATATTCACAACTTCACCATTATTTCTCTTGCTTATCTCCTCAATAATCTTCATTCCATGCTCTCCTATTCTTCTGCAATACTCAGCATCCTCATTAGCAATATCTTTAGCAACCTTAAATGCAATTTCTCTTTTTTCATCAACAGAACTTCCTTTTGATACAGCATCAAGTTGCCTTTTAACAGCCCATGCAAGATTAACAGCAGTGGGCCTTGTTGCTTTTAATTTCTCACCAGCTTTATTCAAGAAATCATCAAAACCTTCTTTTGGCGCTTCCAAGGCTGCAATATACATACCATAACCAGCAGTTGCCCCAATTAATCCTGCGCCCCTAACATGCATATCCTTTATAGCTACTGCAACATCATCAACAGTTCTAAGATCTTCAATTACAAATTCATACGGGAGAGGTCTTTGATCAATTATCTGAACAACCTTATTATCATCTTCTTTCAGCCAGATTGTTCTGTAGTGTTTTCCATCAACATTCATAAGTATCGCCTAAGAAAGGATAATCAGCCTAATATTATAAACCTTTTCCAAACACAACAATGTCCATAACCATCTCCCCTATCCAAACCTTCCTCTCCTCAACAACCTTAAACTTATACCCCTTAGCTTTCTCCTTAAACAGCTCAATATCTTTAGTCAGGACAACTATCCTTCCATCCTTAGCCAAACAATAATTAGCCTGATAGAACAGCTCCTGGTAAAGCTTTAATATCTCATTCTTATTGCTCTTCTTAGAAAGTATAGGAGGATATGTAACTATCCTGTTCACTTCCTTTTCTTTAAAGTGCGTATCAACCCATTCAACATCATTGCTGGAGAACTCAGCCATATCATTAACGCCTGCAATCTTAGCATTCTTCTTAGCAGACTGTGTGTAAAAGGATGATTTTTCATAACCGAATATATGTTTTTTAATTTTCTTTGTTTTCTTGTCAACCGTATCAAAATTAAACTTCTTTATAGGCTTTAACTTCAAAAACCCAAACTTATCCTTGCTAAAATAATTAACAGGAAAACCTGAAGCAAATAATGCTGCCTCAATTGCTATAACCCCTGTCTTGCAGAAAGGGTCTAAAAGAACATCCCCAACTTTAAACCCGCTAAGCCTTACCAACACATAAGCAATATGGCCCTTGATATCATTGGGATGGTTAAATATCTTGTAATGCCTTTTGCTTAGCTCAAACCCTGAGAAATCTATCCCAAAATAAAGCTCTTTATCAAAAATATAAGCATAAAATGTAATATCAGGGTTCTTTAGCTCAACCTTATTCTTAACAGAAATAAGTTCCCCTATCTCCTGCTCAATCTCCTGGCTTGAGAAGTTATGTTTTCCAAGCCTTTCGCATTCTATCTTGAATGTGTTCTTTTTATCAAGCCATTTGTTATAATCAATCTTTTCAAGATTAATCTTCTTAAGTAAATCAGCCTTATCTTTAAACTTAAAATGATGGAACAGAACCAAAATCCTTGAAACTGACTGTGCCTTATAGCACAAAGTGCATAAATCCTCCAGTTTCTTAGGCTCAAACATCACGCAGGACTCCTTCACACTGCTCTCTGCTTTAATCAGTTCCTTTATCTCTAATGCTGCGATATCTTCCATTCCTTTTGATGTTATTGCTAAGGCCTGCATAACTTTATGTTAATTCTTTGTTATATATATATTTTTAGATTAAATAAAACGGGTAGGAATTCCCTACTTTTAAGCAGGGGACGAATGCCCGTTCTTATTCACTAAAAAATTCCTTTGGAATTTTTGGTGTCCCAGAAATTGCTCCGCAATTTCTTAGGATGCTCAAAAATAGAGCTGGCTGAATCCCTGTCATTTATGGCAGGGTAAAGCCCTCGATTTTTTTCAAACAGCATAAATTTTATATATCAACCCTCTTTCCCTTCTCATATGGCAATACCAGGATATACTGATTATAAGAAAAGGGAATTTTGCAATGATGTAAAATGCCCGGTGCAGCTTCAGCTAAATTCTCTTGAGGAAGGCTCTGAAGAATATGAAAAGATAAGAGCTTCCTGCAGGACAGGCTGCAAATTCACAACATGGCAGTTTCATCATTGGCTGATTGACAAAGGCTTTGAAGTAATCAAGCCAGAACAATAAATAATCGGGGGTACTTAAAATGGATTGGGGAATGAAGAATAGGTTAGCAAAATTAATGCCAAATGGCAAATGCTTTTTTATGCCAGTTGATCATGGCTACTTTCTTGGGCCAACCAGCAAGCTGGAGAAGCCAGGAGAAACCATTAAACCATTACTGCCTTATGTTGATGCACTTTTTATGACAAGAGGAGTTCTAAGAAACTGTGTTGAGCCTGAAAACACCAAGCCAATCATACTCAGGGTTTCAGGGGGTAACAGCATAATTGGAGATAACTTATCAAATGAGGAAATCACAACCTCAATCCAGGAAGTGTTAAGGCTTAATGCTCAGGCAGTTGGGTTTTCTATCTATGTTGGCGCTAAATATGAGCACCAGACCCTGATGAATTTCTCAAAGCTTGTGAATGAATGCCAGGAGTATGGAATCCCTGTGATGGGGGTTACAGCTGTTGGCAAGGAATTAGAAAAAAGAGATGCGCGTTATCTTGGCTTATGCTCAAGGATAGCAGCTGAATTAGGGGCTAGTGTTGTTAAAACATACTGGTGCGAGGACTTTGATAAGGTTGTGGAAGGCTGCCCTGTTCCTGTGGTTATTGCAGGCGGCCCTAAATGCGAGACGGAAAAAGAAGTGTTTGAGTTTGTGCATGACGGAATGCAGAAAGGCGCTGTTGGGATTAACCTCGGAAGGAACGTCTGGCAGCATGCGCATCCGGTTGCAATGGCAGCAGCTCTCCAAGCTATAATACACAAAGATGCAACTGTAAAGGAAGCACAGGATATCTTTGACAAAAGCAAATAGGCCCCGAGGAATCTAAATGAAGGTTACAGTCTGGTATAACAATAATGATATAAGGATAGAAGAAAGAGAAAAGCCTAAGCCGCAAGCCAATGAAATTCTATTCAAAGTTCATTCCTGCGGAATATGCGGCAGCGATATTGTTGAATGGTACAGGCTGCCAAGAGCACCGCTTATCCCAGGCCATGAAGCCAGCGGAGAGATTGTTGAGATAGGCTCTTCTGTTGATAATTACAAAAAAGGGGACAGGATCTTTGTAGCCCCTAAAATAGGCTGTAGCAACTGCAAATACTGCAAAAAAGGCCATCATTCAGTATGCCCGAATGCAAAGGCAAGACTGCCGGGAGCATTCTCTGAATTTGTACTTATCCCTGAAGAGCTTGTCAATAATGCTGTTTTCTTGATTCCAAAGGATATGAGCTATGACACTGCAACTTTTGTAGAACCTTTGGCATGTGTAGTAAGGGCGCAGAAATTTGCAGGAATAAAGGAAAATGATAATGTTCTAATTTTAGGCAGTGGCATGTCCGGCCTGTTGCACATAAAGCTGGCGCTCAATAAAAAGGCAATAGTAACCTCAACAGACATCAATGAAAACAGATTAAAATTCGCAGAGAAATTAGGAGCCAGAACATTTAATGCTAAAGAAGAGCTCAAAGAGAAATTTGATGTTGTTATTGTATGCAGCGGGGCAATGCCTGCAATAGAGCAGGCCTGGAAAGCTGTTGATTTAGCCGGCACCATAATATTATTCACTGTTCCCCATCCTGACAAAGATGTTATTGTGCCTGTCAACGATTTCTGGAGAAAAGAGGTTAAGATTATGGCATCTTATTATTGCGCTCCTGATGACATGAAAGAAGCCTTTGAGCTGCTCAGTTCAGGAAAAATCAAGGTGGATGATATGATAACGCACAGACTCCCATTAAAAGATATTGAGAAAGGCTTCAAGCTCGTAACTGAAGGGGATGAATCCTTGAAGGTTATTATAAAGCCTTAATTCTTGGGTTTTCCATAGAAACCTTTTTAAATAAAGTTCACATTCTCTAGTTTAACCTGTGATTAATGAGAACCAGAAATGGTTTGAGAGAGGTTAGTTTTCTAGCTCTCTTCATTCATATCACTATAATCAGGAGGTAAATTAAAATGGCTATTAAAGAAATTTCAAAAGAGCTTGTTGAAGAAGTTTACGAAGCTATTGAAGTGGCTAAAACAACAGGCAAGATAAGGAAGGGCACAAACGAGACAACAAAAGCTATAGAGAGAGGTATTGCTAAGCTTGTTGTTGTTGCAAAGGACGTGACCCCACCTGAAATAACAATGCATATGCCTTTGCTTGCAGAAGAAAAGGAGATTCCCTGCGTTCAGGTACCAAGCAAAGAAGAGCTTGGGGTAACAGCAGGCCTGGGAGTCGGCACAGCAAGCATAGCAATTGTTGAAGCTGGAGAAGCAAAGGACTTGCTGCAGGAAGTAATCAAGAAGATCCAGAGCACCTAAAAAAATGGCTAAGGAAAAAAAGGAAAAGGAAGAAGTAAAACCAAAAGCAAATGATAGCAAGCCCCCTGCAGGAAAACCTCCCCAGCAGAAAAAGGAAGAGGTTAAAGGCAGCATAAGGTTTTCAATGGCATTTCCTGCAAGGGTTGAGGAAATAATCGGCAGGACAGGCTCAAGGGGAGAAGCCACCCAGGTGAGATGCAAGGTTCTGGATGGCAGAGACCAAAACAAGATTATAAGAAGAAATGCAAAAGGCCCATTGCAGATAGGGGATATTTTGATGCTAAGAGAAACAGAGATTGAGGCAAGGCCTTTGAACAGGTCTGGCGGGAGAGGTAATACAAGATAAAATGGCAAAATGCTCGTTTTGCGGCGGAAATATTGAAAAAGGCACAGGCAAGATGTTTGTATATGCCACAGGCAAACAAGAATATTTTTGCTCATCTAAATGCGAGAAGAACAGGTTAAAATTAAAAAGAAAGCCTGCAAAACTAAAGTGGGCAAGAAGCGAAAAAGAGGTAAATAAAAATGATTGAAAAAACATTAGTGTTAATAAAACCTGACGGTGTCCAAAGAGGCCTTGTTGGGGAGATAACCCAGAGGTTTGAAAAGGCAGGCCTTAAGATAGCTGCCATGAAGATGGTTTGGGTTGATAAGAAGTTTGCAAAGAAGCATTATGCAGAGCATGTTGACAAGAAATTTTATTCAGGTCTTGAGTCCCTGATAACAATGGGGCCTGTTGTTGCAATGGTGCTTGAAGGCGTTGAAGCAATATCCCTTGTAAGGAAAATGGCAGGATCCACAGACCCAAAAAGTGCTCCTCCCGGCACAATAAGAGGAGATTATGCGCATATAAGCTATGATTATGCTGATAAAAAAGGAATAGGCATCAAAAACCTGATACATGCATCTGCAAATGAAAAGGATGCGGAAAAGGAGATCAAGCTATGGTTCGGGAAAGAGGAGATTCATTCGTATTCCTCAGTACATGATGTTCATATCTTGAAATAATTATTCTAAACTAACTAAGAGGCAAAAACAATGGCAGAGAAGATGGTTGACAGGGTTACGGAAATAATGAAGAAGCCAGATAATATTAGAAATATCGCTATCTGCGCCCATATTGACCATGGCAAGACAACCTTCTCAGACAACCTCCTGGCAGGCTGCGGCATGATGAGCAAAGAAGATGCAGGCAGAGCCTTAAAGATGGACTTCCATGAGGATGAGCAGGAAAGAGGCATAACAATTGACACAGCTGCTGTATCTATGGTTCATAATTTTGAAGAAAAGGAATTCTTAATCAACTTACTGGACACCCCTGGGCATGTAGACTTTGGTGGTGATGTTACAAGGGCAATGAGAGCAACAGATGGAGCTGTTGTCCTGGTTGATGCTGTTGAAAGCGTGATGCCCCAGACAGAGACAGTGTTAAGGCAGGCATTAAGGGAACTGGTCAAGCCAGTGCTGTTCATCAACAAGGTTGACAGGCTTATCAAAGAGATCAAGCTGACGCCTGAACAGATGCAGGAGCGTTTCATAAAGATAATTACTCAGGTAAACAAGCTGATTAAGCAGATTGCGCCTGAAGGATACGGAGATAAATGGCAGGTCAATGTGCAGGATGGGAGCGTTGCTTTTGGCTCAGCTTTCCATAACTGGGCGCTTTCTATTCCTTATATGCAGCAGAAGAACATAACTTTCAAGGATGTTATAGACCATTACCATGGAGGGGAAAATTACAAAGAGCTGGCTGACAAGGCGCCTTTGCATGAAGTTGTTCTGAACATGGTTATCAAGCACCTGCCGAATCCTATGGCTGCTCAAACATACAGAATCCCTAAAATATGGCATGGCGAGCTTGAAAGCGATGAAGGCAAATCATTAATAAAATGCAATGCAGACGGTCCTTTATTCTTTGTTATCACAAAGATAGTTGTTGATCCCCAAGCAGGGGAAATATCGGCAGGAAGACTGTTCTCAGGCTCAATGAAAAAAGGCATGGACATATATCTTAACAGAATGAAGCAAAACTCAAAGATTCAGCAGGTTTTTATTTATAATGGGGCAAAAAGGGAAATTATTAGTAATGTGCCCGCTGGAAATATAATCGGTGTTGCCGGCATAAAATCATACCCTGGCGAAACAATAACATCCTCTCCAACAGAGCCTTTTGAGAAAATCACTCATATTTTTGATCCTGTTGTTACAAAGGCTATTGAGGCAAAGAACCCGGCTGACTTGCCAAAGCTGATAGAAGTATTAAGGCAGGTATCTAAGGAAGATCCTACTGTCCAGATTGAAATCAATGAGGAAACAGGAGAGCATCTTATGCATGGCATGGGAGAGCTTCATTTAGAGGTTATAGAGAACAGGATAAAGACAGAAAAGAATGTTGAAATAAAGACATCACCGCCAATCGTTGTTTACAGGGAGACAATAACAAAGAAGTCAGGAGAAGTGGAAGGAAAATCCCCTAACAAGCATAACAAGTTCTATTTTGTTGTTGAGCCTTTGGAGGATTCTGTTGTAAAAGGCATTAAAGAAGGCGCTGTGCCTGAGATGAGAATCAAAAAGAAGGATATGGAGCTAAGGGACAAATTTGTTGAGCTTGGCATAGACTCAAAGATTGCTCTGAAGATTAAAGATGTCTATAAAGGCAACATCCTTATCGACATGACAAGGGGCCAGGTGCATATCGGAGAGGTTATTGACATGGTAATGGACATGTTTGAAGATGTTATGGGCGCAGGACCTTTGGCCAAAGAGCCAAGCATCAAGGTAAAGGTTATGTTGATGGATATGAAGCTTCATGAGGATGCTATCCATAGAGGGCCTGCCCAGGTTTATCCTGCTGTTAGGGATTCTATAAGAGTTGCTATGCTTAATGCTAAAGCAATGTTGTACGAGCCATTGCAGGTGCTGAGAATAGAGGCTCCTGCCGATTATATGGGAGATATATCCAAGCTTATTGCCAACAAAAGAGGGCAATTGCTTGATATGCAGCAGGAAGAAAGCATTGTGATCATTAAAGCAAAGATGCCAGTAGGAGAAATGTTCGGCTGGAGCTCTGAGCTTAGAAGCGCAACTGGTGGCAGGGGAAGCTCTTCACTAGTTGACCAGATGTTTGAAAGACTGCCTGAAGACCTGCAAACCAAGATAGTAGGTCAGATAAGGGAAAGAAAAGGGTTAAGTGTGGGAGAAGACGGAGTTGCAAAAGGAAAGTAAGAATTATAATAATTAAATTATGTTTTACCTGCTTCTTTTAGGCTAAAAAAGTTTTTGCAAAAACTTTTAAGTAATGTTTTTTATTAATTAAAATCTTCATTTAAAAGCCTTACGAAAACTATTTTAAACTCCCTTTTTCTTGTTAATCTAAAATGTCAATCGAAGATGAAGAAGAGGATGAGTCAGTATATGATGAGGAATCCAGAGAAGATTTAGTGGAAGATGACGAAATGTCGCCTCGTGAAGAAGCCTTTATGAAAGGCTATGAAGACGCTGAGGAAGAAAAAGAGGAAGATGAAGAAAGTTGAGGTAACAGAAGAGATATTCAGGAAATTCCCTAAACTGAATATAGGAATTCTCATAGCTAGGGGAATAGATAATAAAGGCGAAAATAAAGATATACAGAAATTGCTGAAAGAAGTAGAGATGTTGATTAAGACTGATTTTATCCCTGAAAAATTAGCTAAACATAAGCTGATTTCGCCATGGAGAAGCGCTTTCCTGGCATTTGGCTCAGAGCCGCATAAGTATCATTCTTCTGTAGAAGCCTTAATGAGAACAGTGCTTGATGGAAAAGATATACCAAGAAAGAGCAAACTTGTTGACATTTACAACTATCTCTCATTAAAATACCTTATTCCCACAGGAGGGGATGACATGGATGAGGTTATTGGGGATATTAAGCTAGCCTTTGCAGATGGCAGCGAGAACTTTATCCCTGCTGATGAAAGCACCAGGCAGAATCCTGATAAAGGCGAGGCAATATACATGGATGATGTTGAGGTATTATGCAGAAAATGGAACTGGAAAGAATGCTATAAAACAAGGGTAACCCAAAATACAAAAAACGCTGTCATATATGTCGAAGGCCTGCAGTCTGTGGAGAAGGCTGAGCTGGAAAAAGTGTTAGAAGAGCTAAAGTCTTTAATAAAGACATATTGCGGCGGTGATACACAATCCTTTATACTTAATAAAAAGAACAGAACAGCAAGTTTATAGCTTCTTCTCCTGGAGTTTTTCCTGCAGCATTTCCCCGATTATCTTCTCAACCTCTTTTCTTGTAACAAAATTGATTGGCTCCCACATATCAACATACCTTTTTATCATTGTGATTTCTTCTTTTCTTGCGCATTTCTTTAATTCTTCGATTATCTGTAGTACCTTTACCCTTATCTGGCTTATTTCCTTCTTAATCTCATTTATATCAAGGTTGATTGTCTTAAACTCAGAGCTGAATTTCTTATTCGAGCTCAGCATATTCTGCTCAGTTACCATATACCTTCTCTGCAGGTTAGAAGTCCTTTCTTCTATCACCCTGAGCCTGTTATCCATATTGATTAGCTGTTCGTCAACCTTATGGCTATCTAGTTGCTTAGGTTTTTCTTTCCCGCCAAACAGGCCTTTGTGCTCAGGCTTTGGCTGGGATTGGGAATCAGAACCGATTAATGGCATAAACCTAAAGAGAACTCTATTGGTTATTAATTTTATGTGAGTATCCTAGAATGGTAATAAAATATCTTATAGAAATCAAAACCTTTATATTTGCTATAATCTTAGTGCAATTATAGATTACTAAACATAAAATGCCTTTGTTTGACAAAAAAAAAGAGGCCTTTTCTTATGATGTGCTCAGGGAAGGGGAGGATGTAATACTTAGAGTTGACTGCGAGAAATATACAAGGGTCCCTTCTTTAGAGGATGACCCCACCACAATGTCAAAGACATGCGATATTCTTGCTGAGGTGGGCCATGTTACAAAGATCGTTTATGTGCAGAAAAGGGACTATGAGTATGATTCTGCCCAGACAGCTATGCTTACTGAGATTGCAAGGCTTTACAACCAGCTTGTAAAGCAAAAGATAATCAATTATTATTCAATCACTGAGCCTTCAAAATATGCAGAAATCCAGAACATTCTTTTTAATCTGCTCAAAAAAGACCCTTTAGTGGCTTATGTTGAGGTTATAAGAATCCATAGAAGGGAAAAGAGCTATTTAACAAAGGCAACCAACCCAAAGATAATATCAGCTATTAAATCTTATATTTCATTATTAGAATATATTATTAAGCTGCTTGAGAAGACTAAGCTGGTTACAATTGCCAAGTCTCATCTGGCCGGGTATAAGCCAGGGGACAGGTCAGCATACAGAAGGATCCTCAACCCTGCAATAAAGCCTGATTTCATATTCACAAGGCTGATGGCCTCTTATCCCAGGGATGGTGAAGAGTTAGATGCATATCTTGTGGGAGATACAGAGGTTACAATCTTTAAACTGCCTGATACGATCCAGAGCCTTTACCATGTGATTCCCCCAGAGTTCAAGCTTTCTGAGCAGAAATATGAGCTGGTTGATGCTGCAAGGAGGATAATGTCTGAGCATAAGCCGAAAAAGAGCGAGTTTGTTGACCCTGAAAGGATGAGAGAGGTCTTCTTTAATGTTGGCCATGACCTTATAGAAGAGCTTGCCAGCTACAGAAACCTGAGGCTAAGGACAAAGGAGATAAACGAGCTTACAAAGGTACTGGTTAGGTATACTGTTGGCTTTGGGCTTATAGAGCTGTTACTGCAGGATGAAAAGGTGCAGGACATCACAATCAACTCTCCTATGGGGCAGATACCTATCTTTCTTATACACCAGGATTATGATGACTGCAAGACCAATATAGTGCCGACTGTTACAGAGGCAGAATCATGGGCTTCTAAGCTAAGGATGATCAGTGGCAGGCCATTGGATGAGGCTAATCCTATCCTTGATACAGAGCTAATACTCCCTGGTGCAAGCTCAAGAATCTGTGTTGTTGGGAGTCCTTTAAATCCTTCAGGGCTTGCTTATGCGTTTAGGAGGCATAGGGACAAGCCATGGACATTGCCTTTATTCGTCAATAACAGGATGATCAATTCTCTTGGGGCAGGCATCATAAGCTTCCTGGTTGATGGCAGCAGGACAATGTTGGTAGCGGGAACAAGAAGTTCAGGAAAGACATCTTTATTAGGCTCTGTATTAACAGAAATCATGAGGAAGTACAGGATAATTTCTATTGAGGATACGCTCGAATTACCAGTGATAGCCCTAAGAAAACTTGGCTATAATGTTCAACCAATGAAGGTTGCGGCTGCAATGACAAAGGGCTCAGCAGAAGTGCCTGCAGATGAAGGAATAAGGACAACATTGAGAATGGGTGATTCATGCCTGATTGTTGGAGAAGTGAGATCGACAGAGACTTTGGCACTTTACGAAGCAATGAGGGTTGGTGCTCTTGCTAATGTTGTTGCCGGGACCATTCATGGTGACAGCCCTTATGGCGTCTTTGACAGGGTTGTCAATGACCTTGGTGTGCCAAGAACAAGCTTTAAGGCAACCGATATTATTGTTGTTGCTAACCCTATCAAGAGCGCGGATGGGTTGCATAGGTGGAGAAGGGTTACCCAAATCACAGAAGTAAGGAAACACTGGGAAAAGGACCCTATGCTGGAGAAAGGCTTTGTTGATTTGATGAAATATGACTCAATATCTGATGAGCTTAAGCCTTCTGATGACCTTATTAACGGCGAGTCAGACATACTGAAATCCATTGCAGGCAATGTCAAGGAATGGGCTGGCAACTGGGATGCTGTCTGGGACAATATCCAGTTAAGGGCAAAGATCAAGCAAACATTGGTTGATTATGCAAACAACTCAAAAAACCTTGACTTGCTGGAAGCCCCTTTTGTTATACAGTCTAATGATGAGTTCCATAGGATATCTGATAAAGTGAAAGAAGAGGTTGGCAACCTGGACAGCAAGAAGATATTCTTTGAATGGGATGAATGGGTTAAGAGGGCTATTAAGAGGAAAGGGGTAAGTTAAAAGAAAGATAATATTTTTGGTTTGAAAAGAGGTGACATATCATTCCTGCTGCAGAAAAAAGGGAAATAAATGAATTAGTTAGAAAATATAAAGAGAGGATTAAAACTCAGCTTAATATTCCTGTTGAAAAAACATCTAAAGTAATCTTCTCCATGGAGTATAAGCAGTTTAAGCAGGAGATAACCCCAACTCATTTATCTTTCTATGAGAAGCTCTGTAATATCAGCGAGAAGATACTTAAGATAAAGCCAGACGCCAAAAGGGAAAAAGAGCTCTGGGAATCAATCAATATATGCCATCTTAATATAACACCTACAGGATCAACATCACTCTCGCTCCTTGCGCCGATTTTAATCATCCTGTTTGGCAGCCTGATAAGTTTTGTTCTGACTGGAGGAGTCTTTTTTGTTTTAATCTCGTTTTTAGTAGGTGCTTTGCTTATAGCCCCCCTAAAAAGCCTCCCTGATTTCATTGCTAACAGCTGGAGGATGAAGGCAAGCAACCAGATGGTGTTATGCATATTCTATGTGGTTACCTATATGAGGCATACCTCGAACCTTGAGCTTGCGCTTGATTTTGCTTCTGAGCATCTAAGCCCGCCATTGTCCCTTGACCTTAAAAAGGTTTTATGGGATGTTGAAACTGAGAAATATGAGTCAGTAAAAGAATCATTAGACAGTTATTTGGACACATGGAGAAAATGGAACAGGGAGTTTATCGAGAGCTTTCATTTGATAGAATCTTCCTTATATGAAGGCTCAGAGGAAAGAAGGCTGACAATGCTGGATAAATCACTTGATGTTATCCTTGAAGAGACTTATGAAAAGATGCTTCATTATGCACAGAACCTCAAAAGTCCAATAACCATGCTGCATATGCTGGGTATAATAATGCCCATATTAGGCCTTGTTATACTTCCTTTAATAGTTAGTTTTATGTCTGAGGTCAGATGGTATCATATTGCTACATTGTATAATGTATTATTGCCTATTGGAACCTTTTATTTAGGCAAGAGCATTTTAGCTAGGAGACCAACGGGTTATGGAGATTCTGATATAGCAGAGACTAATCCAGAATTAAGGAAATACAGAAATATACTGATTAATTTAGGCGGAGTGGAGATTAAGATAAATCCTCTATGGCTGAGTGTTTTTATTGCAATGATTTTCCTTATTGTAGGCCTTAGCCCCATACTGTTGCATGCCATGGGTTTCCCTGATTTTGGCTTTGGCAGGGAGCTTGAAGGCTCTTCCTGCGGCAGGCAGTATTGTTTTCTGGGATATAGGGAGAGCAGCGCAACGGAAGGCTCTATGGTTGGCAAGATAATAGGCCCTTTTGGGTTGGGAGCGTCTGTGCTTAGCGTTTTCGTAACATTAGGTGTTGGATTAAGTATTGGGATTTACTTCAAGCTCAGATCAAAGAATGTTATCAAGGTAAGAGAAAATACCAAAAAACTTGAGGCTGAATTTGCTTCTGCATTGTTTCAGTTAGGCAACAGGCTTGGAGATGGATTGCCTGCTGAGATTGCCTTTAGTAAAGTGTCTGATACGATGGAAGGCACCGTTTCCGGAAATTTCTTTGCAATGGTATCAACAAATATAAGAAAGCTTGGCCTTGGCGTTAAGGATGCGATATTTAACCCCACAACAGGTGCATTGGTTTATTTTCCTTCTAACATAATAGAAAGCTCAATGAAGGTTTTGATTGAGAGCATTAAAAAAGGGCCGAAGATTGCTGCCCAGGCATTGACTAATGTTGCAAGGTATATTAAAGAGATTCATAAGGTCAATGAAAGGCTAAAAGACTTGCTGGCTGAAATAATCAGCTCGATGAAATCACAGATAAAATTCCTTGCCCCTGCTATCTCCGGGATTGTTGTTGGAATTACCTCAATGATAACATCAATAATAGGCAACCTTGGGCCTTTGTTAAAGAAAGCTACTGGAGGAGGGGAAGCAGCTGCAGGGGGTATGGCTGGCTTGTCTGAATTGTTTAGCGATGGTGTAACAACATTTCATTTTCAGATAATTGTAGGCCTGTATGTAATCGAGACAATCTATATAATGAGCATATTGACAAACGGCATAGAAAATGGAAGCGATAAGCTAAACGAGAGGTATATGATAGGAAGCAATATGACCAAAAGCGTTGTTTTGTATTCCATAATATCTTTGATAGTTATGGTATTGTTCAATCTTGTTGCCGGGGCTATTATGGGCGGGATATAATAGGCATAGGAAAATCTGGATTTATCCGAAATCTTTATTAACAAAACAGAATTCTATAGCCTTATGCGAGAGTAGTATAGTGGCCTAGTATTCGACGTTGCCAATAGCGGAAAACCATAGGTTTTCGGAATGTTTGCTATGCAAACACGTTGAGACCCGGGTTCAAATATTATTGAGGAACATCCTCAGGTTTGAAAGTCCCGGCTCTCGCATTTAATTCTAATATTTCATATATTTAAGATAATTTTTTAAACTTATAGAAGATTAGAATAGCTTATGAACCAACTCACAGCATTGGACATATATTATCTGCTAAAGGAACTTAAGATATTAATAGGTTCAAAAATAAACAATATCTACCAGCCTTCAAAGAAAGAGCTCTATATACAGCTTCATACGCCAAATAAAGGAAAAAGCTATCTTAAGGTAATTCTGCCTTCTTTCATATTCCTGGCTGATAAAAAGGAGGCTGTTGAAAAGCCCTCTAACTTTTCCATTTTCCTGAGAAAGCATCTTAACAACTGCAGAATCCGGAAAATAATCCAGAAAAACTTTGAAAGAATTATTGAGTTCCACCTAGAAAAAGAAACCAGCCATATCCTTATCATCGAACTCTTCAGCAAAGGAAACATAATCCTCTGCGATGAAAACTACACAATCATCAGCCAGTTAGAGCAGCAGAAGTGGAGCCAGAGAGAAATAAAAAAGGGAATAACATACAAATATCCTGAAAAAGAATATAATTTCCTTGAGATAAAGGAGAATGAATTGGCTGGAATCTTAAAGAAAACAAAGAAAGACAAGCTGGTTACTTTTTTAGCCACAGAGATTGGGTTAGGTGGAAGTTATTCTGAAGAAGTATGTACTCTAACAAACATTGACAAAAACAAAAAGCCCTCACTCCTGGAAGAAAAAGAAACCAGCACATTATTCTCAGCATTCAAAACCATAAAAACCAGAACACCAGACTTAAAAGGATTCAAAACCTTTAGCAACTTAATAGAATCCTCCAACAAAACAGAAACCAAAAGCCCTGAAGAACTAAGGTTCCAAAAACAGAAAGACAAGCTAAGCGCTATCCTGCAAACACAGGAAGATAAGATTAAGGAGCTGAAAAAGAATGAACAGGAATCAAGGAAAAAGGCAGAACTGATTTATTCTAAATACCAGTTGATTGAAAGCATTATCAAGGATATCAATAAAGCAAAAGAAAAGTACAGCTGGGATGAAATCAAGGAGAAGCTGAAATGGCATAAGATTGTGAAAGAGGTTAATGCTAAGGATAAGAAGATAGTCTTAGATATAAAATAATAGATTAAACCCTCATCCCTCTCAGCTTCTTAACCCTCTCCTGAAGTGGAGGATGCGTAGAAAGCAGCTTCATCATTCCTCTCCCGCTAAAAGGATTCGCAATAAACAAATGCGCAGTTGAAGGGCTTCCAAACCTCATAGGATGCCTTGCTGCATCATGCTCTAACTTCTCAAGCGCATCAGCTAATCCATAAGAATTATGCAGCGTCTTAGCAGCGCTTTCATCAGCAATATACTCCCTGCTCCTTGAAATAGCAAGCTGTATAATAGCAGCAATGATTGGAGTAACAATCGCAAGCATAAGAAGCTCTAAACCAGATCCTCCTCTCCTATCCCTTCCTCCAAAGCCGCCAAAAATAGCTCCCCATCTGGCTATCATAGCAACATAGGCTATAACGCCTGTAATGGTTGCAGCAACTGCCTGGATTAAAGTATCCCTGTTCTTGATATGTGAAACTTCATGTGCAATAACACCCTTAAGCTCCTCATCATTCATAAGCTTCAGTATTCCAGCAGTGCATGCCACAGCTGCATGCTTAGGATCCCTGCCTGTAGCAAAGGCATTTGAATTATCTGTAGGAATAATATAAACCTTAGGCATAGGAATATTAGCAAGATGAGAAACCTCTTTAACTAATTTAAATAGTCTGTGAGCGCTCTCCTCATTGACCTCCTTAGCCCTATACATCCTTAGCACTATCTTATCAGAAAACCAGTATGAGCCAAAGTTGAGCAATATAGCGAAAAATAATGCAAAGGTTAAGCCCCGCATCCCGCCCATAAGGTTGCCAACCCAGAGCAAAACACCTGTCAATAACCCTAAAAGCACAACAGTCTTTAATTGGTTTTTAATCATAATAGCTCAATAAACAGCCTTTATTTATATAACTTTTTGTACTAAGGGTCGGCGCCAAAACTCCTGCCTTTAGATAGGGGATACGGCACCGACTCTGGTATGCTCAGAAAAGCTCTGCTTTTCTGACATGTTATAGCTTCTCCAAATACTTCCTCAAACCCTCTATTTGCCTTAACTTTGTTTTCCTAAACAGAAACTCCCTGAAGCTTTTATCAACCTTGACTCCAAGGTCTTGCAGCTTTGTGCTTAGCTCTTTATACAGTTTCTTGCCTTCCCTATCTAAATCGGTAAGTATTATGCAATCTTTCTCCTGCTTTGCTATATCCTCGGCTGTTTTATAGATTGCTTTCTTGAGGGTTATAATATCCTCAATCCCGAACTTCTCCAAAGCTCTTTTATCCTTAACGCCCTCTACAACGATAAGCTTATCAGTGTTTTTAAGCTTACCAACCCATTCCAAAAGCTGAAGCTGTTTTTCATTCATTCTATATACCTCATCAAATATTTTCTTATCCACACAACTCTTCTATACAATTCAAGCTTATCCTTCCTCCTGATCTTGCTGGGCCTTATCTTGTTATAGATATCAACCAGTTTATTATACCTGCTGATGGTTTCCTCATCCACCCTGTTCTCCTTAACATTCGAAATTATGTTTAATAGCAAAGTATTGAACCTCTCTATATTTATTCCTTCTTCAACGCTCCTTAGCTGCCTGAACTTCCTTTTGATCTCAAGCTTCCTTTCGCTTAATGAAGCTGTCTCCCTTTTTAACTCATTATACCTAAACCTGAACATGAATATCCTGGATGATTTATAGGCTATTGTTCCCAGCAATATGCATATTATGGTCAGCAGCATGATCAGGATATAGTTTCTAAAGTCTAATATTCTTGCAAACCTCCTTACTTCCACAACAGGCTTTACCTCAACAACCTCGAACACATCAGTGCTCATTGCCTTCTCTTTGCCATACCTGACCTCAGCATAGAACAGGTATGTGCCATAATCAATATCTTCCGGAAGCCTTAGCCTTCTTGCGATTGACAATTTCTCTTTTACAGCCATTGTCTCTTCCCTGAAATTGATTGTATTTCCATCAAGATCCCGGACAGCATAATGCAATGTAACATCAATCTCTTTGAAATCTCCTACATTTATCATAGTGATATCAGCCTCAACATCCTCTCCTTTCAGCACCTTCTTTGTGACATTATGGACCTTGGCGTTGATATCAAACAATGGCTTTTTCTTTGTGACATCCAGAATAACAGCAATCAATTTCATCTCATAGTTTGCTGTAACCAGCAGCTTGCCTGTGTATAGCTTTATAGGCTGGTTCTCGCTGGCTGAGAGATATACCGTTATTTCTTTAGACTCCCCAGGCAGCAATACAAAATCATTCTCCATAACAAGAATCATATCTTCTAAGCCAATTACATTTATACTAAATGCCAGAATAGTTTCCCCTTCATTGGTTATAACAAGACTATCTTTTTTTGTTTCTCCTTGTTTTAATTCAGCCCTCAGTAAATCCCTGTCAACATTAAACTTCTTTATAGGCACAGAAACCCCTCCTATACTCTCTCCTACGCCAGTTCCTATGCCTTCATAACCAATAGGTATGCTATACCCTGAGTTATTTCCGGAGAAAGACGTGATTAAAGGTATAAATATCAATAATACTAATATTGACAAGAGCATTCCAATTCCTAATCTGTTCTTGTTTTTCATTTCTTTAACCTGTATCTTCTATAAACTGTGGCAATAGTTCTGTAAGACCTGTTCAGTAATTCTGAGATTTGGTGATAAGAGAGCTCATGCTCTTCCTTGAGATAGCCAACAACTGATTCCAGAACGCTGTATTTCCTACTTTTGAAGATTGATAGAGGAATAGAAATATTTTCTTCCTTAGCAATGAATCTTTTAGCTAATTTCTTTGCCGCCTTGTTATAGGTTGCCCAGATTGTCTTGCTGTTCCTGTTAAGAAGCTTTGATATTTTGATTAATTTAAGATCATAGTTCTCCTTTAGGTATTTCACGATTGTTTCAAGGCAACTGAGCTTATTGTTCCTGAAAACAGATATAGGCACAGTGAATTCCTCTTTTACCTGCTCTTTTAGTGAAGATATAATCTCTTTTTTTTCTTCAGGAGAAAGTGATTTTAGAATTGACAAAAGGATGTCTCTATTCTGAACTAAGAAAGATTTCTCTATTTGCAGCCTTTTTTCCTCTTTTTGGGACAAAATATCTTATTATGTAGTCATATAGTATATAAAGTTTTTGACAAAACAAGAAGAAAACCTTATTATGTAATCCTCAAATCTTACTATGTGCTCTCAATAGAACCTGGACTGGATTGCAAAGCATAAAGAAAGATTTAAATAATTTCAAGAACAATAAAATCCTATGGTTGATTTAAAACATACTTTCTCTGATAGGATATTCTTGCCAGCAGCAAGATTCAGGATTAAGCATAGGGATTACTTTCACCTCAAGCTTCTCTATAGGATGATGTACCATTGGCTTGTTGAAGAAGGCCTTGTCAGCAGGTCCAGCGTAGATTTCCCTGAGACTTATTACCTAAACAGGGAAAAGCCAAAGAAGGGGGATGAGGTAATGATCTGGTGGAGAATTAAGAAGGAGGTTGATAAGTATTATAGGTATATAATTAATGTAAATTTTAAGGTTATTTATTTAAGGAAAACAGAGGTTATGCACCAGGGGCAGAAGTTTGACACAAACTGGGGAGAAGTGGAAATAATCGTTGAGTCAAGGCTGGAGATGGATTGGCAGCATGAATGCGGCACCGGCTGGAGAGACCATCCGTTTTTAAAGAATTTTAATGAGCTTTTTCATAAGAGAATCTTCAAGAAAGAGCTTGAATCATTTAAGCTAGAGCTTTACAGGTATTCCTACAGGTTCCAGGAAGCTATTAAAACATACTTACAGAGGCCTGTGTATCTTCCAGAAGGAGAGAAAGGAACATTATGGCCGGAATTAGGGCTTGGGGATACTAAATAATTTCTTAGAACATCATAACACCAACTGTATAGTCCAACGAGTGTTAGATTAGTTGTTAGGGGAGGGACACTCAAAATACATCAACACCTTCTTATCAGTTCTGCGAGTAAAACATACTCGTGATGGGGTGGGCCCTCTGATGGTTG
>CEPX01033533.1_pt1 | contig 23882 bp, 26 predicted proteins | sample 361361 | NCBI WGS metagenome assembly CEPX01 (sample SAMEA2619974, study PRJEB7988) | marine metagenome | biome: marine biome (ENVO:00000447); feature: mesopelagic zone (ENVO:00000213) & marine oxygen minimum zone (ENVO:01000065); material: "saline water (ENVO:00002010), including plankton...
ACACTCCGAAAGGAGACAAGTAATTCTTTTCCCCACATCCCTATGGAACCTGAGAAATGCAAAGGCGGTAAGAAAGGTCGCAAGAAGGGCAAAGGCAAGTAGTATGAACCGCAACCGACCACGCTGGCGAACAACAGAAGTGAGAACTGTTACCGCTAGGGCTTCTCATATAACCAAGTCAGCAAAAGATATGAACTCTTACATGCCCCCAAATCCCGTGAAGACCTATCATGTCAGTAGAACCGATGGATCAGAACGAGGCTGATCGTTGGGCACGAGAGAATCCAAAATTCAAGACATTGATGAAGGCGACTGTTGCTGCAAGATACCATAGCAGGGATAGCGAGCCTGTCGAAAGCCGAGCGGACAAGGCTCTGGAGGTTGGAGAAATAACCAGTGCCCAGCGTGCCATGCTCAAAGCAGTGCTGAATAGGCATGTGTTCCCACCGAAGATATGATGTTTGTACTGCGTGGATTGTTCCAACAGGCAAGTCAGAATTTTTGCTAATGTGTGCTGACCGAGGCACAGTTCCCTGCGAATATGGAAAACAAGATAATTAACCGCATACTTCTCAAAGGCTCTCCGATGGTAGACACTGTTATCTCGGAGGTTGATTTCTGGGCTGCGTACAAGAAGGATCCCAAGCCAGAGGGAAGGATTATCGTGGAGGGTGTGTTCGGAGAGACCGTAACAGTGCTTAAATCTGCAGTAATTGGATTTGTCGACCGCACGAACATGCGGATGCCGAGTCCAGGACAACTTGGTCCACTTAATTCCTAACCCATTTTCACATGCCAAGACAAGACCGTTATATCTCGGATGTTCTCATGAACCAGACACTCAAACCAGAGGAGGAGGTCGAGGTTCACTTCTTCCACGATGTGGGAGATTATGGTGGAGACAAAGACAATGTCGTCCTCGGATTTATGAGAGGTGGACATGTCGTCTCCCAAGTCTGTATCCTTATCTCCGAAGGCAACTACACCGTCAAGGAGTTCAAGGAATACCTCAAGAATGCGATTGCTTCTCCGCACTATCCCAAGTGCTCGTTTGATTTCGAAGAGGCAACCAAGGAAGAGATCGAAGAGCTTGCCGCAGAAGACAAGACACCAAGGGTTGTAGCTTTTAAGCAACCCAATTCCGAATGGAGTTACTAATGTCAGTCAACGATATCACTCTCAAGAAGGCAAAGAATGGCTTCATAGTCAGCTACTGGAAGTCCGCACCGAAGACAAAAGGACAACCAGGCAGCTGTTGCGGGATGGGTGAGCACATAGACGAGGTGTTCACGGACAAGACGAAAGCCTCCGAGCGCATGTCAGAAATTGTACCGCATTGGAGAAGACGTGAAAGCATTGCGAGGACTTTACCACCACCACAATGAGATATGTCCATTCGCTAAAATCCATGAACATACAGCCTGCGCAGAACGGATATGTATTGCATTATTCGTTTTTGCAGGCATGCCCAGACCATACAAGCACAGCGGAATGCGAGAACTGTGCATATTGTACGAAGATTTATATTTGTAAGACCTTCGAAGAAGCACTGGAACACATAGCCATGGAGTTCTGCGATGCCTTCGATGAAGGTTTGTTCCATATTACACAAGAAAAACATGCCAGCAAAAAAGAAAGCCAAACCAAAGGCGAAGAAGAAGGTGACGAAGGCTAAGCGAAAGCCTGTTGCCAAGAAAAGGGCGAAGCCTAGAACATCGAACAAAGGTGCAACTCTCCATCCACATTGCGACCACGCTTGGGTTCTCGCCCACAGTACTGGCAGTTTCATAGTTGCGAAGGCAGTCTTCGTTTGCACCAAATGCTGGAAGCAGCAGTGCCTGAAACTGGGCATGGAACTAGAAGATTAATTCCCCCAATCCAAATGCCCTCAGGAATAGACATCCCAGTTCACCCAGATACTCCAACTGGCAGACCAGAGAAATTCATTCTCGAGAAGGTGCAAATTGGGTGTCAGCAAGAAATCTCAGGCGACTTGGTACGCAAGGTAGAAGGAGATGGTGACGAAAGAATACGCATATTTTACAATCAGATGGTGGATCGTCTTGTCGCCCAGATTAAGACATTCATTATGGGAGAGAAGGCGCACGAGGAAACAAGAACAGTGGTATTTGAATATCCTGCGAGCTGGTGGCAGCACTTCAAACAGGAAGTGTTCCCACGATGGTTGCTGAAGAGATATCCAGTGCGCAGGCAGAGGCATCAAAGGCTGGTTATTTTCAAACAAGTTGAAGTCCTGCCTAAATTTAATCGTTTTTTAAAGCCAGAGGAACAGGAATTGCATTTTCCAGTTCTTTCTGCTGAAGTTTCCCCCCAACATCCATGTCCACAGCCCCCAAGAACATAATATTCTCTAAAGAGGCAAGAGAGAAGACTCTTGCAGGTGTTCGCATACTCCGGAAGGCAGTTGCTGCCACACTTGGACCGAAAGGTCGAAATGCTCTGATCGAGAGAGGATACGGAGATCCGTTCGTGACCAAGGATGGTGTCTCTGTTGCCAAGGAGATAAATCTCAAAGATCCATTCGAGCAGATGGGCAACCTGATTGTCCGAGACGCTGCCAGTCGCACAAATAACAAAGCTGGCGATGGCACGACAACATCGACAATTCTGGCTGCAGCCATCATGGAGGAAGGCATGAAGCATTTAGGCAAAGGTGCTAATCCAATTCTCATAAAGAAAGGGATCGACAGAGCAGTAAAACTAGTCGTAGAGGAATTACAGGAACATTCTAAACCAGTTGAATCTGTTGAGGATCTGGTCTCGATTGCGACCATTTCGTCCCAAGATGAGGAGATCGGGAAGATGGCAGCTCAGGCAATCTGGGATGCAGGAGACCAAGGCATCGTGTCGATCGAAGAGAGCAAGGGAATGGGCATGGAAGTGGACAAGTCTGACGGATTCAAATTCGACAAAGGGTATGTCTCTTCCTACATGATAACAGAACCCAAGAGGAAGGAGGCAATCTACGAAGATGTCCACATTCTGCTCTTGGAGAAGGATATGACTGCGAGCAGGGAGGTTATCCCAATTATGGAGAACCTGCTCAAAGGTGCGGAGGACAGGCAGAGCATCAAGCATCTGGTGATTATCTGCGACAATGTGCTTAACGAGGCATTGTCCACAGTGGTAGTCAACAAGCTGAAGGGCAATTTCTTCACGCTTGCCATTCGTGCTCCAGCTTACGGAGACCTGAGGACAGACATTATGGAAGACATCGCAGCTTGGACAGGTGCAACGTATATCTCCAACACGACTGGAAGGAAGATTGATACACTCAAGTTCGAAGACCTTGGAAAAGCAAGACGTGTGATTGCAACGAAAGATGACACTGTGATTGTCGATGGAAGTGGGCAACTCGAGGATGTGCAGAAGAGGGTGACCGAGATCGAGTCCCAGCTCAAGAAGGATAACACCGAACTTGTGGAGAAACAGCTGAAGGAGAGGTTGGCAGCACTAAGTGGATGTGCCATTGTATTGCGCATTGGTGCTGCGACAGAGGTGGAACAGAAGGAGAAGCAATACCGAGTTGATGACGCTCTCTGCGCTTGTCGTGCAGCCAAAGCGGAGGGTGTACTTCCAGGTGGCGGTGTCCCATACTTGCGTGCTGCACGCAATCTCGAGGAACTCAAGTTTGAGAACCGCCACGAAGACATTGGTCGAGAGATCGTTTGCGCAGCACTGCTCGAACCGATAAGGTATCTGGCAAGGAATGCTGGAATAAATGAGGAGCGGATGATCAAAGAATGTTCCAAGGTGGTGTTGCCAAGTGTGCTGTATTCTTGGGGGTACGATGCCCTGAAAGAAGAGTACTGCAACCTGTCCGCAGCACAAGTATTCGATCCAACCAAAGTGGCACGTGAGGCTCTTGAAAACGCAGCATCTGTGGCTTCCACGTGGCTAACTCTCGAGACAGCTGTCACCGAGATTGTACCAGAAGGGATGCCAAACTTCAATGTCATGGCTCCGACAGATGCTCCCCCTGAAGGTTATTCCCAAATGTAACTATGAAGAGGACAGTTAGATCCCGCATTGTGCTCAAAGATGGAACTTCTTACCTAAGCAACCTTACCCACGCAGAAGTAGACAGGCGCAAGAAGAATGGTGCTGGATTGTTTGTCAGAACAGAGGAAGGATTGCTGAGAGGGATACCGCACTCGCAGGTGCAGACAGTCGAAGAATTTTCCCCAGCTGAAATTGATTACTAGAGTAATTGCCATTGGCGCCATAGCTGGTGGGGCATTACTTGCTGCCAGCCTGATGGGAGGCAAGGTTACAGAGGTTATTATGCACAAAGTCCAATACGAAGAATGTGCGCTTGTTGAGAGAAGCAACGCTTGGGTCATAAGGTGTAGGAAGAAGGATCCTGTCCATTACCCAGAATACACGTGATATGGTTAAAGTCACCGAAATCGAAGACACCATGCAGTACACCCCGAGACAAAGGGAGTTTATGTACTACGCCATTGAGGATGACAGTATTAGTGATCTTTATTTCTGTGGTGGTGTTCGTTCTGGCAAATCTGTCTGTGTCGTCAAAGCGGGATGGCACACTGCAATGCGTTTTCCTGAATCCCACGGATTACTTACAAGGGCGACTCTCAAAGAGCTTAAGTCAGCAACTCTGGATAGTACAGTGTACGGGAAGGATGCCAACGGAGAACAAGTTATACCTCTTGACACCATTGCCGACCACAACAAAGATGCCCAGCAAATAATCTTTAAGAATGGAAGCAAATGGTCATACTTCGGCATGGATCAGATCGAGCGGTTCCAGGGTATGGAGTTCTCGTACTGGATGGGGGAAGAGGCGAACCGATACAAGATCAACGTCTTCAACTACGTCCGAAACACCAGAATCTGTAACCGAGTTGGACCACACAAGATCTTCCTCAATTCGAACACCGATACGGGACAGGATCATTTGTACCAGAGATTTTTTGAGGAAAATCGAGAAGGTCACAAAGCAATCGTCGTGTCAACACTTGAAAATGCAAAGCACCTCCCCCAGTCATTCCTCAAAGACCTTGAAATTCTCAAGAAGAGGGATCCTCTAAGCTACGCTGTGTACATTATGGCGAAGTTCCAAGGGTTGTCTGGGTTGGTTTATCCGCAGTTTAACTCCCTTATCCATGTCGTCGAACCTTTCGAAATCCCCAGAGAATGGAAACGAGTTAAAGGATTTGATCATGGATTTGCTCACTACTGCGGAGCATTGGCAGTCGCTGTCGACTTTGAGGGAAATCTTTGGTGTTATGACGAATACGCAGAGAAGGGTCGCTCTATCCCTGAGAATGCCTCAGCTCTTACCAGCGAGAAAGGTTGGACAAAGTTTGAATATGCTGATCCAAGTGTCTATAAGCAATATACACAATCCTCAAAGATTCCAGGAAAAATGGTTTTCGTAGGTCAGGACTACCGAGACAACGGAATCGAGCTAACACCAGCCAACAATTCGAAGGCTGGAATCGAACGCATTCGTGCATTCCTTTACGTCGACCCAGAGAAGATACACCCAATATTGCAAACGAAAGGATCTCCCCGCATCTTCTTCTTCCGAGGTCGTGTTCCCACAACGATAAAGCAGATAGCCAACTGGAAACTTCGGTCAGACAGCGACGGGATGGACACTGAGGAACCAGAGGATGGGGATGACGACCTGCCTGACTGTCTGAAGTATATTGTTAATGGCAATCCCTGTGCCCACATCAAGGGCATGGCTGATGCGCCCAAAGAACCTTGGGAACTTGCCCCTTGGGAACGAGGAGGAGCGCAAGCCCAGCAGAACTCTGATTTTATCTTCTCCCCCGAATTAGGATGACAGAATTCAATATGCCATTATTCACCAGAGGCAGCAATCTCAAACTGGTAAAACAGATGATGTGGACATCGCCAATATTCCACATTCGCCAGATCTTCAAGAATGCCAAGAATCCAATGTTCTGGAAGTATGGGTTCAGGAAGCACCCAGCAGTGAAGCGCAAGAAGTTAAAGTATTGGAAATGGGTATCGCTGAACAGAGACCTTTTCGGGAACGAATGTCCTGGATGGCAGTGGTGGTACTACGAGTTGGAACATTACATTAAGACACCGAGAGGTGTGCAGAAGATGAGCTTGCTTAATTATCGCAAGTTCCCAATAATTCATTCCGCTTTAGATCTTAAGTTCCAACACAATGGCAGATTCTATACAATTTATCTCACACCAGAGGAAGCGAGGGATTCGAAAGAAATCATCCAAGATTAAGATGAGCTCAAAGCATTCCAAGGTAAAGCGCACAGAGCGTATCTGGAGACACAACCAGCGTAACTGCATGCATTGTGGCAGATGCGGTGGGCACGTGGATGGAACTATGAAGATAGAAGGTCCGAAATGGATGTTCTATTGCGATGGTGGACACCATGTCTACAAGGGATTGATCAACGACAAGAAGTTCCTGATCGAACAGGGGATTCTCCACGCTGGTGGAATGCCAGATCCAAGGAACGATGCAAGGCGCAAGGCTGCAAGAGAGGAAGGGCTGAGGAGAAGAGAGGAGGCTATGTACGGAAAACAATACAAAGAAGTCGGTTCCCATCCATTTGTATGACACCCATGTTTACTACCCCAGGAGAGAAGATCATTCTCTACGATGCTGGTCAGAAGATGTACGTTGGCATCGCATACGTTGGGCACAAGGGAACAGAGCCAGAGTTCGCCACTTATGCTTGCGGCATAAGCAAGACAAACTCTTACCTCGATTGCATGGAAGAGATTTATAAAGCACTGGATATTGCGCAGGACATGAGATTGGGGGATGGCGCACCGATCTTCAGTGAATATTCCGCAATTGTGCACAAAGCAGATCGTGCTATGGTTACCGTTGAAGGAAATCATTACGCTGTTGGCGTGAAAAATGGTAAGTTCCACTTTGCGGTGCCAGAGGCAAAAGATGTGTCGGACGAAGAGTTGGAGGAGATGCTGGAAAGCAAAATGGGGTGCTCAGACTTTCAATAGCTTGTTAATTAATCACTTTTATTCCCATCCTTAATCGACTACCCTGAGCACAACTCCCCTACCCTCTCCGCTATGCCGATATATTCGACAGAATATTCTGTTCCAGTTGTGCCACAAGAGGCTTTTAAGAATAAATACCAGACATCCGAAGAAGCGACCAAGAAAGTAACCACTTGGAATCCAACGGATAAGGAAGCTGAACGAAAGGGTATGATAGACAAGAGGATCGAGGATGAGATGATTGTCCACCGATTCCCTCACGAGCAGAAGTGGAGAAGGAATATTGAAAGATTCATGGGGCAGGTCTATGATGACCAAAAGAGTCCAAAGCGTTCTAGGGTTGTGACCAAGGACGTTTTTGTTTACATTGATGCCAAGCTGGCAGAGAAGACAAGGTCTATGCCAAGGTATATAATCACACCAGTTGAACCAAATGATTCTTGGAAGGCATGGGTGATGGAGCAGTCGAGGAATCATGCTGAGTCCACGATGGGATACCATGGCAAATACCACAGATGGGTGTTCCACAAGCTGTTGTTTGGCGTGGGGATCATGCGCATTGGGCACAAACTGACATATAAGACCATCCGACTGGAGGCATCTGCAAACAGCGAAGACGGTGTAGAGGTGCGTGTGCCCGATTACGACGATTTGTTCTGTTACAATGTTTCCCCCTTCAAGTTCCTCGTCGATCCAAATGCGCTATCCCTGGACGATGCAGAGGACTGTGCTGAATTCAGGCTGGTTAACTGGAATGAGTTCCAGGACGATTACCACATGTCCCCATGGTATAAGAACACAGAGCATGTCATGCCAGGAGTGTGGCATTCTCTCGATCCAACGTTCCAGAGACAGGCAAACATGGCTCCAACAGATCAGGTGCTTATCGTGGAGTACTTCAACAAGCGCAGAGACATGTGGGTAACGTACGCAAATGGAGTGGAAATCAGGTATTCCCCACTTCCAGATCAGCACAAACAACTTCCTTACGCAGATCTCCACAACAAACCGAACTTCGGAAGCACAGTTGGAAGGATCCAGACGGGAGAGTCCGAGTATATCTCGGTTGCAACAGAGGAGACGTTCTGGTCGCAGGGAGATGCGGATATCATTGGACAGGAACAAGACCAGAAGACCGCATTCCGCAGGGCACACTTGGATGGAGCGAAGAGAGCAAACACGAACATTATTGCCACCGATGGATTTGTCCTTGATTCCACAATGACAGACTGGTACCAGGGTACTCCAGTGGTTGGAGGAATGAACAGAATACAGGTGATGCCACTGGGAAGAACCGATCCAAGCTACGTACAGGTAGTGCAGGAGTTACAACAGGACATGACCAAAGAGGTTGGCGTGAATCCAGATGTCCTAATCAGCGAGAAGAAGCAGACTGCAACCCAAAGCGCAATCGAGAGGGAGTCGATGCTTACAAGGGTGCAGAGCGACAACATAGTAGACGAGAACACAGGCATACGCAGACTTGGATTGCTCATGTCCAAGTTGATTGTGGAGAACTATCGCAAGAAACAACTGACCAGAATTACTGGAAATGAGAATATAGAAGAGTTCGAACAGGTGATACCAGATGCAAATGGAGAACCGCTGTATGGAGCACGAGACAGGCGCATTGTTTCCGAGCACAAGATAAGAGAGATCACGACAAGCGATGGCAAATACGAGATAACGTTCAAGGATGGCAACAGCAACAGCTTCGCCATGCGACCAAATTATGTGATGTCCAGTCTGGGCTTTGACGTGCGAGTGGAACCAGAGTCCACTGTTGCGCCTTCCCGAGAACTGGAGAAGGCAAAGGCGATGGAGGCTATGCGGTTGGCTGCAGAGCTGATGGCATATGTACAGCAGGGATTCTTGGCACCAGAAGATGTGCCAAATGTGAAGTATCTATCCAAGAGGTGGATGATGGCGATGGGCTACGATCTGCAGGAGGCGATGGGCAACCAGCAAGCACCGCAGGTTGGACAGGGTGTGCAGAACACAGTAGATACTGTCAACCAGTTCCGTGCAGGCAAGATGAGTGGCGGTGGCGGAGTGGGTGCGGGAGCAGGAGAAGGCGCACAGCAAATGGCAAGACAGTTGACATCAGCCATGACCCCTTAGTTCTTTCTATCATTTTCCCCCAATTTATATGCCAGTAACACTGGAGCCATTCGGCGACTTCATAATCCTGGAACCTGTGGAAGAGTCTGCACTCACTGAGATGGGACTCATCATTCCGGACAATGAAGCAAAACAAAAACCAAAAGTCGGTATCGTAAAAGCAGTTGGACCAGATGTCACAAGATGTGAGGCAGGAAACAAGGTGGTTTTCTCTCCGTTCACTGGCGAGAAGCTGGGCATGCAGGTCTCCCCAACTGATTATCGTGAGTACCATGTTCTCCGTGAGGATGCTTTAATTGCTAACTACCAAGAAACCCCAGATGCTGAAACTCGTAAAAAGGCTAAATGAACGCCTTTACAATCACTGGCATAACTATTCCCCAGCACTCAAAGAAGACGAGCAGTTGACAGATGAAGAGTGTGATGGATTGCAGGCAATTGTCGAGGCTCGTGGCTGGGATGCTCTAATCAAGGTAAAAGACAATGTGAACAAGATGCGCAATCGTAATGCCATCAGCATGTGCGATGGTAGATCCCTCGTTGAATTTAAGAAAATGGAAGCGTTGGACGATCTCTTTGTTGTGGTAGATCACTTGGTGGATGCACACCGAGAAAGAACCAAACCTGTTGAGGATGAAGACAAAGAAACGCCACGTAAAATGCATGACTATGTTCCTCGATGAGATTACACCAGAAGAACTTGGCTTTTCCGAAGAAGAATGGGACAGCATGTCCGTATTCGACCGCAGAGTGTGCGTGGCATTCTTCGTTAGGAGGACTCCAATTGCAACAAGCAGGGCATTAGGATTGAAAGATTCAAGTTTCTCCACAGTGCGCAGGAAAATAGTGGACTTGGAACTTGTTAAAAGATTTACGCAATTGCGTATAGATCAGCAAGAAGTGCCTGCACCCCAAGAGAGTTGTGCACACAAACAATAACAACCATATTGAGCTTACCTTTTCTGTTCCTTGAAACTATAGGCATTGGTTGGATGGCTGTGCGTTGCAGATGCCAAGATCGTCTGCAATCCCTAGCCATCTGGCTACACTTCTTTCCCCATAATTATATGACTACTTCAACACAAGTTGGATCAGCACAGGCAGCGTCTGCAAAGGCAGCTGGTGACAGTGCTGGCAGCAGCGATGCTGGACAATCCGAGTTCTCTTCGGATATCATCCCTGAAGGTGGTGCGACTGCCAAGCAGAGATCTGCTGAGGCTCCAGGCGCAGGACAACCTGCGATCCCAGGAGAAAAAACAGTCTTTGAGCAAGGTGCTCAACCGCCTGAAGAAACAAAAGAGGGCACAGCTAAAGAAGGCGCAGAAGCTCCTTCTAAATCTGAAGTTAACCAGCAAGCCAAAGGCGAGCGACAAGAGCAGGCTGGTTGGCAGCAAGTACAAGAATCCCTTACTTCCATTAACGACAGACTCGATGGACTTGAGTCTGGCAAGGAGGAAGGGAAGAAAGAAACGAAGACAGAAGGCGGTAAAGAGCAAGCTCCTGCAGAGGCAGGGGATCTTGCCAATGTTGTCGCCGAAGCTCTCGAGCCTGTCGCTGCCGAACTGGAGAAAACACAATTCCAGCAGGCTCACCCCGATGTGCTGCTTCCGGAAAATCAGGAAGCATGGACAGCTGTTAATTCAGATCCCAAGTTCGACAAATTCTCTTTGCAAGAGAGATATGACCATATCATGAACAAGGAGAACAAAGCGAACCTCAGTGCTATGCAAGACCAACTCTCGAAAGCCGAAGGCTCTATGCCAGGAGGCTCTGGTTCTGGCAGTGCACCAAAAGGAGGTAATCCTAAGGTGGACGCAGACACAATTGAAGTTGGGAAAGCATTTGGTTTCACTCAAAAGGAATTGGAAGAGGAACTTTAGATAATTCCCAATCAATCGCATGCCTAATTTCGTACTCGAAAGACCATCCCCATTGCTAATGCATGTGGACTGGTCGAAGACTGCAAGCACTGCTTTTGCAGCAGGGCAGCTTGTTGAGGCAGACTCAGATAATTCTGGTGTCGGCTTTGACGCTGCTGACGCAACAAGCACAAAACACATTGGGATTGTACAGCAAACCATCGCCTCCGCAGATAGCGATTATGCTTCTGCCACGAGGCTTTCGCTGGAAGTAGACCTTATGGGTCTATATAAAGCAGAGGTCGGCACAGGAACTCCAACTGCCAACTACGAAGGCTACCCATGTGACTTAAATGCCAGTGGGCTGGTTAACGTTAGTGCCTCCGCAGTGGATGTGTTCTTGATCAACCGCAACTTAGGTCTCGGTGTTGATGGTTCGACGTACTTTGTCCTTGGATTTATTATCAAATGGGCATACGTTAATCCTAACTAGACCCTCTTATTTAATTCCTTCTCTTTGTTACCATGGCTGTACAAACCACAGTATTAGAACCAGGAGCAGCTCTAACGAAAAACGCTTTCGTGGCATGGAAGCGTGGTTTTCGGTCTGTTCCTGCAGCTGGGCGACTTGTATTCACAGTCTCAAGTGTGCAATACAAAACGTCCGAGCATGATAATATAGACTATTCTCCGATTGCGGATGAGACAGCAGAAGGCACAAACTATTCTGCCAGCAATCCAACGAAGGGAGATGCCTTGAATCTCACACAAGGTAAAGTCACCTCATCTTTTGAGATTACTCAGGAGATGCTTAAATTCGATCGATATAGCATGATGCGTGCACTAAGAGGCATGATGAAACTCGGTCGAGCATGCCCAGAAAGAATGGAGCTTGATCTCCAACTCTTCCTGTTGTCAATGGGCTTCGGTTCAAGCTACACTGACAAAAACGGTAATTCTGTCGCAACCACGACAGCAGATGGTGTTGCTGTTTACAATAACTCCCACACCGTAAATGGAACCAGCACTACTTACGATAACCTTGGCTCAACAGCGTTTGGCCAGACAGGACTTGAGGGAACTCAAGATCTTGCAAGATCATTCATTGACCAGCAAGGGAATATCGTCTATGTTGTGTTTGATTCCATCTTCACCACTTCTAAGAACCAGCTTGTTAATCTTGTCTGGGAGTATATGAATGGTGTGAACCACATTGAAGATGCAAACCGAGGTCCGAACTCCCAAAGGCGTTACGGCTATGAGCACATAATCTTCCACAAGGGAGATTTCACTGCTCAGTCTGCTCGTGACAGCTCCAAGGATGACTACTGGGGAATGTATTCTTCAGAGAACCGTGAGCACGGTATCCTCGAGGTTTCTGGTAATCCTCGAATGGTAGATGCTGGAGTAATCCAGAGAAACCAGAATGTTCTTATGTTGACTGACTGCTTCTACGCATACGGTGTACTGGGTGCGCAATGGATCGCAGCTAACAACGCTTAATTCTTTCCCCAGATAAATTATGGCTTCAAATCTAAAAAATAGGCTGGAGAACTTCGTTATAGCAGCCTTAGGGACAACAGTCGTGCTGGGGTCATATATAGCTTGGTTTCAAGGTGATGTCCGCATCACTGGCGATGCTGTTGTTGGCGGTAGTGTTGTCCAGAGTGGAGGCTTGCTTCCTATCACTGGATCTTTGACATTAACGCCATCAGATGGAAGCGGAGGCATACTGTCCGTGCAAAATTCGATCGCTAGAGATCTAATCTGCAACAGTGTTGTTTTGGACGTAACCACTTCTCCAACCTCAGATACGTATATGGATGTTGGGACAGCTTCTGGTGCAGCCACTCAGGCTAATCTTGGAGCATGCGGAGGTCTTGCAATTGGACAATGTGGATCAGGAAGTAATATAGCAAACAACCTGTTCCTGAGCGCAGGCTCTGCGACTGGTGTTTACACACTTTCTGGCTCCGCATTGTATAACACTGTTGCCCAATCACCATTGGGTGCGAGTGGATCCTACGCAAAGAGCTTCAAACTTAATGCAACAGATGGCGTCACGGATTACATTAATTTCGTGGCGACACGCTCTCAAAGCGGTTCAGGATTGGCAGGCAGATACTACTTCTATTGTATCAACGCCCAATAACGCCTTGATTATTTTATTCCCCCTAGTTAGATATGGCTAAACAAGCTGAAAGGGCAGCAAGACCCAATACCGCTGAATTAGTTCGGCAGGGTCGACTGACCTATAACAAGACACGTGGTCTTGATCCCAATCCAAATCCGGACATTGGGCATAACATGGATCCGGAAACAGGGATGCGCTATGGACTAACTCCTGAGAAATACCACAGGCTGGTGCTCAAGAGTGAAAAACAGCGCAAACTCAATAAGGAATGGGACTTCGTGCCAGAACTCGAAGATGCTGAGTGGGATGTTTATGTTGGCTGGCTGAAAGCAGGCGGTCCACAGAAGATGCGAGCAGAAGGAAAAGAATCTGTTCGTTCTCAACTGCGGGACGCTGCTGCCATGGCAAAGAAATTTGATGCCGAAGGCGCAGCACAGTTAGCAAGCATTCCAGCAGCAGCCCCAGCCCAAGCAGCAGATGCTGACGAGGCTGTGGAATCTCAGGTAGAAACTGAAACTGAAGAGATAGCAGAAGACATTGACGCAGAAGAATACGAACCAATTTCAGAAGAAGACGATAGCGAACCTGAGGTAGTTTCTGCCAAGCCGAAAGGTCGTGGCAGAGGCAAGAAGAAGAAATAGTACCACTCAATCACAATGTCAGGGCAGTCTCTAAATTATGTTACCGTCGGCGAAGCAATCGATGCAGCACTCGGCAAAACTGTCGGAGCAGCAAATCAACTTCCCACGGAACTACAGATGACTGCCCTGATACGTGAAATTAGCGACATTAACGCTGAGTTCTACGATCGTGGCGAAAAAGACATGAAAAAGAAATTCTGGTGGATGGAAGAGTTCCACAATTTCAACACTTATGCAGCAACAACCCTTGGTGCTGCTGCAGCTGCTAACGCAAGCGTCTTGACTCTCACTGATGCTTCCAATTTCCCAGCAGGTGGAGGCAGGGCTTTCAAGCAACCATCTGGTGATGGGCATGTGGATTACTTCGACTTTGGAGCTTCAGATCAGTCAACACAACTAACAACAGTAACAAACTTCCAACTTGCAGGAGTCTCAGGAGACAGGATCGAGCTGTTATATGCAACGCCAGCCGACTTCGGTGATGCAATAATAGTACATCTGGATCGTGTCCCCTATTACCACCAAGACCCCTTGCCCAACATGTTGCCCATTCGACCGTACTTTACGTTCAATGGTGCTTACATGCTGTTCCCGAGAGACACAGGAGCGCACAAAGGCACGCTGAGGTATTGGAAACAGGCAACCGACTTAACTACAAACGAAGACGATGCGGACAACAGGGCATTGTCGACCAATGTTCCAGACAAATACCGCAAATACCCGATCTTCCGTTTGGCAGCAGAGATTATGGTTGTCAAGAGAAGATTCGATTTAGTAGACAGATTTAATTTGGAAGCAGAGAAAGTTTACCAGAGGGCAATTCAAGCCGAGGTAAATGCTTCTGCTTCTCCTTACGATACCGTTGGACCATCATGGTAAGAACTGCCACACCAGTGGAATACAAGAAAATATCTCTTAACTTCAAGGGGGGACTGGACATGACATCTGATCCACAGAATGTCAAAGATGATGTTGTTGTGATTTCTGAGAACATGAGGATGTCAAGCAGGGGATTCTTATACACTCGCTACGGCATCGAATTGAAGACAGATTTCAGCACCAACAACGAGATAGAAGACATGGGTGTAAACCACCAGAGAAATGTACTGTTTGCAAAATGCAACGCCACCATGTATGCTGGCGTCTCTGCAGATACGATGTACGATATAGGAGTGGTGAGAACTGCTGACACAGATGAAGTGTTGCACGATTTTGGAGATTACATGATTGCAACTAACGGAACAGATAATATGATAACATTTATCGTTGGTCTTGTCGGAACACAATTCATAGCCAGCGACACCACAATAGTTCTTGGTGCTGGGCATAACCAGAACTTCCGAACACCAAACACTGGCAATTGCACCGCCACCGCAGGAACAGATGTGATCGATGCAGTTGGTCATGGATTGGTAAATGGGGACAGGGTTGCATTCTGGAGCGACGACACTCTTCCAGGAGGAATCTCTGAGTGGACAGAGTACTTTGTAATTAACAAGAACACCGATGATTTCCAGATCTCCACTACGTACGGTGGATCGGCTGTGGATATCACTGATGCTGGAACTGGCACACACTCCTTTACTGATGGCATATGCTACTGCAAAGGAAAGATGTTTGTCTACACTGGCAAATCTGGCAACAATTTCACTGGCGCAAGAGTCCAGTCTGGCACTTACACTGTTGGATTGGCTGTCACCCAGAGCTTCGATCCCCTTTACGGAAAGAAGGGAACCTGCATGTATGATCTAGATGAGAAACTGTTGCTAGGGGGAGTTTCTGGTTATGAGGATATGTTGTATTACTCTGCGACATCTAGCGAAGCAAATCCAGAATATGTTGTAGACTTTACAGCTGGCGATGCATCTGGCAAGCGAATGCCATCTGCTATAACTGCACTCATGAGCGGAAGCAAGACTGTCTTGATTGGCTTGAAGAAAGGCATCTATTATGCGCAGGGATTCAATGCAACCTCTGGTGCGCTGGAGAGCAAAAGAATAACAGACAACTTTGGTGTGCCGAATGCGCAATGCATCATATACATGGATCCGTACTACTTTGTGTTCACTGGCAAACGCATCTTGCAGATATACGTGCAGGACGATGGCAGAGCACAGCTCATAGAACCAACACGTGAAAATGAATTTAGACCATTTGATCATCCAGTGCAGGGATTGCTTGCAAAATGTGACGCAGACCAGAGTGGAGCATTTGGCTACTATGATCCAAACACGAACCACATGATATGGAGCGTGGTTATAAATTCTATCAATCAGGAGGCGGTGTGGGATAACAACAGCCACAAGTGGGTGAGCGTGGACAAAGGAAAGCCAGTTGCCTGCCGAGTGTCTTACAACAGCAGGACTTACAGTGGCGATGTTAACGCTGGGAAGATTTATCTTGAGGATGAAGGGTTGGCAGATGATGGAATAACGATTGCCCACAGGGTGTTGACACGTGAATATGTTTATGATGACGAAAGGGCAACAATTGATTTGACAGAGTTTTACCACGCTGGTTACTTAAGTGGTGCTGGAGATCTGAATTTGCATATCTATGCAAATGGAAAGAAGCAGAATACCATAAACATACATGCGCTCGACAAGGAGAGTGGTGACGGATTAGTTACTCTGGGTCTTATGGATCTGGACAGTGGCACCCCTATTGGGGGAGGTGTCATCGGTGGCATCACTTTCTTGTCGAGCGGTGACGAAGAAGAAGTGTTTGATTATGATTATCCACTCGGATTGCTGGATAGTGCAACCACTTACCAATTCGAATTTGAAACAATTGAAGAAGGAACTCAATGGGCACTTCGGCAGTCCAAATTGATCGGAGAAACCACTGAGGAAAATGTTTCTGTACCCACTCAATAATTATGGACTTAGATAGATTAATACCAAAGGCAACAATAGCAGGGCTTGCGCTGTGCTTCCTCTCACTTGCAGCGGTTGGTTACATAAATCCAGCTGAAGCGACTACAAGCTGGGATGTGCACAATGTGCCAAAGATGTACTTGTACAGAGGAATAAGCACGACGCAGACCACCAATATCCAGCTAACTGGACCAGTGATCAATGGCACAATTTCTGACTTCCCAACACAGAGCGGTGGAATAATTGAATTGACACAGGGTTCCAAGGTGGAGAAGATTTACTACAGCATAGCAACAATCAATGCAACAACAAAAGTTGTGACGCTGACTGGAACTGTGGTGAGGGACATACCATGGAACAGCACAACCAGCTTTACCACTGGTGGCAATGGTCAGCAATTCCAGAGAGGCGCAACAGCCAAACTCTCCAATGATGCAAGATTGTTCAATCTGTCTGCCTACAGAGACAGGGTAGATACCATGATTGGCAGTGGTGCAATTCTTTGCGGTGCAACAAATCAGCCTTGTCTTATTTCAAATGGTCTAACCACAGCGCAAATACAAGGATTCACTTATGGAACTGCAGCAGGATTGTATCCAATTGTGTTCGATACCACAAAAGGTTCTTATGTCTACTGGGATGGTTCAAAATGGGTGAACTTCGGATCAGGATCCATTGTTAATGCGCTGTTCGATGTCTCTGGTAAGGTGGAATTTGGATCAGGAAGCGAATTGTTGCAAAGGACAGTCAGTGGTTCCACGACTGCGAGACTTGCAGTTGGCACCACTTCTCTAACAATGACAGGTGGTATAGCCTATGCAAATGGTTACATTCCAGTTCTAAACTCTGATGGTTTTATACCTACATCAGTTGGAGGTACAGGTACAGGATACAATCTAGGCACTGGTGGTGTAATGTTCACTCAAGGCACAGGAGCTATGGTTGAAATAAGTGGCACTCCTACATCTTCTACATTCGTAAGAGGAGATAAGACATGGGGAGCTCCACTAACACTATTCGGTTCAGGTGGAAGTGGGGCTGTTACACTTTCGGCTGATACACAATATGACCCTGTTGGGAATTTTAACTTCACAACATTTACTCTTGATGCCTCAAGGACACTAAGTCTAAGTGCAAGTAATGCAGTCTTAAGAATAAATGCTACTAGTAATGTTACTATTAACGGTACTGTTGATCTAAATAATTCTGGTGGATCAGGGGGTACTATTGGGATTATAGGAGGAGCAGGGCAATCGTATATCAAAGGTTATGATAACGATAGTGGTGCGCCAGGCTCAAGTGCAGGAGGTGCAGCAGGTGGTGGTGGTGGAGGAGCATCATCTTTAGCCGATGGTACAGCAGGTGTAAATGGAAGTGGTACAGGTGGGGCAGGTGGAACAACTATTACAGATAGGCAATTAGCAATGTTGCAATCTGCATCTCTAGCTTCTCCTGTTTGTGGAGGTGGAGGAGGTGGAGGAGGTAATGATACAAATGAGGTAGATGATAATGGGAAGGGTGGTAATGGAGGAGGTTGTTCACTTTGGTTTATAGGTGGTAATTTAACTCTTGGAGCTTCCTCTGCCATAACAGCGAACGCAGAAAACGGACAGGTGGGGGAAACTGCACAAGGAGGAGGAGCAGGCGGAGGAGGTGGAGGTCATGTAGTTATAATCGTAGCAGGAACAATAACCGATAACGGTGTCACCTTATCAGCAACAGCAGGTGCAGGTGGTGCAGGGGTTGGAGCGTCAGGGGCAGGAAGTGCAGGTGGGGCAGGACTTATAACAATCTACTCGCTAACAGATGGACGTATTATTACCAATTAATATTGAATGCTAATCTATTAAATTATGTTTACATTAAAAGAAAATCGGCTGATATACGCAACCAGAGGTACTGGCAAAGGACAACAGCGTTTGGGCAAAAGAAAGCCTGCACCCAAGCCTACTCCTAGAAGAGCAACACCAGTTACACCTAGAACAACAACTCAACGTAATGTTGGTGGCGTTGGTGTTAGGCGTGTAGGTGCTTCTTCTGGAAGACCAGCAGGTCCAATAACAAGCACCAGAAGAACAACAGGAAGAGTTAATCCGAATCTAACAGCAGGTGGCACACCTGTTCCTATAGTTCCAACTCCTTTACCACAGCAAGAGAGAGAAGATGCGAGGTTAGCGAAACGCCCCAGAGGTAGTGGTCCAAGGGTATTTAGAAGCGTACAAGAGCTTATAGAAGTTAGAGATCAATTAACATCTGAACAGTTCCAGGCTGCCAAACTTCAGTTAAGTCGTGGTGCAGCAGGAGTTGACCCGTTTGCATTTGGAGGAGAAGGTGCAAGGCGTGATGAAGAGGGTAACTTACTTGTAAGACCTATATCTACAGATCCAACGCCCTCACAAATAGCAGCAACCAGAGGAGATCCTTTCGGCAAAGGCATACCTTCAACACCATTAGGAGAAGGTGCAGGAGCAGGTGGTATGGCGGTAGCTAGGGCAGGGCAGACAGGATTTGGTGGTTTAGCAGATGCGCCAGGTGAAGGATTGAGTGTAGCCGAACAGTTTAAAAGAATTGATGATATTACCGCAGAAAGCATGGCTAGTATAAGCCCTGCACAAGACTTTGAAACTCAACAACGAGCAAGAGAAAATGCAATACGAATACAGCAGCAGATGAAAGATGATGTATTGAATAAGGCACGAGCAGAGGCAGCATTGGCACAAACGAAAGCTGCAGAAGCGGAAACAGGCGCAGCAGAAAGGCAGGCAGCAGGTGCCTTCGACTTTAAATTCGATGGTGTTGACATGACTGGCTTGGAAGGAAGTCAACACGAACAAAAAACTGGAACCAGTGCAGCGTCCAAAGCACCAATCGGCATACAACAAATGTTCGCAGACAACCCAGAGCTTGTCAGCATATACGAACCATTGGTTAATGCGCTGATTGGTGGCACTGATCAACAGGCAAATGCTCTGTTGTCCACCATAATGCGAGCAGAGAGACAAGGGGACAAGGCTGCTGCTGTTGCGGAGAGTGCGATAACTGCAGCAAAGGATTTCCATGAATCAATATTGTCAGAGTTAACAGAGAGCAAGGACATTGCCCTTGATGTTGCAAAAGAGAAGAAGGCGCAGGCAGATTTCCAGAGAGCCAAGTTCGCAATGAAGCAGAACTTTGTGATTAACCAGCAGATGGAGAAGAACATAGACAATGAGTGGATTCGCAGAAGGCAGGTTGCTTCGATGGGATTTGCCCACGATGGCAATGGCTTGGGCTGGATGCAGAGAGAGACAGCGAGGGCAAATGAAGCGTTGGCATTTCTACAGACTTCAACCAATATGGAGGTTGCAGAAATGGCAAGAACTGCATCAGAACAGTATTCAATATCGGTGAAGAGCGCACTGAACCAGTATGATATGAAACTGTTGCAATTGGATAAGAGTTTGGATGATGAAATAGATAGCATAATGCAAACGCTAAGCCTCGGTGACGAGAAGCGTGAAGAGAGAATCTTTGCTGCGTACAACAACTACCTAGCGTCTGTTACCAAGAATGACATCGAGATGGCGAAGATCCAGCGTGATGCTAACAAGTTGTTGTACGATAGTGCAACAAAGGTTCAGGATGCAAGGATCAAGTCCCAAGATCGCACGTTTGACTTTGAGCAACAGATGGTTGACAGAATCAAAGGCAATGATATCCTGAAAGATGTGAGAAGTGTTCAATCTGCGCTAGGAGTTGTGGAAAGTGCGAAAGTGAGATTCCAAGAACTTGTTGCAGCAAAAGAAAGAGGGGAACAGGTTAACTTTGGCGGTGTTCAACAGGCACTTGGTGTAGCATTCCAGAAACTTCTGGATCCAGGATCTGTTGTTCGAGAAAGTGAGTTTGATCGAACAACAAAAGGACAACCGCTTTGGGAAACCCTTAAAGGACAATGGGAAAAGCTCGAAGCTGGAGGTCTTGGCTTGACTGAGAAAGGATTTATGGAGATATACAACACAACAATGGAACTTGCAGCTGGGTATGATAAACTTTGGGATAGAGAAATACAGTCTGTGGAGAATGCAATCACTCGCTACAACAGCTTCAGCCCTGCGGTGCCAGCAGATCCCAAATCAATCTTGCCTCAGGAGCTGATGCCAGAGAGAAAAGAATTCACCGACGGATTTGACAGTGCAAGTAACGACTACTTCGAGAGTCGTGACAGGTTTAATGGAGATGGAACTGGGGGGGCAACACCACCGCCAACAACTCCATCTATCCAACCGCTTCCAGGAGGGGATATCCCAGGAGGCGCATTGGTTCCCACTTCTCTGGGTGGCGAACAAGCTGAAAATCCGTTGTCAATTGATCCATTTACAGTTGCATCTGCAGGATTACAAGAAGGTGTCGATTACGACGTTGATGAATCTGGTGAAGTGGGAGTGTTTGGAGATCCGCAGAAGTTCTACCGCAGGTTTGCCGATAAGGCTGGTTTCTATAATGAAAGAGGCGCAAAGAGATTCAAATCTCCTGCGTTGGCAAACATCAAATTCCCGAACAAGACTGAATGGGGCAAAATGAGCGAGACATCCAAGGGTGAATTCATTCGCCGATTAACAAGATCGAGTGCACGTGCGGAACTGGGCGCAACAGGGCAAACGTCCTTTTTTGATATCCCAGGATTACAATTTCTCAACCCATGACAATAAAAGAAATTAATCAGATGAGGCGAGATTCCGGAGACGAGACAGCGTTTACCAATCTGAGCAGGGATGACGCTGGTTTCAGAGACTATGTCCAATTTATGGAGGGCAGGCTGGGGGATGACATTAACTCTTTTGAAAAGGCGAGGATGCCAACTAAACTGATGGACAAGTACTATGGTGAAAAGAGAGTTACTCCTGAAAACAACAGGGCAGAATCTTTGCATCGCACGCAGAAGATTTATGACGAATCCCAACAGCGCAAGGAAGGCATGTTTGGCGACTTTGTTGAAGGAAGCAAAGACAAAGTTCTGGATGTCCTCGAAGGTGCCATGGGTGGAGTGCAAGAGTTCTTCTCAGATGCTCAGGCTGGTGAAAGATTTAAGCAATCATTTGCCCCAAGTGATGTGAGAGGGAAGAGGCAGGCGGGACTCAATAAACCTGGATTTGACATTGGCGACATAACTGGAATGGGTGGTGATATATTGTCTGGAGGATTGGGTGCGCTAGGCGCAGGTGTTGGAGGAATTGCTATCCCAGTTGCTGGTGCGCCCATTGGTGCTGGCATTGGTTTTGGCATCGGCGAAGTGGCGAGACAAAACATTGGAGAATTGATGGGAGTCCGTGAGGCGCAGCCTCAGGAATTTGGAGAAATAGGAGAACAAGCCGTCCTTGGTTTGGGAGCAGAGTTTGGGCTGGGCATATTGGCGAAGTTGATGAGACCATTTACGAAGGTTCTGCCGAGAAAGGTTATATCACGTTTGATAAGACCAGGAGCAAAAGAGCTTGAATTCGGAAAAGACCCTGCGCTTGCAATTGCAAGAGAAGGAATAACAGCTAATACAATGAGGGGGCTGCAGGCTGGTGTCAACAAACGAAAATCCGAGATAGGAAAACAGATTGGCGAAAGGACTTTGCAATTCAGCAGAGGAAAGAAGGCTCCGCAGATAGACATTTCTTCTGCAGTGGCACCAATAGATGATGCGCTGAGAAAGGCAAAAGGCTTGCCGCGTGAAAACGCAGCACTGATAAAACGATTGGAGGATCTGAAACAGGATCTGCTGGAGCAAGGCACGGTATACGTTCCGCATGGAGTTTGGGAGAAAAAGAGTTTTCTAAGCGAATCAATGCGATGGGCTGAAGACACAGACAACATTATGAACAAAGTGAAGAAGAAAGTTTACAGCAAGCTGGACAAGATGCATGACGATGCAGTCCCAGGAATTAAAGAACTCAACAGCAGATATGCCGATTTGGCTGGCGCAAAGACAGCACTCAAGCGAAGGATTGCGCAGATGGAGAGGTCTGGCGTTGGTGTTATGGATATTGGGCTGGCGATGCTTGGTGGAACATTAGGACAGGAGGGTGGTGTGCCAGAATGGGCAGAGTACTTTATCTTGCCGTTGACTGTTAGGGCACTGAGAAATCCTGCTGTGCGCACAAGATATGCAGCAGCGTTGGCTCGCAACCCATTGGCAAGGGATTATGTGAGATCAAACATCACCCCAATGCTTGAGGTTGCAGAGAGAGTAGCTGTCATGGAGCTTTTGGAATCTTTGGAGCCAGAAGAACTTAGCCCACTAGGAATAGATCAGCCAACTCGATTGTAATGGCAATCCCTATGAAAATTAACAATTCCTGCACGATCTCATTAAACTCCTTTCTACATGGTTCGCAACCCAATTGATCCAACCTCACTCGGCAACCCTAAGACACTCACTGGAGCAGGATCCACATTGTTGAACCAATTGGAGGAAGAGGGTGTAGTTCCAGGGCAAGAACCTGAGAGGAATCCCATGGTTCCGGATCTCCCTGATCTCTCTCCACCAGAAGGCGCATTGGATGTAATTTCTAACCTTGGGCAAAGTGCGGAGCACTTTCTAACCCAAAGTGTTCCGCAGTCTGCGCAAGAGAATATTGCAGGACTGGCACAAATGGTTGCACATCCAGTGCAAACAGGGCAATTTCTTGGAAGAGCTGCACTTGGAGGAGTTGAACATGGATTACGAGGTCTTGTTGGTCTTGGCGGAAGGTTCGGAGCCGATGAAGAAAAGGTTGCAAGGTTGCAGATGGGACTCAAATCCAGCCAGAATGAACTGAATCTGGAGTCAGCCAAACTGGTTGCAGATGTGTTCAAATCCCGTTATGGAAGCACTGAGTCGGCAATCAACACCATGTACAGTGATCCATTTGGATTCATGGGAGACCTTGCAATGACTTTGGGCATCTCAGCAGGTACAGCAAGGGGTGCTGCAAGGCTTGCAAGGATGGAAAGAATGGCTCACAGGCTTGCTCAAGTCCAAAGGGCTGCCGACGTTGTAGACCCCATTGTACTCGCATCCAAGGGAGCGTTAGAAGTGGCTCGCCCATTGTATCAGGTTGCTCAGGAGAATTTGACGACTAAGGTTCTGAGCAGGCTGGAAGGGCACAGAGAGGTCAAGCCACAGTTTATTTTGGATCAAGCTGGTGGCAAGAAAGGCGGTGATGTTAGAAAAGCCGAGAGGCAAATCATTGAAAGAGTTCTTGCTGATATGGATGTTCCAGAAGGTGGAAGA
>CEPX01198040.1_pt1 | contig 23757 bp, 26 predicted proteins | sample 361361 | NCBI WGS metagenome assembly CEPX01 (sample SAMEA2619974, study PRJEB7988) | marine metagenome | biome: marine biome (ENVO:00000447); feature: mesopelagic zone (ENVO:00000213) & marine oxygen minimum zone (ENVO:01000065); material: "saline water (ENVO:00002010), including plankton...
TGATATGTTAATCAATCGTGCGTTTGTTTACAGTAATTCTTAAATAGTTAAATATTATATAAATTTACATTAAAAGTTGGGGTTTGATAGTTATGGATGCATCTTTAAAAACAAAAGCGATAATACTGGGGATAATTTGTTTGATAGGTTTTTTCCTTTTCTTTAGTAGTGGGACTTCGTTTATTATATCTTTTATAACAGCACTAATATTCTTCATTTTTGGAGTGGTATTGTGGAGTAAGTCTTTTAGTTCTTGGGACAAAAAAGATACTGAGAGAAGAAGAGAATTACATCATGCTGAAAATGTAGGATATCATATGGGAAAAGGAATGAGTAAAGGTATGGAATCTAATCAGAAGAAGAGCTGGTTTGACACTTACCATGGAAAGGGTAAGTCTGTTTTTGGAATAAAGTATCCAAAAAAGAAGAAGAAAAATGATGAATGGTTCTAATAAAAAAACAAGTATAGGTGATAAAAAATGGAAGTACATAAAAATTTAATCATAATTAGTATTATTGTATTAGTTGCGAATTTGATATTGAGATTGTTATTTGAAATGTATCCTTTATTAAAAGAATTTTTGGTTGTTTATGATATGGGTGGAGATGCTTTTTCATATTTGTTGACGATCTCTTTATTGATTTTCTCAGTTGTATTTATTAATATTATTCCTTTGTTGATTTTATATCCTAAAATTATTAAAAAAGAAAAAAAGGAACAATAACTGGAAGAAAATAAACGATTAAAAGAGGGTTATAAAAAATGAAAGCTGAAGAATTAGCAGACAAATATCCAATACATATATTGGAAATGGTTATTAAATTAAAAGAAGAATCTACTTGTTTCCATTATGGTAAAAAAGCATTTTTACATGATTATGAATTAGAACAAGATTAAAAAACCCATATAGAATCACAAAAGGAATATAAACCCACCAACAGGTTACCGAAGCAACCCGTCGGAGGGAAAAAGAGGTGATTATGAAATAACCCTGCAGGACTCGCATCCTGCATGGAAAAAGAGATGATAGATACAATAAAATATACTAACCAGCCCCCACTACTTTAGAGTAGTATTAATACTATATAAATCTTTCGATTCATAGTTCATCTTGGAGTGGTAACATGAAACAAAACAAAGAAAAAATAAGCATTTTTATTCGTAAATTAAGAAAATATGCACGTATTTATAAGATTTTTGTCAGGAATGATAAAATCTATGTTAAAGATAAATTATGCATGTATTTAGTTAAAGATATCATTAAAGACCTCCCTGTTACCTATGTAAACTCTCCTAAAACCGCTACAAAAATTGTTATTCCCTTTACATTAGATGATGAAGTAAACCTCTTTTTACATTCTATGTTCACCAAAACAGAACAAAAAAAAGATCCAAGAATTGTTAAATTATTTAGACCTTTAACTGATGATGAATTAGTTATCTTATCAAAATCACTAAAATTACCTTTTAAACCAAACAAAAAAGATCCTAAACTAAAAGAAATGGTCGATATATTACACAAATCTCATCCAGAGATTAAACCAGCCCTCCTCAAAAGCGCTGAAGATATGAAAAATTTAATGAAAAAATAAAAAAGTTAATGAAAAAGTAATCTACATTCTTCTCGCATAACTCTCAAAATGAATTTTATCATCATCTTTTTTAAAAACACTTATAACTTTATATTTTCCTTTTGTAAAAGTCTCATTCTCAATCATTAAATGAGTTGCTTCAAGAATACGTATACTAGCTAAAGGTCTTGATAACTCTTCATTGCCCTTAGTTTCCATTAAAGGCAATTCTCCTGCTAACCAATAATTTCTCTGCCCTTTTTTGAGAAATACATACTCTTTCCCCTCAATAAGCGACTCAGGAATGCACTCCTCTTCTTTTCTTCTTCCTTCTTTAAATTCTTGAATATTCCTTAATGCTAAATCCGGATTAAAGTCTATTTGAATTCCCATAACAATAAGGATAATAATTACATTTATATAATTTATCCTCTTACAGGATATAATGGAAATATTAGACATAATAAACCAAAAAAAAGAAATCATAGGCAAAGCACCTAGAAATGAAATTTATGCTAAAAAACTCCCTCATAAAATTGTGCATACCCATTTATTCAATAAAAAAGGTGAACTAGCTTTACAATTACGTGGACCAAAATCAACATTTTGCCCTTTTCATTGGGGTCCAACTTCTGGAGGCCACGTTGCATCAGGAGAATTAAATAAAGATGCTGCTTTACGAGAGTTTAAAGAAGAACTAGGCACCTCATCTTCAATTGTCTTTCAAAGCGAAGATTGGTACGAATACAATGGGCTAAAAAAACTTCTCATAAGCTATAAAGCTGAATATGAAGGCCCATTTACTTTAGAACCAGGAAAAGTGGAGAAAGTTGAATTCTTCTCATTACCCAAAATCAAAGAAATGATTGATTCTGGAGAAAAATTCCATCCTGAACTTTTATTCTTATTAAAAACACACTTTTTTAAATAAATACACAAATACATTACTTATGAAGAAATATCTTTTAGGAATAGCTACTGGTTTACTCCTTACATTAGGAACTATAACTAATATTAATGCCATTAGAACCATGGAAGGAGAAAAGTTTTTTCGAAATGGTTGTAAAGCTTTAATGTATGATCAACCAGGCATTGCAATAACAGAGTATGAAAAAGCAATAGAAAAAGGTATTGAAAAACCAGAATTGTACAATTTTCTAGGTGAAGCATATCAACAACAAAAAAATATAGAAAAAGCAGCTTATTGGTTTTTCATGGCATTAGATGTTTCTCCTAATAATCCTTCAGCTTATGCAAATTTAACAGAATTAGCTATACAATTTGATAATCCAAATGAATCATTAAAATTTGCTTTAAAATTACAAGAAACCAATAAAGATCCTCACAATAATTTAGAATTTCTTTTAGGCCATGCATATAGGTTAAACCATAATTTAAAAAAAAACATTACATCATTTTCAAAGAATACCTAAAAATTCTGAAACATATCAAAGAAATCAAAGACATATTGAAAATACTATTCAAGACCTAGTAGTAATGTCTAATTAATTCCGAAAAAAGATAATTAAATCTCCGATTTCTCTAAAAATCCTTCAAAAAATCATAGTATGAACTTATTAAACACCTTTCCAACTATTTTGATATGAAAAAAGAAATCATAATTTTACTTATACTCCTTGTGAGCTGCTCAAATATCAATAATCAAAGCAATTTACACAATCCATCACAAATTCTTTATGAAAACACTTCTTTATTTGAAGTTTACTTCTGCCCAAAAGATAATTGTGAAGATAAAATGATCAACCATATTAACAAAGCACAAAAAGTAGATTGTGCTTTCTATGATTTAAACCTAGCTTCCCTCCAAGATTCCTTAAAAAACAAAAATACTAGGATTATTATGCATCACACAAACAAAAAAAAAGCAAACAAAGACTTAAAAATAAAAACCAATAATAATAGAGCATTAATGCACAACAAATTTTGCATATTAGATAATAATATCATTCTAACAGGTTCTATGAACCCTACTAAAAATGGTAACACAAAGAACAACAATAACCTCCTCATTATTCAATCTCATTCGCTTGCACAAAACTACCAAGAAGAGTTTGATGAGATGTGGCAAGGCACATACAGCTCTGGAAAGCCAACACCACATCCCATTATTTTTCTCAATAATTCTAAAATTGAGAATTATTTTTGTCCAGAGGATCAATGTAAAAAGAAAGTCTTAGAACTTCTAGAAACCCCACGCCACACTCTTTACTTTATGACTTTCTCTTTTACAGATCCTCACATTTCTCAAAAAATAGTTGACTTATCAAAATCTATTGAAGTTAAAGGTATATTTGAAAAAAGAAGAGAAAATATGAAGTATGAGCAATACAAATTCTTAAAAAATCAAGGAGTCAACATAAAACATGATACAAATCCTCATATCCTGCACCATAAAGTATTCATTATTGATAACGAAACAATCATAACAGGTTCTTTTAACCCAACTAGAAGTGCAAATGAGAGAAATGATGAAAATATCCTCATTATTCACAATAAACTCATTGCAACCAAATTTGTTGAAGAATTTAATCGATTATGGCAAAATACTTAAATCATCACATTTTCCTTATAATTCATGAGTATAAACAAAACAGATAAACAATTTGATGTTTTTGGCATCGGATCTGCTTTAATGGATATTATTATTGAAGTAGATCATAAAGTATTATTTGATTTTGATTTAAAAAAAGGTGAAATGATCCTTGTTGATAAAGAAAAATCAAAAGCTATTCTTGATAAAATTTCACATATGCCTATGGAGCACTTTCCTGGAGGATCTGTTTCTAACACATTAGCAGGTGTTGCTAATCTTGGAGGCAAAGTTGGTTTTTGTGGAAAAATAGGAAAAGATTCTCATGGAGAAATGTATGAAACTACTTTAGAAAAAGAAGGAATAAATCATCAACTCCATAAATGCAATGAGGACCTAACAGGACATAGTATCACTTTTATTACTCCAGATAAAGAAAGAACCTTTGTTACACACCTTGGTGCAGCTATTAACCTCAAAAAAATGGAGTTTGTTGATGAAGATTTAAAGAAAAGCAAAATTATTCATTTAGAAGGATATCAATTAGAACTTCCAGAAGTTAAAGACTTAGTATATCACGCTGCAATCATAGCTAAAGAAAACAACATCCTAATCTCAATTGACCTTTCTGATCCTGCTTTAATCAAAAGAAATCTACAAGATTTCAAAGCTTTTGTAAAAGAGTATGCAGACATTGTTTTTGCAAATGAAGAAGAAGCAAAAGCATATGCAGAAACTGATACAGAGGAAGAAGCATTACATATTATTGCGAAAGATGCTAGAATTACTTGTGTTAAACTAGGAGCAAAAGGATCCTTAATAAAGGCTGGAGAAACCTTACATACTATTGCTCCTGTTTCAACTACTCCTCTTTCACTTACTGGAGCTGGAGATATGTATGCAGCTGGAATCTTGTATGGTATTGCAAATGATATTCCTTTAGAAAAAGCAGGAAAAATAGCTTCTTATGCTGCATCAAAAGTTGTTGCTCAAATCCCTGCAAGATTAAGTGAAAAACTAGATTATAAAGTTAAAGAACTCTTATAATAAACCACTTCTTAACACAATAATAAAAAATAATTAAATCTCTTCCTTAATACTCAACGTGCTAACTAAAGTCAAAGTACTATTTACAGCTGGGTTTTTCCTAAATTTAATAATAAAATCATTAAATTCTACAATATCTTTAAATTTACACTTTAACATTAAGTCAAACTCTCCAGTTACTCCAAAAATATCCTTGATATGGGTATCTTGAAAAACATTTTCCTCAATATGTTTATGGGTTTTTACTAAAACAAACACAATAAAACTCTCTCCCATTGCTTCATTATTCAGCTTTACAGTATATTTTTCAATAATTCCATCACTAGAGAGTTTTTGCATTCTTTGATGGACTGTAGAAGGTCGTAATTTAGTTTTTTTAGCGATATCTCTGATAGAAGATCTACTATCTTCCTTCAATTCTTCAATTATTTTGATGTCTTTCTCTTGTAAGTTCATTATGTGTCCCAACTTAGCAGAATTAGCCACCCTCTAACTCTGGTGCTGTAGAGACTCCCTGAAAAGAATTTGAGGCACAATGCCTTTGTATCAACGTTGGGGGGTTGATATTCAGAGAGCCTTACAGGCGATACAAGTTTTAATGTACAACTTATATATAAATATTGTGTATTTTGTCCACTTTTTTAGCTATTTTACGGACAAATTAACCTTTTTTAACAAAAAACTATATAAATTGAACCAATATCCTACTTCCTACAATACTATTAAATAATTAAATATAATCATAAAAGGTGATACCCATGGATAAAACTGAAAATTATGAAGTAAAAGATATTTCCTTAGCAGAGTTTGGAAGAAAAGAAATTGAAATAGCAGAGAGTGAAATGCCTGGTTTAGTTTCTCTAAGAACTAAATTTGGAGATGCTAAACCCTTAGAAGGCGCTAGAATCATGGGTAGTTTACATATGACTATTCAGACAGCTGTATTAATTGAAACATTAGTTGCTTTGGGAGCAAAAGTACGTTGGGCTTCTTGCAATATATTCTCAACACAAGATCATGCTGCTGCTGCAATAGCTAAATCAGGAGTCCCTGTTTTCGCTTGGAAAGGTGAAACACTAAAAGAATATTGGGAATGCACTCAAAAAGCATTAGATTTTGGAAATGGACAAGGACCAAATCTTATTGTTGATGATGGTGGAGACGCTACCTTATTAATTCATAAAGGAGTTGAAGCTGAAAAAAATCCTTCTATACTTGAAAAAGACTATTCTAGTGAAGGTGAAGATTATCAAGAAATGATTAGTATCCTAAAAACTATTAATGGAGAGGATAAAGAACGTTGGACTAAATTAGCTGCTGAAATTAAAGGCGTTTCTGAAGAAACCACAACAGGAGTTCATAGACTCTACCAAATGCTTGAAGATAAAAAATTATTATTTCCTGCTATTAATGTAAACGACTCCGTAACAAAATCAAAGTTTGATAATTTGTATGGTTGCAGAGAAAGCCTTGCTGATGGTATAAAAAGAGGAACAGATGTAATGCTTGCAGGAAAAACAGTAGTTGTTTGTGGATATGGTGATGTAGGCAAAGGATGCGCTCATTCTATGAAGTCTTATGGTGCACGTGTTATTGTTACTGAAATAGATCCCATTTGTGCTTTACAAGCTGTTATGGAAGGCTATGAGGTTAAACCAGTTGAAGATGCTTTACCTGAGGGTAATTTATATGTCACAACAACTGGAAATAAAGATATTATTACCATAGAACATATGGAAAAAATGAAAGATCAAGCAATTGTATGTAATATTGGGCATTTTGATAATGAAATCCAAGTTGAAAAATTAAAAAAATTCCCAGGAATCCAACATATTAATATCAAGGATCAAGTAGATAAATACACATTTCCTGGAGGTAATTCTATTTTCTTATTATCTGATGGAAGATTAGTTAATTTAGGCTTAGGAACAGGACATTCTAGCTTTGTTATGTCTAACTCCTTCACTAATCAAGTCTTAGCACAATTAGATTTATGGGAAAATAAGAGGGAAATAGGAGTATTTATGCTTCCTAAAAAATTAGATGAAGAAGTAGCTCGATTACACCTTAAAAAATTAGGAGTTAAACTCACTAAACTCTCTAAGGAACAAGCAGATTATATTGGAGTTCCAGAAGAAGGCCCATATAAACCTGAGTTTTATAGGTATTAAATACATTAATTATTTAATTATTTTTTTTCTAATTTTGTATTAATTATTAAATAAAATTACTTATTTTTTTCTTCCTCAGCATCAAAATAAGGCTCTATAGAAATTTCATCATCACTAGAAACTGATTCTTGAGTATCATCTTGAGCAGGTTTTGGTGAAACATCACCTGGTTCATGATGTTCTGGTTGAGTTAAATCAACATGCTCCACTTCTTTTTTAGGAATTTCCTTTTTAACAGGCTCCTCTCTATTTTCAGACTCTTGATGTTTTTGTTCTCGTTGTGGTGCTTGAGACTGATGAACATGTTCTTTATGATCTTCTTTTTTAGGCTCATCTGCATATTCTTTAGCTACCTCATGGATATATTCTGGTTTTTTAGTTTGATGTTTTCTTACATAATGAAAGATAACTGCTGCTACAATAATAATTAAGAAAATAATAGACACCAAAGGATTTGATGGTAAACTTGCTATAGCTGCTCCTGTTAATTGAAAAAACCCTGCCTCTTCTTCATCTTCATTCAGACTACTTACTACACTTGATGTAACCCCTCCAGTTTCCAAAGTTAATCCAAAATCTTCACCTTTAGGAAGCTTTAATTTTTTTGATAAATCAATTGATGAAGTTTCATTAGGCTCTAAATTTACTGATAAAATAGCAACTTCTTCAGTATTTCCTACTGTCACTGTAACATCTTCATTATATTTTACATTCCCTATATTCCTTATGACTAATTTTCCATCTCCAAATTTCATATCTAATTCTTTATTTTCATTAACAATAAAATTTCTCTTTTCTTTAATACTCCCTGACTGAGCTTCTAATAAATATTCTCCTGCAGGAGCAAATTGGCTTAATTCAAAAATAAAAAGTTGATCTATAACAGATCCCTCATATAATAGATCCCTAGAAATAATCTTTTTTGGACCATATAATTTTAAAACAATCTCTTCTTTTATAACCTCTCCTGCCTGATCAACATATTTTGAGAGAATTCTCACTTTATCCCCTGGATCATAGGCATCTTTATCTAAATCTATGAGTAATTCGCTTGGAATCTGGTCAACTTGTACAACTCCTTTAAATTCTCCATTATTTCCATATTGATCAACAACACTTACTGTGAGATCATTTCCAAATGCATGAATAGAATCAGGAAGAGTAAACGCTAAAATAAACTCAGTCCCTTTTATTCGCTTTGTAAAGCTATCTCCTAAAATAGCTGTAACATCGGCCTCCTTAAAACCATCATAGGTAACATCTAATGTTCCTTTTAGTTTAATTTGATCTCCTGGAGAATATATTTTATCTTCAAAGCTAACAGATAATCCTATTTGATCATTAACTACAAAACTTGTACTAACTCCTGTTTGAGAAAATTGTTTATCAAAAGATTCTACTAGCATATTTACACTACATGTTCCACTCATTAAACCAAGAAGTTGCAATTCTGGAACAAGTGTTTGCTTTACCTCACCTGATTTAATAGAAAAGACATCAGTATAATAATTTACTTCATAATTTGAACAACTTAGCATGACACGAACTGTTCCTTTCATATCATCTAATTCACTTACAGTTGCTACTACATTAACAGTTTCCCCTAAATGATAGTTTTCAAGTAAAGGATCTAAAGCAATACTAGCTTGGACTAAAACTACACTAACCAATAAAAATAACCAATATAAAAAGAATTGTTGCAAGAGCTTTCGCTTTACTAGTTTATTCATTTTTAGAAACCTGTACAGACTCCTCACCTTCCCTTTCTTCTGTTGATCCTGTTTCAGGTTTTTCCTGAGATTCCCCTTTTTTTCGTAAGAGTGATTGAGATTCTAAAATCTCTTTAAATCTTGTAAATTCATATGAATTCTTAAACTCCTCCAATTCTTTATGTTGAAGTTTTTTAATAATACTCACAGTTATTTTTGCCAGTTCTTTTAATTCTTCTTTATCAGGATTACTTTCTTTAAACTCTACCCTACCAACAAACCTATCTAAGATATCTTTTAGAATTTCATTTTTCCTCTTTTTAAGAATAATCTCCTGCTCTTCTATTTTTTCTTCTTCATGTTCTAAATCTTCAATTTTTCTACGAAAATCATCTTCTGAACCAGTCTCTTCCATAATCTCTTCTTCTTGATGTTCTTTTTTACCAAATATCCATCTAACTAATGTATCAAAAAATGAACTCTTTTGAACATCTTCTTTAAATTCTTCTTCCTCATGTTGATATATTTCTTGCTCTTGTTCACTAACCTCTTCATGTTGGGATAAATCTACAACTTCTTCATCTTGTTTTGATTTTGAAAATCCTAAAAAAGCTTTTACCTTATCTAGAAATGTTAAAGTTTCCTCTTCAATAATCTCAACTGTACCTCCTTCAAAAACTTTCTCTTCAGGTATAGCTGGTTCTTCTTTATGACTCTGAGTATGATGAGCAGGCTTAGTCTTATCTTTTTTAAAAGCACTTAAGAATTGTTCTTTCAAAGATGTTCCTCTCCGAGAACTAAGATAATCATTCATATTTCTATTAAAATCTCTTTGAGACATAGTTCAACATAAATCTTTCTACTATAAATACTTTGTGCTTACTTAGAATATATGTAATTTAGGATAAAAAAGGTAATAAAAAATAAACAAAATTTAGAATTATTCAGTTTTAGGTTTATTAATGTAAACATAATATCCTAATAATCCTAGACCAACTATAATAATGGTGACAATAATTCCTTTTAGTGGTGCTTTTTCTTTAGTAACTTGAGTATCTTCTTTTGCTTGTTCATCTGCTTTATCTTTTTCATCACCAGTAGCTTTAGAGATCTCTGTTAATTTTTGAAATTCTAAAGTAGCTTCTCCTCCTTCAATACCACTTAATGTTACTTTAACATCAGCAGCTCCATCTCCATTAAGATCTACAGCTCTTGATTCTCCAACTTGGAGAGTTGTAAAGTCTTCATTATACTTCAAAACAACAAAATTTTCTTTTAAAGTGAATAAAGTAATTTTATAATCAGTGCCAGCAACAGTTACACTTGCTCTGTCACCTTGTGTCATAGTTATTGTTGTGGATTCTCCTGTATTATATCCAGTATCTGAGGCTAAATCAGTAGTTGATCCAACTGAAGGACCTGCTAAAGCACCTCCTCCAGAACCTCCACCGCCACCGCCGCCTCCAGTAGAAGCAGCTGCAGTTTCACCACAAGTACCTGAAAAAGGTAATAAAGTTGCATATTTTCCTCCTCCTCCTTTACAAGTATAATCTATAGTACCTATTGCACTACATCCAGTACCGCCAATAGTTAAACGTGCAGTTTCTCCAGATTCACATAGAACAGTTAAACTATCACCAGAAGCTGATTGAGTACCAAACTTACCTGTAGGGCTTACACTAATACAATCTTGACCTGCACATATAACTGCTCCTGTAGCAGCATTAACACTTCCTACAGTAACATTTCCATAAAGTTCATCAGAAGCTACAAGCTGTCCAGAAACAGAGTAAATGCTTACTATTAATAAAATAATAAGTAGCCATTTTTTCATCATTTGGTGTTAGCCCCCAATAATTTAATAAAAATAAAATAAAAAAAGGTTTAGTTTACTCCTAAACCATTGAATTGCTTAGTTGTTGCATCAAAGTCTGGGAAGATCCAGTATGCTCCGAATGGATTTATTGTCCTAGCATTATACTCAGCTACAGTTGTCTCTAATGTAGTTAGGTCAGTTCCAGTATAAAGATTATTTACTTGACTTCCATCTCCTAACGAACTAAAGAGGTGTGTAGCGTTTGCTTGAGTATCATTGTCTACTCCCAATAAAGTGTAGTTTTGATTTATGGTTAAGACATGACTAGTCAATGCACAATTCTTAGCTGATTTTGTATAGACAAACATGTTGAAATCAACTGTAAAGTTTGCTTGGTATCCAGACAAAGCATTCAATGCTCCACTTGTAATGGTTGTGAACCCATTATTATTGAATGATTTAATGTATCCAGTTTCATCAGGCAATTGCGCATTAATCAAACTTGAATCTATACAGAACGGTACACTAAAGTATTCAAGTTGATTTGCATCAAACTCAACAATACCATCAGCAATATCGTGTTCAGTAGTGTCTGAAGCTAGATTACCTGCATAATCCATTACAATAGTTTGGTTAATAACCAGAGATAATCCAGATGCATTTCCATCAAGGTTTTTTGATGCAGAATAAATTCCTCTTGTAGTAATGTTACTATTTGAATTGTTTATGGAAATGTTGAGGAAGGAGTTATTTACATTGCCCCTGAAGGTCGCACCTACTTCCATTTGACTTGCTGAATCAAGAGCTGCGTCACTTCCATTAAATCTATCTCCTTCAACTGTCAGATTAAATATTTGTGCATCTGATCCTACACTACGATCAGTAGCAGAGAGTCTACCATCATCTAAAGTAACCACAGTAATATTTTCTGAAAACTGTATTAATATGGAATCGTTTAGAGTACTTGCAGACGCTGGATCTGCATCCCTATAAGCAACTGCTTCAATAGTTGGGTCAACAGTATCTACATTGACAGTATTTGTTATATTATCTTCCATTGTTGTAATTGCATTTGCTAATCTAAATGCTCCTGTTTTAACAGTAGCAATTCCATCATCTCCTGTTGTTATAGTAGCTGTACAATTGAAAACAGTTGCATTTTGTTGAACACAAGTTGCAATATCTACTGCACCATTTGCGTGAGTAATATTAGCAGTTCCTCCTGTTCCATTATCCATTGAATCATTAAAGACTAATGAAAATATACTTGCACCTGCTTTAATAGTTTCATCCTCATCGAAAATATCTCGACCAAAGGTTGAATTAAAGGTTATTAAAGTAATCAAAGCTGGAGGACTTGCTTTTACAGTAAAGCTATTAATTACTGTTCTGTTCTCAAGTTGATCAACAATAAGTGTTCCACCAACATCTTTAACTCCAAATCCACCTGAATCTGAATTGTTATGTATCAGATATATAGTTGGAGTTGAATCTCCTTTCACTAATCTTGATACATTATCATTTTCTGCTTGGTTTAAAGTAATTTGAACAACTGTATCATTATTACCTTTTAACACTGTAGCTCCTGAGATATTAACAGTAGGTGAAGGCTTTCCTCCTATTGTTAAGCTTGAAGCGTTCAATGAAAGAAAGATCCCATTAAGATTAACAGTATTTTTATCAACAGTCTCATTATATGTTAAGGTCAATATTCCAGTATGCTCGTCATAGGTAATAGAAGAGCTATTAGTACTAAAATTACCAGCTTCTGTGTCATTAACATAAATGGTAATACTTCGATTAGAGAAAACATTTATTCCACTACCTCCCTCATTTAAAATATTGCCTGAAAGATCTGTTATAGCTGATGCATTAATAGAGATATTCAACCCACTTTCTCGGAATCCAGATATTCTATCTGCAATATGTGAAGGTATAGTAACAGTTATTGTAAAATTATTGTTACTAGATGTAATTGGTAGTGGACTTGAGTGATTCAATACTGTAGTAAACTCATTATCACTAGCACCAGCCGAAGCATGTGCAGTAATATTTGTTTGATTTGCGTTAAAGCTTCCTGCATCTACTGACTCATTAAATCCAATAATAAGCTCTCTTGTAAAGTGGTTATAGGTTATTCCAACTCCATCACTTGAATTAATTGAAGGTTGTGCAGCATCCAAAACAGTTAGATTTGATGTAGAATATCCTTGTGATGTATTATCTACAAATAGAGGATTACCAGCAAGATCTTTAATACAACCACTGTTATTTATTAATATCACTGGCGTATCGTTTTGGAAGTAACTTGCATCCAAATTTACTGCAAAACTGTGTCCTTCAATAGTATCATGGCCTTCTGCACTAGTAGCTATAGTAGTTACATTATATCGAGTTGGTTGTGTAAAGTTTGTAAAGTTAAAAGGTGTACATATTACTAATTCACTTACATTAATAAGTTCATTAAATGACACGTTAAGACTATTTAATGTATTATTAGTTCTCGCAACACTTAATGCAGGTGCTGTAAAGTCTAAGGTTAGATTTAGTGTAAAATTATGTGTAATTGAATTATCACCACCACCTGAATTATTACTGATTCTAACAACTATATCATTAGAACCTTCAGTAATACCAGAGGAATTTCGCACAGTAACGTTCAATGTAATTATAACTCCACTAAATGCATCTGCACCACCACCTCCATGAGAAACAGTACCATTGCTTAAGGTGTTAACTGAACTATTATATTGTACAAATTGATTAATATGTGTTGAACCATCATAAAATGCCATAAAATTTACAGGAACTTGTTTTCCGTGCTGTGCATCAGGAGATAGTTGAGTAATATTCCCATCATGTGGTAAATCCTGGAATGATAATCCTTCAGGAAGTTCAATTGTAATATTTGTTATATTGATAATACCTGAATCACTATCTCCTCCTAGATCCATTATAGAATTATTAATTGAGATATTAAGTAAGAAAGATGCATTGCTTGCTGAGGGACTAGCGACAGCCATACCTATAGACTGATTATTAAGATAAAACCCTTGGTTGAATACATGCAGGGGTGTGCCTGTTATATTTGTAACGTTGAGCAGCGATGCATTCTTTGCAAAATTCACTGAATCCACAGCACCTACTGAGTTTAGTAAACCCAAAATTAAAATAGTACTAACTAAGAAAAGAACACCCTTTTTATTCATGCGAATCAACCCCATTTTTTTATATATTTTTACGAGAACCCCATGTTCTCTTTAATGTAAATCTAGTTATTAGATAATTTCTCAATGATACTTATATTTAAATGTTTCGATAATATAATACCTATATCTCAATACAATCATATTACAATATCTTTTTTAGAATGTATATTTTTCCATTTTCCAGAGAATAAATACCCAATTAATTGATTTTGTTTAGCTAATAATGGAAAAACATCCTCTTGCAAAGAATAGGATATATCAGCTTTAGGAATCATATCAAAAATCTCTGGTTCTGCAAATCCAACAAGAATAGAAGTAAGAAATGTTTTATTTTCCTTAGGATTTTCCTCATAACTCTTGATACTATTCCCTTCTAACTCAACTATAGAACTTTTATCCCAAGCATACTTTGTCCCTGAATATACACTGAGTGTTACTACCCCTTTATTCTTCTTATGATATAATTCCATGTCCTCTAAATCTAGTTCAAAGTAATGATCACATGCAACAAACAAAAAAGTATTCTTAATTTTTGATGCAGCTAACTGCAAAGTTTTAGCAATACCTAAATGATTTCTCTCCTCAACATATTCAATGATAGCATCTCCACTTCTTTCCCCTATTTCTTTATAGATACTCGACAAAACCTCTTTAGAACCAACTATGATAATATCATTAAACCCTCCAGTCTTCACTTTTTTGATGATATGCTCTATAAGAGGTCTTCCTTTTACTTGTATTAAAGGCCTATAGGTTCCTTCACTTAATAGTGCTTTAGAAGGCCCTCCTGCAAGAATAACACATTTTTTCCGTTCAGATAAATGTTTTTCAATAATTGTAGCTACTGCTTCTGATCTTGAAACAATAGTCTCATGATCCACCATATTATCTAGCCTTTTTAGAAGCTCTTTGTTAATACTGAGACTTATTCGTTCTTTTACCATTTTTACTATTTTATCCCCATTATACCCTTTTAGTAACCGTAATACTCCCTTATTACGATAGTAATAACAACTTATTTAAATAAGTTGTGATTTTTAATGGTTATGGGTCAAAAAAGCGAGATTCAAGGAGTAATTATCAAAGAATTAAAACAATGGGATGATGATCGAGGATATCTTATAGAAACATTTAGAGAAGACGAAACTTCCATAAAACCTGCTATGAGCTATGTTTCCCATACTAACTATAATACTTCTCGAGGACCTCATGAACACGCTTCCCAAAGTGATATGTTTGTTTTTGTAGGATATGGTGATTTTGAACTCTACTTATGGGATAATAGAAAACTTTCTCCTACTTTTAAAAAAGCAGAAAAATTCACAGTAGGAGAATCAAATAAAGTTGCTGTTATTGTGCCACCTGGAGTGGTTCATGGCTATAAATCTATTAGTGAAAAAGGCTCATTATCATTAAACTATCCTGATAAGTTATACGCAGGAAAAAATAAAAAAGAAGAAGTTGATGAAATACGCCATGAGGATTCTGACTCAGAATTTAAAATACCATGAATATCTTAGTTACTGGAGGAGCTGGATTTATTGCAAGTAATTTTATTAGACTTATTCTTCAAAAAAAGCCTGATTGGAAAATAACTAATTTAGACAAACTCACATACTGTGGAAATCTAAATAATCTCAAAGACATTGAAAACAATCCTAATTATACGTTCAAACAAGGTGATATCTGCGATGAAAAAATTGTTAACCAAATAATGAAAGAAACAGACATAGTATTCCACTTTGCAGCTGAAAGTCACGTTGATAATAGTATTAAAGATCCTTTTATATTTACTAAGACCAATATTATAGGAACTCAAACATTATTAGAAGCTGCAAGAAAACACAACATAAAGAAGTTTATCCATGTTTCAACTGATGAAGTATATGGTTCTGTTCATGCTGGATTTTCAAAAGAAAATGACCCTCTTGAACCAAATAGTCCATATTCTGCATCAAAAACAGCATCTGATCATATTGTAAGATCATATCACGTTACTTTTGGAGTTCCAACCATCATAACACGCTCATCCAACAACTTTGGCCCATACCAATTTCCAGAAAAACTTATTCCTTTATTTGTAACAAACCTCTTTGAAGGGAAAAAAGTCCCATTATATGGAGATGGAATGAACATTAGAGATTGGATATATGTTATTGATAATTGTGAAGGAATCTTATTTGCCGCAGAAAATGGAAAAATTGGAGAAACCTATAATATAGGAGGCGATAATCCTTATCCAAACGTTAAAATAACCAAACTCATAATCGAATTAACAGGAAAAGATGAATCTTCTATTGAATATGTAAAAGACAGGCCTGGTCATGATAGAAGATATGCTTTAGACTCAAGTAAACTCCATGCACTTGGCTGGAAACCTAATCATAATTTTGAATCTGCTTTAAAAGAAACCATAAAATGGTATAAAGACAATCCTAATTGGTGGAAACCTCTTAAGGGAAAAAAAGAATAAAAAAACAAAACAATAAAAATTCAAAAAAACAAAATGAAAACATTAATACTTGGCGCAAAAGGCATGCTAGGAACTGATATCTCTTTATTATTTCCTGATGCAACACAATGGGATCTTGGAGATGTAGATATCACCAACGAATCTGAATTAGAATTAAAAGTAAAGGCATTAAATCCTGATGTTATTATTAATTGTGCTGCTTTTACTGATGTAAACGCAGCAGAAGAAAAACAAGAAGCTGCTAACCTTCTTAATGGTAAAGCCTTACTATATATAGTAAACGCAGCTAAAAAAGTCGATGCTATTATTGTTCATTACTCTACCGATTATGTTTTTGATGGAAAACAAAAGTTGGGATACGCAGAAGATGCTCCTACAAATCCCTTAAATATGTATGGATCATCTAAGGCGCTAGGAGAAAAAAATCTTACTGAAAACTACGCCAAATTTTATCTTTTAAGAACAGCTTGGCTTTTTGGCAAGAATGGGAAAAATTTCATCTCCACAATGTTAGATCTTGCAAAAACTAGAGATGAATTAAAAGTAGTTAATGATCAAACAGGCTCACCTACTTATACAAAAGACTTAGCACAAGTTACATTTGATCTTTTAGAAAAAAAGCAACCATTTGGAATCTACCATGCATCTAATGATGGGTCTTGCACATGGTATGAATTTGCTGTTGAAATTTTTAAACAAGCTAGCGTTGATATCACTGTAAATCCTTGCACATCAGATGAATATCCTTCCCCAGCTCAACGCCCTAAATATTCAATTTTACAAAATACCAAGCTTCCCAAATTAAGAACTTGGCAAAAAGCTGTACAAGCGTATTTGGAGGAAACACAATGAAAGGAGTAATTTGCGCAGGAGGACATGGAACTCGTATGATGCCATGCACTAAAGTAACAAACAAACATCTTTTACCGGTTTATGACAAACCAATGATATATTATCCCATGCAAACTCTAATAGATGCAGGAATTAAAGAAATTTTAATTATATCAGGCCCTGGCCATGCTGGAGACTTCCTCAACCTTTTAGGTTCTGGGAAAAAGTTTGGAGTAAAATTATCCTATGCCTTACAAGAAGAAGCAGGAGGAATTGCTCAAGCCCTTGCAATGGCTGAAGATTTTGCAGATAACGGCCCTGTTACAGTTATTTTAGGGGATAATGTATTCGAAGATTCTTTTGACATCTCAGATTTCAAGTTTGGAGCAAGAATCTATATTAAAGAAGTAACTGATCCTGAACGTTTTGGAGTTGCAGAAATTGACGAGACAGGAAAAGTTAAATCTATTGAGGAAAAACCAACTCAACCAAAATCAAACTATGCAGTAACAGGATTATATGTCTATGATCCAAGAGTTTTTGATATTATTAAAACATTAAAACCCTCTGGACGAGGAGAACTGGAGATAACAGATGTAAATAATGCATATTTAGAAGGCAACCAACTTGAAGGTAAAAAAGTTATGGGATACTGGACTGATGCAGGAACCTTTGAATCTTGCCATAAAGCTTCTTGTTTAGTAAGAGATAAAGAATTGAAAGAATCTACCCCTAAAGAGAGTAATAAGTGAAGAATAAAAAAATTAATCCCCTTCAAACTCAACCATTGTAAAAACCTTAAACCCTGCATCTTCTAATTTTTTCTTTCCACCTAAATCAGGTAAATCAACAATTAACGCAACTTCCAATAATTCTCCACCTATTTTTTTAATAAGATTACACGCAGCTAATGCTGTTCCACCAGTTGCAACCAAATCATCTACTAAAAGAACTTTATCTCCCTTTTTTATTGCATCAATATGCACTTCAAGTTTATCTTTTCCATATTCAAGAGTATATTCTTCTGACACAGTCTCAGCAGGTAATTTCCCTGGTTTTCTCAGTGGAACAAAACCTAATCCTAATTCATGAGCTAAAACCCCTCCTAAAATAAATCCTCGAGCTTCTATACCTGCAACAACATCTATTCCTGCATCTTTATAACGTTCAACAAACTCTTTTACAACTTCTTTCAATCCTGCTTCATCTTTAAGCAATGTTGTTATATCTCTAAACATAATCCCTTCTTTTGGAAAATGAGGAACAGTTCTTATTTTTTCTTTGATATGATTCATTTTCCCACCTTAGGAATTGATTTAATGAGTAAATCCAAAACCTTAGAAGCGTTTGCTTTAAACACAGCTAATGCAGCATCCATTGTTACAGCTTCTTCATCTTCTTTCCAGCAATCATAATCAGTGCTCATAGCAACAGCAGCATAAGGAATACCTGCTTCGTTTGCAAGTGCAACCTCAGTAGCTGTTGACATATTAATAACATCTGCTTTCCAGCTAATAAAAAGAAAACTCTCAGCCCTTGAACTAAACCTAGGCCCTTCTATTGTAACAACAGTTCCTTTTTCATGCATAGGAATTTTCAACTCTGATCCAGTCTCAAATAAAATTCCCCGTAATTTCTCATCAAAAGGATCTGCAAAAGGTTGATGCACCAATCCTGGAGAAAAATCTTCATGGAATGTGTTAACTCTATGCTTTGTAAAATCAATAACTTGATCCAAAACCACAAAATGCCCTTTACCAATCTCTTCCTTTAAACTTCCACAAGCAGTTGTAGCTATAATATGGGTAACACCTTGATCCTTTAATGCTTGGATATTAGCCTGCCAAGGCACTTTTGTTGGAGAGTATTGATGTTTTCTTCCATGTCTTGCAAGTAACACAACATCTACTCCTGCTATTTGACCAACAGTTAAAGGAGAACTCGGCTTCCCCCATGTAGTATCAACTTCTATTTCCTTTGCATTATCCATAATTTTTGGATCATCTAATCCAGAACCACCAATAATTCCAACTTTTACCATAATAATACCCCCATAATTTAAAATTAATCTTCAATAATTATTAATAAAAAGAAACACAAAGATTATATAAAGTTTATGATGTTTTAGTATTATGATCAAAAATACCTCCAAGAATACACTCTTATCTAATAACCTAAAACACTGCAACTCATTTTTTTCAAAGTGCAAAGGATTAATGTTTACTAAAAAACTAACAGATAAAGCCCTTATTTTCACATTCAATAAAGAAAAAAAACACTCATTGCATATGTTCTTTGTATTTTACCCTATTGATGTACTTTGGCTAGATTCAAAAAAACAAGTTGTTGACTTAAAAGAAAACTTTAAACCATTCTCAATTGCAACACCCAAAAATCCAGCAACATTTATAATAGAATTACCTCAAAACACTATCAACACTACAAAAACTGAATTAGGAGACACAATACAATGGGACTAACAGCAGGAATCATCTATGGATTATTAGGAATGCTTGGATGGGGAGTAGCTGACTTCTTTGCTAAAAAAGCAGTTGTTAAAGCAGGACCTTATAGAAGTATTTTTTACTCTCAAGCCTTTGGTTTAATACCATTTATTATCCTTTTTTTATTCCTTCCAAAAATCCCATCATTCAGTTTAAAAATTTTCCTTCTTTTCTTAATTGGAGGAACTATAGATTTCATGGGTTTTGTTTTTTTCTACAAAGGACTAAAATTCGAGAAACTTTCAATTTTCACACCTATTGTTGCATGCAACCCTATCATCTTAATTATACTAAGTTTTGTTTTTTTGAACGAAATTTTATCACTTTCCCAAGGTTTAGGAATAACCATCGCAATCATAGGTCTTATCTTAATGTCTTTTGAAAAAACCAAACTAAGAATAAATAAAAAAACCCTAACCTTAGGATTAGGAGCAATGCTATCTTGGGGAACCTCATTGTTCATTTTTGGAATGCTTGCAAAAGAAGTATATTGGGTTTTTACAATTTTATTTTTTAGAGTAATAACATTTATAGCTAGTATCTTATTTTTTACAGTAAAAAAAATCTCTCTTAAAATTCCTGAAAAAAATACCCTTGGAATTATGGCAACAGTAGGTATTTTAGACACTTTAGGATCTATTTTCTTTGCAATTGGAGCAACTAAAGAACTATTATCAATAGTAGGACCAATTGGAGCATTATACCCTGCAATTACTTTAATCCTTGCTCGATTACTCCTAAAAGAAAAAGTTTTGAATATTCAAAAACTAGGAATTGTAGGTATTCTTATTGGATTAGTTATCCTTTCTTTGTAAGAAGAGTAGTAACATTTTTAAACAATCTAAGACTTTATTCTATGCAAGGGGACGTAGTATAAACCAATTTTATTGGGTACATCCTGGCGATTATTACTGGCTCCAGTAATGGAACGATGAGTCGAAAGACAATGACTGTGGTGATACCGGTGGATTTGGGTTCGAATCCCAACGTCCCCATTATTTTACTATCTCGAGATACCTATCTACATGCTTCTTATTTCTTGGTTGAACAAAGGTAAAAAACTTGTCAATTTCTTGTTGTTTTGACAGGTAAAATTTCCAATGAATATAATTACCGGATACTCCTTTTTGAATTCTAGTTGGTTTAAATCCGAGTAGTAAAAAAGCTCTATGCACTGACTGGGTAGTTTCCAAGCAAGCAAATTTTATCTGGATTTGTTTAAAATAATCGTATTTACGATAAACACATCCGTCTGTATCAAATATTCCTCTGATACAACATTTTAACCAGAGCTTCCTTTTAAATATCCACTCTGGAATCGTAGCTTTGTATTTAAGTTTACTTCCAACTTTCAGCTTTGCATACAAAAATTGTTCTCCAACAAAAACAGACACATTAGTAAGTTGGTTACAAAATTTTAAATCTTTAAAATAAAACTTATACCCAAAATATTCTTCAAATAATTTTTTAACATAGTTCTTGTAAGCTACTTCGTTTTTATGAAAAGTTACTGTTGAATGATATTTGTTTTTATAATCTTTATATAAACATCCATCACCTAACATGATTCCAACAATTTCTGCCAAATTTGAATTGTATTTTAATTTATTTTTAAATTTCATTTTAAATCACCATCTTTTCCCAATTTGAATCTATCTAATTGATTTTATAAACTCCACTCCTACTTGTCCAGTGGTTGTGGAAAATCTTCCGAGAATACGCATGTAAAGTCGGAAGAATTTCGAAAAAAAATCATAATTTAATAGTTTAATGATATTTTAGGTGATTTAAAATAATTAAAATAATCAATAACCTTTAAAAACCCAATTCATAATTTGGAGAGAATGGAAAAAGAATACATTGAAGGAGTTGCAACATATGTAGGTTTTGTTATTGGTGCTGGAATTCTAGGTATTCCTTTTGTTGTTGCAAAATCAGGATACTTAGTAGGCTTAATCGATATTATCCTCATTGGACTTATTTTCCTGGTTTTAAATATGTATCTAGGAGAAATTGTATTAAGAACTAAAGGGTCTCATCAATTAGTTGGCTATGCAAATATTTACCTTGGCTCAAAAGGAAAAATGCTTATGGCATTCTCAGTTATTTTTGGAATGACAGGATCCTTAATTGCTTACATTGTAAAAGGTGGAGAATTTTTACAAACTGTTTTAGCACCTTATTTAGGAGGATTCCATATTATCTACTCATTAATATTTATTATACCCTTAACAATTTTAGTGTATCGTGGATTAAAAAGCGTAAAACATTCTGAGGTTATTATGGTAGCTATTATCTTATTTATTATTATACTTTTCACAGTTATTAGTTTACCCCATATTGAAATTCAAAACCTTCAAGGATTTAATAAAGAACTTTTTTTCTTGCCTTTCGGAGTTGTCATGTTCGCATTTTTAGGAACAGGCGCAGTTCCAGAAATTAGAGAAGAATTAAAAAAGAAAAAATATTTGATGAAAAAAACCATTATGACTGGAGCTTTAATTGTATTAGCAGTATATGTTATTTTTGCAACAGTAGTTGTAGGAATATCTGGAACTAATGTTACAGATGGTGCAGTTATTGGATTAGGAAATATTTTAGGACCAAAATTCTTAGTACTTGGAGTGATTTTTGGTTTATTAACTATGGGCACATCGTTTATTGCAATTGGAATGGCTCTTAAAGAATGTTATATGTTTGATTATAAAATGAAAAAAACCACTGCATACTTATTAACATCACTTCTCCCATTAGGAATCGCAACTATCATTATTCTTATGGATATTCAAAATGCTTTTTTTAGAATAATAGATATAACAGGAATTATTGCTGGAGGCCTAGCAGGATTTGTAATTGTTCCAATGATTTGGAAAGCAAAAAAATTTGGTAAAAGAAAACCTGAATATACTATCAAAGATAATAAAATTTTAGAATCTGCAATTATCTTAGTTTTCTTATTAGGAGTGTTATTTGAATTTTATAGAATATTATTTTGACTTTCTTTTCTTCCTAACAGGTTTTTCTTCTTCCTCTAAGAAATGGAGAATAGGTTTTCTATAATAGATGAGCAAAATTAAAAACACAAGAATGCCAAATCCAACTAATATAAATATTTTATATGCTTGAGTAAAAGTTAAAACTTTATTGTTAAAAGATTCCATTTTCTCTCCTAACGAAGAACTTAATGCTCGTATTTTTGGTAAAGACACTTTTTGAACACATAAATTAATTATTCCTGATGTAGCTTTTCCACCTTTTCCATCATCTGCTGATATTACTATAAAATCATTTCCTGTAAAACCTTCCTTAGGTGTAAGTTGAGCTTCACTTCCTTCAATAACCACTTCCAAATTCTTAGGAGTGGTAGTTTGAAAATCTAATAAATCCATATCTGGATCATTAAAACTTGCACTTAAATCTAATGTATGAGTAGTACCCTGATCAATAGTAATATCACACTTGATTTCTTCTTTAGGAACTTGTTTCACAGGCTCTTTCGTAGGTTCTTTCACTGGATCTTCTTGAACTGGTTCTTGAGTTCCTTCTTGAGGTAAAACAAATGCTCTATAAGCCACAATTCCTAACAATAATATTGCCAATATAATAAGAGGTAATAGGATGACTTTCCATTTCCCTGGTTCTTTTGTTTGTTTAGATTTCTTTTCTTTTTTCGCTTTTTTCTTTGCTTCTTTTTTAACTTCTTTCTTTATTTCCTTTTCTTTAACAGGTTCTTCTATCTCTTCAGATTCAACAAAATCTTGTATTGATCCTTTTACCTTTCTTCTCCTAAAGATTTCCCAAATAATAATGATAACAGCTAAAATTACTAATCCTAAAACTATAAACTTCCAATACGTTGTAAAAAATCCTGGAC
>CEPX01029780.1_pt1 | contig 23732 bp, 17 predicted proteins | sample 361361 | NCBI WGS metagenome assembly CEPX01 (sample SAMEA2619974, study PRJEB7988) | marine metagenome | biome: marine biome (ENVO:00000447); feature: mesopelagic zone (ENVO:00000213) & marine oxygen minimum zone (ENVO:01000065); material: "saline water (ENVO:00002010), including plankton...
TGGCCCTAGCCTCAGCAGTGATTTGTTGTGGTTGAGAAATTCTTGTTGCTGGGCCTTTATCAACTACCCGACCCCACCAAGGATTAACCGTCCACGATCCCGTATGACTCCACATGTCTTCGACAAAGGACGGGGTCCCAAGCTTCTCGTCCCACTTTCGAGGGCTCTCTACATTCCATGATGGTCTAGGCCCCAAAGATGACTCGGAATGAACAGAAATGATGCGTACATCACGCGAAACATAATATTCTAATTCTTCTAAAGATGGCGGTCTTGGGTCATACCAAACCCCAGCCCTTTCCATTACCTCTATTGGAACATCATCCATGTGCGGTGGCACATCAACTTTTGGTGCTGGCTTTGCTGGTCCTGCCGGCCTCACAGGTGGGAAGCTAGTTAATAAAACTTCATCTCCAACAATAGATACACGTCTCTGTGTCTCTGATGTTCCTGCCCACGCCTCAACTTCTTTTGCTGCATCCTCATCAATAAATATAGTTTGATCTGGATCTTTCTTTAGGTTCTTATCAACATCGGCAGTCTTTGTTCTTTTTGTCTTACCACCAACAAAATCATAATCACTGCCGCTATCAGTCTTAAACTTTATGGTTGGCTCTGCGACCTCTTCAACAGGCACAGCCGTAGGAGCAACAGGTTCCTTGCCTGCGGCAGACGGAAGGTCAACAACCTCCCCAACCTTTGGCTTGTACCTAGCTCCCCACGTCTCCACAAACCCATCTAAAGCGCGAGCGGCAGCAGGGTCGTCAGCTACAGGGATAATCTCACTTACAGCCTGACGAATCTTAGACTCTGCATCTTCTCTGCTGGTTGCAGTCTTAAGCAACTGCTCAAGGCGCTGCGCAAGCAAGCCATCTTTAGTCAACAGGCCAAGCTTAGGATCTTTTACTCCAAGCTTATCTAGGTTGCTTATAATGAAACTAAGCTCTGCCTGACGTGCCGCTTCTGCCTGGCGAAGCTGAAGAACAGCGCTCATGTACCGCTCTCTAGCCTTAGAAAACTGTCTTGTACTGACCACCTTAGGGTCAATACCAATGCTCTCCATAAGGGTTCTTATTTCTTTTGTGGTTCCAAGCGGCTTGCCAACACTGTCTACAAACTCACTCCACTTATCTTTACCAACTAAGACATACGCCTCTGCAAGAGCCTTCTGAGCCTTGTCGTCTAAGACCTCAGACACAATGCCCTTAAGATTTGCCTTCTTGAACTCACCAGAGGCTGCTAGAGACAGGGCTTTGATCTCTTCGTTTATAGACGCCTTGGTCTCATTGATTGCAGCCAGGATGGTTCTGCCTGGCCCAACCCTCTTTGCCTTCTCAAGATGCTTCCCGCCTTTTGCAACGCCCCCAGACACCATTCCCGCAATCGCTGCTATGGCTCTTTCACCAGCATTGGCCCCCCTAAAGCCCATGTAGTTTGCTGCATGGTAGAAAACATTATTTGCACGGTCCTCACCAACAATTCCATGTATAACTAGACGAATAAATTCTGAATGAGCCATGTCATTCCATGGCTTACCACTGTCTCTTCCTATGTTGATTCTATCTAGTGCATCAGCAAGTTTCTCTGGGGTAATGAGCTTGAGCATCTCCAGATAAGAGTCATTCTCAACTTTCTTAGCCTGGGCTATTGTTTGAATGGCTGCAAGAGATTCCTGCTTGCCAAGATCTACCTCACTTAGTGCTCGATTGATATCCTTTAGTGACTCGATAAAGATAGCCTCGTTTCCTGGATCACCAGTCATCCTGCGAGACATCTCTACGAGGGTTTGTACAACCTCTTCACGTTCTTTTCCTGTTCGTATACTAAATTCTTGAATGAGATCTTCTACAGAATCAACCCAAGACTTGCCTGTTTCTGGGTTGATTGCGACAAACTCTGGACGACTGGCTAGCCCACCATCCGGGCCCACATCAGCTTTAGTCTCAACAAGAGAACCAATCTCAAGCATTACATCATGAGCGCTGTACTCCTTACTTAGCCAACGCTGAGCCTCAGCCTTAGAGTTCTTTAGCATATTTAGCTTTATTTCTAACTTATAAAGCTCATTAGGATCTGATTCTCTATTGATCCTTCTCTCTACCTTACCAATATTATCATCAATTATCTTGATGCTGTCTTGAGCCTTCTTCTTTCTCTGCTTTGCAACAAAGTGAGCCTGCTTTGCTATTACTCCAGCCTGTGTTGTAAGAAAGTCTTTCTGAGCGTTAATGGCACGAGAGTATCCAGTTAATGCTTCTTGGTACTTTCCCCATAGTTCAGGCTCAAGTCTATCCAGCCTAATAAACTGATTGGTTACCCCAAACTGGTCGTGCATTGCAAAGGTAAGGGGCTGCCACATCTTTGTGCCAAACACGTTGGCAAACCAGTCAATCTTACTGGCAGACCACCCAGCAAGCGCTGAGCCCTTCTCGTCAACAAGACCATGAAACGTATAGTAAAACTTTTCTGCTGAACTAAGCTCGTCCTGCCAGCTTGCGCCCTTAGCGGCAGCGGCTTCCTTCTTTGCGACAATACCAGCCTTAGTTAGTGGTTTTACATAGTCCTTAGCGTCACCAATAACCCTCACCAGAGCCGGGGAGTTTGATGCAAGAGCGTCTGCATAGCCACCAAGCTGACCAGACTTAAAAACATAGTTTGTCTTTGTGCTGACTAGCGGAACGTGCCACGCAAGAGAGCCCTTCTCGGCTACCCAGCCAAGCCCAGCGGCCTCATCAGCAGTCACCCGAAGCAAGCGCTGTACGTCATCTAAACCACGCTTATATGCAGCAGCCTTCTTCCCTTGCCTTTTTGCCTCAGAAGCAAGAATCTTCTTTGCCTTCTTTGGCCCTTGTTTAGCAATAGCAAAATCTTTTTCAGCAGCAATAAGTAGCTTTTCATATCTTTGTATGTTTACTTTAGCGGAAGCAGCACTGCTAGTTCTACCAATCACACTAGATACATCTGCAAGTTCAGCAAACTCCTCTAGTGCAGTACTGTATTCTGCTTTTCTTTTATCTAATACCTTCTTCGCTTCACCAATATGATTAGTCAATGACTCATCAGTTTTGATGATGTTCCGCAGCCTATCAGCAGCATGCTTTGATTCGTTCGATTGTTTCGCAAGCGCGTCTGCGGCCATTGAGAATGTTTCTCTTGCAGATGCCATCTCTTCTGGGCTTCCCCTGAAGAGATGCACAGCCATATCAAAGTAGCTGCTTACGCTTGTTGATTTAGCTACATCTGCGGTAACTCTCGCAGCCCTTGCAACATCACTGCTTAGGTCAAATACCTTTCCAAGGGTGCTGACAGTTCTGGTTCCAAGTGGCGCTCCCCACGCCCATAGAGGATCAATAGCAAGATCAATGGCAAGACCGTAAAGCATTCTTCCGGTATCTGTAGACAAATCCCTAAACACCTTCCTTGTTGCCCAGTGGTTGCTGCTTTCAGATATCTGCTTAGCTAGTTCTTTTGGAATGGTTGCATTGATCCAATCAACACCTTCTTGTGTTGAGATATATTGACCAAGACCAAGGTCAAAAAAGCGACCTACTATAAAATGCCCATGTTCCCACTTTCGAATGTTGCCTAAATCATAGGCAAGCCCAGTGGCGAACCCACTGTACATGCTCTTGCCAAGCTGCTCGAATAGCTCCATTGACTTTTCAGAGTCCTGAACAAACTCTGGTTTCATGGTCCTGTCACCAGTCATTAAATAATGACCTTCGCTCACCCAATCATTTTCCCAGAAACCAAGAAGATTTTTGGATATCTGGCCAGCCCACGACTCTAGTGCATCGCCAGCAGAACTAATGCCAGACGGGTGCTCACCCTCTTCTGTTGGATCTGGGTAAAAGCTGGCGAGCCCAGATATCGCACCTTTAGTCAGGCTTCCTGGGTACAGGAATGGCTCAATGACAGCCGTTAGGGTGTTCCAGCTTTTAGATACAATGCTCTCTTCAAACTCCTCCTGACTTTCCAGCCTTCCAGTGAAGTCCCTTGTGTGTTGCTTTAGTATCTCATGCTGCCTTTTCTCCGCATCTGGGAGGTGAGCAACACTTCCTAGCATCTCTTTTGTTAGATCCCTGCTCCCAGGAACCCACTCCTCCCCAGCAGGACCCTGGATTGGAATTGGCGCCGTAACAGTAGAGTAAAGCTTTTGTGGAACCAAAGGTGCTGGCTTCTTAGCTTCAGATACAACATCATTTACAGATCTAGCTGAAGATGGCTCATCTGTAGATGGGGCAATAGCGCCTGGTCTAGTTTCCGCCATTGTTAGCCCGCCATTTCTTCTTGCTTAGCACGTAGCTTTTGCTGCTTCTCTTCTGCTCTATGTAGCCTTCTCCAATTGACATATCCTGCTCGCCTAGCAAGTAGCTTTTGCTGCTTCTCTTCTACTCTAGTTAGCTTTCTTTCGGTTCTTTTCTCTTTACGTGTTGTGGGAGGAGTCTCGTCTGGAACACCCTCAACTTCAGGCTCTGTGGTTACATCTTCCCCCTTTTCTTCTTCCCTAGCTTCCCTCCAGTCCTTCGCGCCCTTCTTGGCACCCTTAAAGAGAGAACCTAAGAGGCTTCCTGGTGGCTCTTCAGGGGCTCCTGGCTCCACGGTAGGCTCTGGAGGTGGGTCTGGAGGCTCTGGCATCCGCGCCTCTGCCACCGCAAGCTGCTGCTCTTCCGTAAGCCATGGTTGAATCCCACCACTTGGAAACGAAGCCTTAATGGTTTCAATGAACTCTGGGTCTTTGGCCTCGTACCAGCGTCCAGCCTCATCTTGAAAACCAAACTTATCAAGGTTTGGATTGTACCCATAGGTTGCACCACCAGACCTCCAGCTAGTTCCCTCGGCGGCCCTGGCTTCCTTCTCGGCAATATCCCTTTCCTCTCTGGCCTCTCCCTCGGCTGCCCTCAACTCACCCATCCTCTTCTCTATACGGCGAGTAGCGGGAACCCTAATTCCAGTGATTCTTTCAATACGATTCGTATAGAAGTCATCTAGATTTGCATCACGTATACGTGTGCGAAGCTCATTGATGTCAGCTTCTGGATAGCTATTGACAATCTCAAGAGCTAGTGAGGTTTGACGTTCTCTTTTTGGCTTTGTAAGGTAGATCGCGGCAATCACTGGGTTTGTCATGCCCATTGCAGCAGAAAGCCTCTTCATTCCAGGTATATCCATTGTCCTGGATACCGACTTACTTAGATTGTCTGGTCCTTGATCTATCTTATCAAGCGCATCATTAATTCTAGCTTCTGTGTCACTAATCGTCAGTTCTTCAAACGGCTCAAAACCCTTTAATAGATCACTAGGGTCACCAGAGATAAGGTCTGAATAAGTCTCAAGAGGCTCTAACATCTCCTTTGCTTCGCTTGGAGACATGCCTGAATCTGCCATCATGGCAAATGCTTTATCCTTAACCTTATCAGTTTCTTGTATGGCGTAGGCTTGCTGTGCATAGGCAGCACTTTGATTGCTATCAATATAAGATTGTATTACATCCTTTTGCGGAACACTTTTATTGTATATCGCATCAGCGAGTGCTCCAATATCAACAGTTTCAGGAAGATCTTTAAATTGATCTTCCATAGCAAGATTATATACAAGCCCTGAGGCTGTGTGCTCAAGGTGCGTCCTCAATAAATTCTTTGTCTGTGACGCAATATCGTGAATAGCAAGCGCATCACCACCTGACTTATCTATATTTCGTAATGCATCATCTACAATAGCAGCTACATTGGCACCATAATTATCATTTATAATAGCATTTTTTATTGTGTTTTCAACATTGTTTGGAAGAATTCCTTTCTTAAATGTTTCTGTAGTCAGCGCTCTAGCGGCAGCAACATCCTGACCAAGCGCTGTTATAACATTTTTTCTAAAATCATCGGTTTGAAGTATACTATGAGTCTGTCTAATAGATAGCTCATCTAAACTATTAGATACCTTATTCATCGCTTCTTTATCGTAGTACCCACCACCAGCAGGACGCTGCGCTGACAGGTCGGCGTAGTGAGAATCCAACAACTGGATAAGCTGAACGCCTTGCTGGGCGTTCATTTTTCCAGCAGTTCTGAGTTCTATGATTCGAGCTTGTAGCTGTGTTTTTGCATTCAACAACGCAAGGTCACGCTGCATTTGCCTATCTATATAGTCTCCTTTAATCTTATCTTGAAGGTATCTAATATCTAATTTCTTCTTATCTATATCTGTAAGAAGACCAAGGTAAAGTGCCCTTAATTCAGCCTGCTCTTGTAGCGTCAGTGGCTGTCCATACGGATGGGCGGCGCCACTAGCGAACGACATGCCGGCACTAAGTGCCGACTGAGTTACCGGTGAAGTAGAGTTGTATGTAGTAGGCATTATTGTTCCTTATGCTCCAGCAGCGGCCGCTATAGCGGCCTCGTCGGCTTGCTTTGCGGCTTGCTTTGCGGCAAAGTCGGCTTGCCACTTCATCCACATTTCTCCAGTTTGTTCGCCAGCTTGCATTGCCTGCTCTTCTGAGATGCCGGTTCCCTCTGCTTGCAATTCTAGCTTCATCTTCTTTCTTGCAAGAGCCATGTCTGCAAGATCCCGCCTACCGGCAAGAGCCTGCTCACTAGCCGCTGTAGCCTCTGCCCGCTGTTCTGCTGCGGCAGCAGAGGTTGCCCCCAACCTAGCCCTAGTCTTGGCAACCAAGCCCCGCCTAATATTCTCCTGTTGAACACCAGAGGTTCCAGCAGACGCAGTGGTTGCAGCACCACGGTACATATCACTAGCGTACTTAGCAAATTCCCCCTCTTGTGGGCTCCAAAGCTTGGATAGCCGATCAGCACCAACCCCAGCCTGGGGCCGTGTTGCAGCCTCCTCACGACTAGCAATGGACTCCTCGTATGTCTTCTCTTCCTTTGTCTTTCTTCCTGCTTGCAGGTTCTGGTAGGCCTTGGCCGCCAACTGTGCGGCGGCAAGTATCGCTGCGACTGGAATTGCTACTGACATAATGTTCTCCTATGCCTTGTATATCAAGTCAACGAAAAGCGAGCGCCCAGATGCCACCAGTTGGGATGACGAGCTTAGCGCCCCCCTGGTTGCCATCAGCAACGCCAGCAAAGAAGGACGTAGTAATAGAGTGGTAGCCCTTTGAAACATTGGTCTTTGCAGCAACCTTAGATGCAAACCTATACCTGGACTCTCTACCGTAGCCATAGTCCAGAACGCTATCAGTTACACCTACAACCTCGGAATCAATCCAATGTTCAGCATCAAAGTCAGGATCACTAGTTAGTGTACTAAAACTAGGGTTCCCCTCATCCAAGCCACTTACTTTTGAGTGTGGAATACTTGCATACATGCCAGAAAGCTGGTCATCATCAAAGTAAACCTTTAGTGACCAATACTCTGTTTTGGCTGCATTATCACCAAGGTCATCGATACCAGACACCTTAATGAAGGCTATGGCATCCTGCTTAAAGAAGGCCTGAATACCGAACAGAACAAAGCTTGCATCAAATGGAAGCCACATGTCCGCTGACAAGCCAGCAGAAACAATGCGATCAAATTTGCTGGTTGAAATGGTTCCTTCAACTTCCCTGTTCCCACCAATTTGTTCCGCATAGACAAACTCGTCCTTGTCGAATCCAAAATAGAACCCGGCAGCGAACGACCCAAACTGGCAAGCATATGGCGGAACAGACTTATTCCCACCACCATAGTTCTCTTTGTCTAAACGACCATTAAGAATCTCAAACGATGTAGCAACGTCTGGATTAAATAACGACCTGTTGTATAACTCTTCTGCAACAACCTCAGACGTTTCTATAAGCATCTCTGGTATTTCTGGCATGAATCACCTAAGTTTGTATACCGCTGGTTCTAAGAACAAATGCACCCATAGACCCACTTTTAACAGTAAAGATCGACCCACCTGCGTCGTAGTCTCCAGTGGAGTCTGTACGCCAATCACCCTTGATGAGTACACCATGGGCGCTAAGCTTCGTAAGAGCCCAATCCCCACTGTATCCAAACGTCGTTCCATTGAACGCAGATGCAATAGTAATAGTCTCTTCTAGATTATCATTATATGAAAATGCGCTATTTCCAAGTCTAATACACCCAATATCAACAGCATCCACTACTGGATCTTCTAGTGGAGGTATGTCTGGCCCCCACCCAGTTATGATGGTCTTATATAAACCAAGCCACGCCTGAACCCCACCATGGCCAACAAAGGTGTCGATTCCATCCCGTATTGAGCCAATCCTGCACGACAAGAAGACAAAAACAACGTCATCTTCCTTTAGGCGCCAGCCACCCGAATCTTCAAGCTCACTGATTCTATATGGATTACTTCCATCAGAAGCCTCAAGCTCATCCCATACGTTTGGTTCTGTATCAGTAAAGGTAGGATTGGCTTGATCGGTAACATACTTAACTTCACAGTCTGTAGTTACATCAGTAAAGCCATATGCAAGATCGCCATAATCACTAGTGTCAAAAGTAGATGCGGCAGTCCTGCTTATCAAAGAAGGAAGCTGGAACATATTGAATGTCCCCCTACCAAGACTTGTCACAGGAACACTGTTTACCGCAGACCGAACCTGCCCATGCATATCCTTGATTGTATCTGGAGTTATGATTGATCCTGAGTCTGGCTTATCAATAGGCATTAGGTCCCCAAGTGTGTTCCCATTGCGATGCGAATAACGGTGGTTGACCGCTGGCAAATGGCAATACCATCTACCGGAGGGTACTCAAAGTATATTCCTTCAGTGTCATTGTTCAGCATCGCAGATGCTTGCCCAGCATGAGGAATAACAGAATGGTCTCCAGCAGGTAAAACATTACAAGAAAAAACAGCGGTTCTAAGCATGGAATCAACAAGCCCCTGTCCCCTATATTGCTCTGTTGTGCTGGGTGCGCTTGGACCGGTACCAGGCATCCTTGCCCCATCTACCTCAAGCCTTACCCGTAGCCTTGGGCGAACCGCATGCTCTCCAGTCGCCAATGGCGTTAGCCCAAGTCCCTTGGTGGCAACGGTTAGGTTTGACCAATACTCGAAGAATTTCGTAAATGTTGTTCTCCACCTAGCGTATTGAAACGAGAAGCACGACAAAACAAGCTCTGGGTATTCAGAGGTCCACTCGACTGAAACGTCACCATCACCAATAGCGTGAAGACCCTTATTGTATGGGATCAACCATACATTTGGCCCCTTTTTAATCTCTGGATGGGATGTTGTGGCTGGGTTGGATGCTCGAGTTGATTCATCAGTTGCCGCAAGAAACTGCTCACTGTCTCTACTCTTTTGAAAACTAGCGTTCACCCTCTTTACATGTACATTGCATAGCTTTGATACCTCTAGTCTATCTATGCCACCAACATCGTCGTCTGGTGTTCCCTGCATAGACCCCGTTTGCCATTGATAATGAGTAGTGGCAAACGCAGTTCTCAGCGCTTCTTGGAACTCATCCCCGATCACCTCTGGATCAATGACTTCCTTATTAAAAACACCAAACGGGAAGAACATGGACATCAACTACTCGGGGTTCTGCTACCAGGCAACGAAGTTTGAGGACCAAACGCGTCAATAGTATACAACGCCATGGGATCTGAGGATTCTATCCTAATGCTGAACACTTCGTGAGATGGAATATCAACAGCAATCCTATTACTATATGGTCTTCTATCTCTATATACATCAACTCCATATGTAGCAGATGTTGTTGTTACTGCATAATATGCAATATTAGAATCTTCTGGATGTGCTAGTGTTATAGATTCAGAGTTAATTGGTGTATCAAGATCCCAATCTTGATATGTATTTATAGATGCAGACGCATCACACCGCTCTTCCATGAGAAAGATTAGGTCCGATGCCCTGTGCGAAGCATGAAGCTCTGGCCCAATACCACCGAATGATTGCCAGCCAGTTGTGTATGACGCACCGGGATTTGGCGCATAGTATCCGGGATATCCACGACCATACACATAGATATTTGTTTTCGAATCATAGTTGCCACCAGCAAGAACGATTCCGCTATTTGGAACAACGGCAACACAAGTAAACTTAATATCCTTTCTGAGCCTCCATCCTTGAACCCTATAGTCAAAGATGAACTGCATATTTGGATCTGAACTGTCGTCTACCGGAAGAACAAAAGCAACCTCACCAATACGATAATCAACAAATGACACCCCCATGTGTGCCTTTGATGGATTTATCTTTCCAAGACGATTCTTTATTGGCGTACCTATGTCTGTGACAGATCCGTTTTGGTCCATCTTCCAGAATGTTTTAGACCCATACCAGATCACAGATCCGTCTGGAACAGCCTGAACAAGAGAGGGACCAGCACATCCAGCGTTTGAGTGGATAGTTCCTGTGTGCCAGTTTGGATACTCTCCAGACAAGAAGTGAGTTGCACCCTCCTTAAAGATAATCAATCCAGAAGACTGGTCTGTGTGTGGAATCCTAGCTGCTATGGCAGCGGTGATTGGCCCAGTAGCTGGGAACACTTCACGCCAATGTCCCTCCATCACGCTTTCTGGTGTTGGCCCACTTGGGTTCTCTTGCTCGCTCCACCATATTCTTGATGGATTGCCATCAGTACGCATCATAAACATGCTGCCACTGAAGAACTTCATAAAGTAAAAGCCACTTGGTGGAACATCTCTGTTTATCCAGATGGGCCCAAGGCCAGAGTCTGGGGTGTCATCAATGTACTCTGTTGCTTGATTGTTTGGAATGCGGTGCAAGAACCTTGGTAATCCTTCTTCCCCAGAAGGAAGCCTATCCAAGTTCATAGTGCGAACTAGAACCCTAGCCTTTGTTCCTGTTGGCCCAGTTGGAATGTTGTAGACCCTAAATCGTCTGCGAAACCTATCTGGTCGAGGATTATCAGTATCTGTCTCTACATCAACTCTGATGGTTGGCTGCTCCCCACCTGCCGATGTTGATGAATACGCTCCGTCTGGACCCTCAAAGACTACGCCATATCCCCAAGATCCCTCATCAATACCACCAACAACTACAAGTGGGTCATCACCACCGCCCGTCTGCCAGTCTGGACGAATGGTTCCGATACGCCCAGCCTTGCTGAATCCAGACGCATTTGCACTGGAACCCTTTCTTGCTGGCCCCTCAACATGTATAGAAGATGGGGCGTTGGAGAATCCAAAGCTACGAACTCTTGTCTGATCCCATACCCACGCTCCCCCACCATCGCAAAAAGTAAAGTAAACCCTGTCACCAACACGCTCAAACTGTGGTGGATATGCCACAGAAGCTTGCGGAATGATTATTTCTTTAGTGTTATCAGACCTATAGTGAAACTGTTGGCTATATACTCCACCCTCTGAGATGCCAAAGTCAGCAGAAAACCTATTACTATCCCATGGCTGAAACCTAAGAACACCAGCCGTAGATAGAATCAAAAGCTCTGGAACAGATCCAGAAACAACACATGGAAACAGACCAATTGCTCTTCCTTGGTCACCATTTACATGCCTAATACCACCAGTAAGAATGCCCCCAACTTCAACAAAAGAAGCATCATCCATCAATGGCATGATTCTAAAGGTGCTGTCTAAAAGACCCCTTTCATCCAGCTTAAAGTTAATAATCTCAAGCGCAGTGGTCCCATCTGTAACGGGATCTTCGCTCATAACTTTGGCTGCACCAACGGTGGAAGCCTTATATTCAGGCCACGTCATTAAGTGCTCTCTTCAACTGGGTAATCAGCAATACCAAACCTTGGACTAGACCCTAAGCCGTCTCCAAATGCTGGGCTGTCGTGCCCAGAGAAGCTGTAGATCCTCTTCAACCTAGCTAGCTCATTCATGTACGAGGTGTAGTACAGGGTCTTTCTATTCACGTCCCCGTCTCGATCACCCAGCAAATACGACGCTGAAAGCTCCGTGAGCGCTTCGAAGCACTCAGGTGGTAGTCGTGGTGCGTCGGTGTCATACAAGAGCACAGGGGGCCTTCTAACGACATTCATAAGAATGTTGTAGGCGCTGTCTGGGATTCTATCGAACCGAAGGTGGAAGTGACCGTGAAGATCTTTGATCGTTGTCCTGCGATCTACAGGATCAAGGTCACCACGGTCATATACAGTAGTCGTGGACCCATCTATGACCTTCCACAGATAGTAGATCTCATCTTTCTCAACATCATTATAGTTTGACCCAGCACCAGCAATGGCTGGAGGTGTTGGATCAATCTCGTGCCTAGCCCTAAAGATCCACTTCTCATACCCAGAGTTTCTATTTGATGTCTCTCCAAAATCTTTGTTGTTCATGTAGACATAATCAATATCCGGTGTGGAGATGGTAATCGCTGGCCCACCCCAAGTAGTAGAAATTTGAGAAGACGCAGGCGAGCTTGAACTCATATACCTAGCCTGCTTCACACCCCTAAACGTCTGGATGTTCTGCCTACCCCAAACATGAACCACTTTGTACGAAAAGGTACCAGCAACACCAAAGTCCGTCTGCTCTACTCCAGATGAATCATACCCCCACTGGAAGCCACCCTGACCAGTAGTAATTGCTACTTGTGGTGTGTAATGAGGAGGATCTAGTACGAAGTAATCACCCCTTGCGTACTTCTGTGGCCTACCTGTAGACCTCCACCCATACCCAATCTTCCAACGATCCAACTCCTCTGGAAACATTGTTTCCAACATCTCCCTAGGATTTGTCTCTGGATTGATGATTATGTTGCGAATCTTTTGTACATCTGCTGGGTATGGATACTCATATGCATAGATTCTGTATGTAAGACCAGTATCTGTTGTATTGATCCATGGTCTATCAATGACAATATAGTCTGCCGCTGTCGTTTCTCCAGTAGGCGTAAAACTCAGAACTACCTTTTGAATCCTACGAAGAATGTAGGAATCTCCTCTCTTTACCTCTAGCCAAAGACCATCAAGAGTACCGTCATCTGTAAGCGTTCCAGCAGAAAGGTTTACCTTAAATGCCCGCACATCATTAGCAACAATATCTAAATTCCCTGTTTCTCTAGCCACAATCATTGGGAATCGAAGCTCTTCTTTTAGCAGGGCCTCAGGCATGTCTCCCCACAAGTGCCGAAGCGCATAGTTGATTGCGCTATTCAGCCTTGTAGTCCCAGACGCCCCCCTCTCTGGATACCCAGTCTTGACCCTAATCGCTTCTCTAAGATCAGAAAGATTCATTTCAACCCCATAAACAAATAGCCCCCCAGTGCATACTACACCGAGGGGCTACTAGAGCGGGGCTAGTAGCCCCTAATAGTGTCTAAAGCAGGCCAGACAGCTTGATAGCTCCGGTTGTCGCAGAACCGATGGCAGATGGGAAGTAACCAATAATGGACTCCTCAACGTCACCGAAGTCTGTGTCATCAACTTCACCTGAACCACTGGCACCCTTGGTGACAGCAGCGGCCAACGCGAGCACGGATGCGTTTGTCTTGACCACACAAATCCCAGAACAGCAAACCCAACCGTAGCTTCCGCTGGCAATGGCGTTCTGGGCCACACCAGCAACCTGGACAGAAGGAACAAAGTTGGAATCTACCTCAATCGCTGCGCCAGTAATGCCAGCTTGCCATTCAACTACTCGATTGGCGGCAATCGCAGCACCAGCCAGCACCAGCCGGTACATCTGGAACCCATAAGTGGGGTCAAGATATGACCGAACCTCCCCAACTTTTCCTGGGGCCTCGGTGCTCGTTTGGGTTGGGGAGTCTAGATAAACTCGGGAATCAATGGGCATTTCAATACTCCTACTTATACGGTGTCAGACGTACAGCCGTTAGCCATGAGGTTGGGAACAGCGAACTGAATCTCGAGAAGGATGTATGCAATGTCCGCATCTGTGTTCGATGTCTCCAAGTGATCAGAGAACTTCGTAACGCGGAAGTCGTTGTTTGCATTCACCCAATACTCGATAGCGTTCGGGTTCAGGAAGTACGCATGGTTCTGGAATGTTCCACCAGAATCAATGGCAGCATCCGTCATCCAACGGTTTGCAAAGTATTGAACACCATTGGCTACATGGACAGTCGGATGGGCTCGACCCTTCTCCAAGTCATCCACAGTGTAAACAATGGCAGCATTTGCTCCACCGGGGTAGGCACGAAGCTCCTCACCCAATGCAACGTGGTCCGAGATGGACACGACGCCAAGGGAGATGCCCTCTTCATCCTCTGCATAAGTATCAGCAGTGATCTTGATCTCTTCTGCCGTCTGCATGAAGTCAGTACCAAAACCAGTGTGTACGGCGTACTGGTTAAACCAGTTGTCCACAAAGTCAGTGGTATCGTTCACACGAGTCTCACCAAGATAGGCGATAGTGGCGGAAGCTTGATCGGCTGGAGTCTGGAACCGAAGAGCGCCATTCTCAAAACCAGTAGAGGAAAGACCCGTTGTGTTTCCATTCAGGGTGCCAAGACCACTTAGAGTGGTGATGTTTCCAATATAAAGCTGACGAACCACATCGTTCTTCAAGCTCTGCATCGCAGCATTCGTCATGTCCTGAATGAAGCGCTTTACGTCTTCCTTGTTGGACTGACGATCCCGATCAATGTGCGGAAGGATGATGGGCTTAATGTACTTGGCCCAATCTCCCGACATGGAGGATAGTGTCTCCTTCTTGTTCAGCGGGACGCTGATGTTGGATGCATCAATCTGCGTCACATCCGAGTGACCGCTCTTGACGCGAACAACGCGAACATTGGTGCCTCCAGAGCGCTTCACCTGGTTACGCGATTGAAGGCGAGAAAGAAGAGGATCTCTATTATAAAAAGAGAGAACGCTTTTCTTTACAACGTCAGGGACGGTTCGTGTTGCGTATTCTAGCAAAGCCATGTCGGCATCTCCAGCTAACTATTCAAGAAGGTAATCGTAACGACCAAGCACTTCACCCCATTCCATCTCGTCAACGCTGCGTACAGGCTGACCATGAGCAACATGTCCATCTGCTACTACCGCTTGCCTGGTCGCTACGGGATTAGGTTGCTTTTGCTCCAGCTTTGGCTCTGGAATGGTAGCAGCAGAAAGTGAATCCAATTTAATACCTGCACGATACAAGGAATACTTATATGCGTCTTCCATTCTATCTACAAGTGTTTCGCCCTGAAACCTTTCATAAATATGCTCGAGTTGTCCAGCGAACTCATCTCTTGCATTTTGTGGAAGGTTATCAATCTCAGGATGAGCAGCATTAAATGCTCGCCATGACGTAGACACAATGTCTTTAGTCATCTCATCAATAGTAGTTTGCTGTGTTTCTAACTTAGAAACTAGAGGTTTGATGTCCTCTGAAGATCGAATGGAATCCATGAGTTCATGGAACTCACTTCTTGCAGATTCAAATCTATTCTTTTCTTCTTGAAGCTCTGAAACATAGTTGGATGCAAGATCAAGAATAGGCTGCACATAGGGGCGCGATTCCTCTGGAATGGAATCAATAGATACATTATCAAACGAGGAGAACTCTATTTTTTGTTCTTCTTGTCCTTGATCAGAAACAGGCTGCTCAGCTTCAAGAGCAATACTAGAGTCATCGCTCGTAGACTCAATCTGCTCTGTTGTTTCAACCGTTTCCGGCGCAAGCTCGCTAAGTTCCGGGGATGATTCCTGGTCCTGCTGCTGGGGTTGTTCCGGGGACTCCTCCTGGTGCTGCGACTGGAGGCCCTCCAACAGCTTCTGCTGGAGCGATTCCTGGGACTGATCCTGGGACTCCCCCTGGGGTTGCTCCTCCTGAGAGGTCTGGGAGGGCGATGGTTCCTGTTGCGATTCCATTTAAAAACTCCACTAAATCATCTTCGTTTTGTAAATTATAAATACCAGGGTTTACCGTATCCGCAACCAACTGCAAAAGTTGCGCAAACCCTGGCGACATCTCTGTTTGAACTTCTGGAATAATACCTAATGTCACAAGAACAGAAGAGGCTGCCTCAACAAGCTGTGGCGTTACCATGCTGAGATCTGGCGCTGCGCCCTGGCCACCAGCAAGACCCGGTGGAGGGGCCCCCGGAGGGCCCATACCAAGATCAATTCCCTGCTGATCAAGAGCCATATTGATATCATTCGATGCCTGAAGAACTAGCTTTTCTAGTTCCTCCAGAGGCATGTTTTGAAGCTCTTCTTCAGACGGGATCTGGGGTGTTCCCGCAGTTGGTGCCCCCGGCAAGTTGGGCATCGGTGGGGTCACAGGCATCTGAAATCTCCTTCCAGCGATTATATTGTGTATTCGTCCAACCGGTAGCGTCTTTCATCTCTTGTTTGTAGATATGATCTGCTACGGCTTCACGACCATCTTGTTCTGCAACACGGTCAAGTTCAAGCGCTTCCTGCTTCATATCATCAACAGATGAACGATACTTTACGGAGTTTGGGTCTGTTCTTACAAAACTATTCTCTTCTTCAAACTTCTTAATATCTTTGTATGTTCTTACTTCTTGTCCGCGCATCATCCCAGAAGTGCCATAGATAGCCTTTGAATAGTCTTCAAGGCCAGACCAAATAGGGCCGACAGGATTGAAGCTATAAACACCACTGCGAGTGGAACTGCTACCACAGCTACAAGCAATACTGTCCGGTATAGATTCAGATCCAAGGTACAAGTGCTCCTTTGAAGAACCGCATCCAGAGCAAACATAATCAAAGATTGGCATGAAGCAATCCGCTAGTAGTTTTCATTATCATTGCCAGGATTATCCCCTGGGTTCCTATCTCTTTTTTCTCCACTAAGAGCCCTATTTAGATCTTTGCTGATATCAATAAGACCAGCTTCTTCAAGTGTTCTTAGTGTACTGACATCCATAGTAGACATATCTACTTTGCCCACTGTGATCGTATCACCACCAGAATCATGCTTTTCCGGTGGCATCTCTCCACCGTACTTGGTGCCCTGCGCAGAATAGATTTCATCTGCAAACTCTTCGTCGTTCACCATCTTTTCTGCGAACTCTTCGACGGTCATATCGTCTAAGACGCCCTTAGGAGCCATAAGCTCCAACTCATCCATGGCGTCTTCATCACCGTCTAGGGCTTTCTCTGCTAGTCTAATGAGCTTAGGCATCGTTCATCCAAGTTTACAGTTTAACGTTTGTCAACCTTCCGGGATAACCCCAGGAGGAAGTCCGATATTGGGTGGAAGTGGAAGCCCTACCTGCCCTGGACCCGCAGCCTCTGGCGATAACTCTTCTTGTTGTGCTGCCGCCTGCTCTTGAGCAGCCTTTTCTTCTGACTTTACCAAGGATGGTCTGAACCCAAAAGCATCTACAATTTCTTTTGCAAGCTCTCTTTGGTTCATGGCTTCTCCAAGTGGAGATGGGCTCGAAAGTGGGGCAAGGAGGTTTGTAAGAGAGTCCCTTCGTGCGATCTTGTCTTCCATAAGTGGAGAGAATGGAAGAAGTCTGAACGAAGGAGACACCTCAAGCAGGTCCTTCTGAAGCATTAAACTATTTGGTTCCGCCTGGGTAATCGACGCGATTGCTTCGACATTGATTCCAGAAGCTTCTGGATTTCTTAACGCCCACTTAGTTGTAGCCAATGCTTTTCGGAACATGCTTGTCACAACGCGAACAACCTTCCTTGCCCTAATGTTTAGGCGACCTTCAATGGCGCCACGAATCATATTCGCTTCTGCTGCGGTACGAATGTTCTTTACTTGACCATGCTGATAGTCAGCCATTCCAGGCAACCAACGAATAGACTCGATGCCCTGGTTTAGATGCGTATTAAAATCAAATGTAGTCGGCATCTCTGGTGAGACCCACACATGCTGATCAATGGTTCCGTCTGGCGGGCCCTCAACAAGCACGGGCTCCCAAGATCTTGCGTTCTTCCACCGTTCAAACTCTTCGTCAGACCTGAATAGCTTGCGGTCTACCAGCATACGACGGGGAAGACGGGCCACAATCTCACGACGAGCAGAAACAAGCTCATTGATGTCCCTCTGGATTGGAGCAATCAAACTTACATCAGAGATGCCACGAATACGACCAACACCAGGATGGAAGATGAGCGCATCGTATGGTCGCTCATAAGGCATGTCTGCTTCCATGAGAAGCTGAGCCGTATCTGGATGCAGGTGGTATAGCTTTTTCTTTCTAAAGTCCCAAAACTCTATAAGAGAAACATACTCTTTTAGTCCCTTCTCCCTAAGCTCAACTTCTTGCTCGAGAGGCATCCTAGTATCAATGATTGAACTAGGGTAGGTATCTGCCGGAATAGCCTTCTTTGGTCTATCGTAGACGCCGCTTTCAATCCTGCCCCTGAAATCGTCATAATGTAGAACGAATCTCTCGAATGACCAGCCAACATCAGCGACCCGTTTGGCGCTTGGATCGAAATGTACTTCCCACGGTAGTTTGGTTCGCCAAATCGGCCTACCCAGATTGGCAGACCAGGACACCTTAACGACAGATTGGTCGAACAGAAGCGCATGAAGGACAAGCTCCTGAATGACGGTATCTAGCTCGTCTTCTTCCGCAAACCAGTTCAATACAGAAGCGATACGCCTACCAGAAAAGGTGGGGTCTTGCTCCCTCTCTGGAACGCTTTGCCCACCTTCTCTTTGATCAATGGCCTCTACTTGTGGCAGGTCCATTGCCAGGGCAGACACTATTGTATCTACAATAGGGAAGATCTCATTCTGAACAGCGTTATACCCACGAGAATCGGCAGCCTTAATGGAGATTCCATCCCCATCCCAGAACCTTCCTCTATAGTAAGAAAGGTTACGAATTACTTCGTCTGCACGGTGCTTTTGGTACCACTCTTCTGTTTGGAGAACTAGCCCAACCATTCTTTGGATGGACTTGTGCTCAGCCTTGGGTCCTGCATGTAGATCTGTGTGGGCATTCATATGTGCTTACCCCATGGGGTGTCCCATTCATTGATAGATGCGCGGTCAATCCTATCAAGAAGTCTTCGCCAGGCTTCATTTTCTATCTGTTTTGGGGACATGTTTTTCTTATGGTGCTGGGCACCTATCTCATTACGCCACGCCCAAGCAATACCAGCTACAGCGGCAGCAAGATCATAGTGCCCGCCAGACACGTCTCTAGAGAGCTTATCCCACTGGCCCCGATAGTTCAGGAGTTGCCGAAGGCAACGAACTGAATTGATTGTGATTGAGCCATCATCTATGAGTTCTTGTAGGTATCCAACTGCTTGTGCTTTTGTCTTTGAGTTGGAGTACCAGCCTGGAATGCGTTGCTTCCCACCAGAACCATATCCAGATGCTTTCCTGTGGTAGACGTTTCGATATCCCATAGCAACCACATGAGATAGAACCGCTTCACCTACACCGTTGGCTTCGATGTATATGCGGGCATTATTGTATTGCTTAGCCCACTCAATGATCCTTCTTGCCATACGGAAGGCTTCTGCGTGTCCTAGATATTCGGCCACTTGCGAGCAGCCATCGACATCGAATATCTCGACGCCAAACATGTCTCTTTTGGCCCATGATCCAGCAGGATCTACAAAGATTATGTATCTGCTACTAGGCATTGGCTTCTTAAACACAACCCATTCATCTGTCTCGACATTCAATCCTGTGCCTCTGTCGAGAAGATCTAATATCTCCATGAGTCTCTTTGCGTTGTATACAGCGTCACCAGCCAGAATCCAGCAGTCTAGTTCATTTACTGGATACTCTGCTCGAAACTTCATTAGGTCGTTTCGGCACTTTTCTAATCCAACTGTCTGCATCCAATAGGCAGAGTCTTCTGGGATCTTGTGCTGATCCATATAGTCACGCACATCTAGTCGAGGCTTCCACCTTGGTGGTGGCTGTACTTTGTATTCCTGAACAATGGTCCAAGGAATGAACACCTTCATCCACTTGCTGTCTGGCGCCTCAGAGTCTGTACACACAAGGTGTAGCTGGTCGCCGTGGTGGCGTGGTGTTGATTCAGCAATGACAAAGCCACCGTCTCCGGGAACAGCGTTGAGCGCTGCTGTCCAGGCTTCTGGCCCACCGTTTTCAGACCATGCGGATATCTCTGTGGCTAGCAATACCTGAACAGTCTCACCGCGAAGCGGTTCGTCATCTTTTACAGAGGCAATAGTCATACGGCTATCAATCTCTGGGAACTCCAGACTTCTCTTGAGTCCTGGAGTCTTCTTTGGCCTAATCTCATCGGGCATATAGCGATGGAATCGCACTGCTACAGATGAGAGGTATTGGCTCTGAACTTTCTTGTGGGCGAGGATGCCTACTCTGCATCCTGTTCTGAACGCTGCGTGCTGTACACCAACGCCGGTAAAGAACGTTGAGCTACCTTCCTGACGCGGCTTTACGTGTACAAGCCACTTTCCCTCTTTGTAGCAACGCATAACGGCTGCGGATAGAATCTTTTGCTGATCCCAAAGATGGAATGGTTCTATGGATCCGCTCTTAGTGCGAACCCTTGTCATAGGTAGAAAGGCTTCTGGGTTCCAGAAGTCTTTGTGGTCTGGGTATACAATCACCCCGACTTGCCGCCTCTAAGGATCCCGAAGGGACCGTGGCTGGTAAGCTCTTGTGCCGGTTCGTTCTTCTTTGCTGCCGGGTTCTTCAGCTTTGCATACTTGCTCTTGTCGGAAATGGTCTGACGAGCAATGGTTAGCAGGCTTCCGATAGTAGACACGTCTCCCTTATCGAGTATTCCACTATTGAACTGCTCAAGGGTGTCCTCAACTGTATGAAGAATCCCATCAAAGGTCTTCAAGGAGAATCGTGGGTCTGGTTGCTTTCTATCTTTCGACATGATCTATAGCCTCGATGATTACGTCAGGCGTTAGTCCTGACTCTGGAAGGGCTCCGCACAATGCGGTAATGAACTTTTTGTTTGTCTTAAGGTCTCTGATTGCTCTCTTTACTGAAGCATGAACTGCTTGTCTAGAGCAACCTTCCTCATGTCCTATCACCTCAAGCTTCATTCCTCTTAGCACTTTCTCTAGCCTTCGTGCTTGTACTTTAGATACCTCTTGGTAAAGTACCCTACGAACGTCGGAGTCCATAGTACCCCCGGCACTAATAAGATCAGATATCATTGGTTGTCTTGAGCAAAGCCACTCTAGAACAGAGTTCAATGAGCTTCCTGCACGGGGCGTAATGGATATCTCCATAAAACGATGCTCTCCACCTCTAGACAGCGCCATAGAGATTGCGTTCCTTACGAAGTCTGAGCGTTTTACGCCGGCATTATCTGCCGCATCTATCAGTGCGTTATACTGTCGTTCGGTTATTCGAGTAGCAACCAATTTGTCTTTAGACATAAAAAACTAATATCATGGAGTTCTACAATGCCCCGCACTTCCTCTAAGAAGCCAGCAAAGAGTACAACCGAAACTGCCGTAGTCTCAGCGCCCGTGGCCCCTAAGCGCGGTCCTGGTCGCCCCCCTAAGGCCAAGTCGTTTCCGCTTAGTGTTTATAGCTGCGACCAAGAGGTTGTCCTTGATTTTCCTGACGAGGCTTCTCGGGCTAACGCAATCAATCAAGTTTCAAAACGCTGCCCTCGTGGCCTTGATGCACGTATCTCTGTGGGTGGAAGCACCTACCACTTCGTTCGCGTTGATTACATGAAGTACTAGGTGGAGTGCTCTCAATGAGCTTCTAGGGGGCCTAGAATCCATTCTAAGGCGCCGGTAGGGTCAGATGGCTGACTTCACTTGGTTTGCGTCAAACACAATCCAAGAGTCTTGATCCTGGCCCTTCAGTGATCCCTCGCCTCGGTTTTTATATACGATTCCATCGTAGCCGTTTTTGCGAAGAAACTCTTGTACTGGCGCAGCATCTCCCCATGAAGCGTCAGAAATAAGACCCTCTCGCCCACCGCTCCATAAGGACCAATCAAGATCTGGGTCATCAGCTATATGCCTCGCCACAGACTCCGTGTCCCAATCGTCAATCATGTCTGGCATGCTGTATGGATTTTCAATGTTCAGGTGTACTGGAATTACCCTTGGCCCATGCTTCTCTGGCTCTTTCCAGGCGCCGGGCTGGCCCCACGCCTCTGCCTTAACTTTTGCTCGATAGCCCGCCTGGTCTGCCGTCCCAAAGTGAGCGCCCATATCTGAAAGAGTATCAACTTCCTCTATTGGAAACTCATGGATTGTCCCATGATAAACAACCATAGGCTCCCCAGACTCATCAACTACTTTCGTCTTGGGTGCCCATTCCCTAGCTGCTGTTTTGGCTGGCTGAGCAACCTTCACCCCAGGACGAGCGTACCCAGGCTGAACTCTCATTAGTTTATCGTACCAATCCTCACTATCAACGTACTTAAGAAGCTTTTGAAGGCTCACTCTTGCGTCATCGAAGCGCCACTCGCCAAAAGCAATCGCCGCGTCATTCGCAAGCATCTGAACTTCATTGTAAACAGGAAGCGTTCTGTGCGCGTCTGCATACTCTTGCCCTAAGCGGCGCATCTCTTCCCTAGCTTGATCAAGAGTTAGCCCACTTTCCTTTATTTGACCTAGGTTTTCCCTAAGCTGCATCTCAATGGAATCTTCCATTAGGTGGATATCACTGAGGGCACTATGAATCTTTGGCTTCAACCATGCTTCGGGGGCGTGGTGAGACGCCTTCCTTGACATTCTGGTGATAACGTCACCAACATTCTCTGCGGCACCATTATAGGCTGGCGAAAATTGGTTGCTTCTTTGTAGCTTAAGCATTGTCTCTTCCGGCAGGCCACGCTGTGCATGAGCAACCTGGTCAAGCGCTTCCGCCACCTGCTCTTCCGTCTTAATTGGCGGCATTTTCGAACCAGCCCGCCTCCACTTCTCATGGAGCCCGTACCACATAAACTCCTTATCCTCTGGGCTTGTAAGTCTGCTTGTTGAAAAATATGGTGACTCCCAACCCTTAACATCGGCTTCTCTAGCTGCTGTTTTGGCTGCCTGGGCGGGCTTGGTTTTCGGTACAGGAGGCGACTTTGTTAGCTTGGCAGCGTATCCATCAGCGAACCTAGCGAACTCATCCACATGTTCAAATATATAAGTCTTTATCTCTCTGGCATTCTCCCACTCAACCCAAGGGAGAATCTCCTTAAGCTCCTCTCTAGATTTCTGGCTTATACCCTCTAAGTCCGGGTCGCTAAGAATGTCATCCATAGATGGGCCTATGCGCACCTTCTTCTTAGGATTCTCAACAAACTGCTCAGCGGCCTCTCTAACCCACGTACCTTCTAACAAGGAGTCTGTAAGGTTATCCATTTTGATGGCGATAGAAGTGTGTATAAGATCTCTATCTCCATAATCTGTAATTCTATTGATGGGATTACCATTTCCGAAACTATCAATGAACTTCTCCATCTTCCGGTCGTACGCGGGCGTAGTGTAGTTCAACTTGGTTCTGTCCCAGGTATTAAAATCAATATCGCCAGATTTAAGCGTCTTCGCCGCTAGTTCAAGTGTCCCCCAAGACTTGTCCCCAGCTTTAATCATCCGCATAAGATCAGCGGGAAGCCCGATGTAGGGGATCATCCCCATGGCCCCCAAAACCATTCCAGGAATGTCTCTCTCTGCTACAGCCTTTGCCATGTAGCCTGCGCTGATGGGGATATCTGCTGGAGTTTGGCTCGCTGCTAGTTCAGCGCCAAGCCTAAGAATGTCTGTCCCCTCCTCTGGAGTAATACCCTCCATACCAGCCGTAATGGGCTCCTCTGGAGGATAGGCTGCTCTTGCTACTTCAGACACTTCTGCTGGTGGCTCCCTTGGGATCGGAGCCATCTTCGGATCTTCCAGCCCCATCCATTGCCTGGAGGGATCCAA
>CEPX01049988.1_pt1 | contig 23700 bp, 25 predicted proteins | sample 361361 | NCBI WGS metagenome assembly CEPX01 (sample SAMEA2619974, study PRJEB7988) | marine metagenome | biome: marine biome (ENVO:00000447); feature: mesopelagic zone (ENVO:00000213) & marine oxygen minimum zone (ENVO:01000065); material: "saline water (ENVO:00002010), including plankton...
TAAGGCTGAAGGTATTTTCATTATTGGTGAATACTGTGACGAAAATTTTACCGATTCTAAATCCCATACTGACATGAACCAATCTATTCCAACTAGCTCACAATATTTCTGAATTTCATTATATTCTTTCTCGCCAAATTCAATCCTTTTTTTGTAATCAATATATTTCATATCTCCCCATGGAGTTGATCTAATCTTATTTTTTTGCTGTTCGGGAACACAAACTTCAGGAGTTCGCTTTTGAAATTTAACAAAGTTGCAACCAGCAACTTTAGCAGCATCTATAAGTTTTTTTGTAGTCTCCACACATCCATTGTGGTTGATGCCAATCTCGGCTATAACTTTAACTGTCATTCCATAATCCTTTTAATTAGTTCTAAGTCTTCCACAGAATCTATCTGGAAGCTTCTACGCACAGGAACTTCTACTACTCCGATTGCGCCTCCATATCTTATTTTTGAATCCTTTAATTGCTTGCTTGTCGTAACATAAAGCATTCCATTTTCTACATATGTTGAATCTCGATCTTGTCTTCGGGGCCTATCAGCTACATTCCATTCAATTGGCTTAACATTATCTGTAGAAGCAGTCCACCTGGGTACCCAATGTTCTTTTGTAACAGTAAATGCAGAATCATATTTTCCTTGTGGGCTAACTAATTTAAGTGCCTTATTAATATCTTCCGGTAAAATCATAGGAGATGTTGGCTGAATAAAAACTAAAACATCAAAGTCAATGTTATCAGCAAAATGCAATAAAGCTTCCTCAGATTTTGATGTATCTTCAGCTAATTCAGTTGGACGATCAATTACTTTAGCACCATACGCCTTACTAATCTTAGAAATTAACTCGTTATCAGTAGAAACCCAAGTTTCGTCTACATCTGAAGCTAGAGATGCTTCAATGCTGTATCCAACCAACTCCTTACCATTTAGATTAACTATATTTTTTCCTAATATACCTTTACTTCCGCCGCGAGCTAATATTAAAGAACAAACTTTAGTTTTAGAAGCTTTTCGTTTTCTTTTTTTTCTTTTAGGCTTTTCTTCCAATTGTAATTCTACAGTTTCTGATTCTGGTGAAGAGTGCGAAGGTTTACTACAGCTTGAACACTTAAGAAACGGAGGCTGTTTGCCTTTAAAATCCCAATTCGTACCATCACACACAGGACAAACAGGTACTGGATCGGATAAACTCATCTTAAAACCTCTTCCCAAAATTTTTCTATATTAGTATTGTACCATAGTTTTAGAAAGCTTTCAATGTTTTTTTCAAAATATTTAATGTTTTTTTCATTAAATTTATTAAAGACCAAACCATTCTTGATCATCTCTATCTGGACTGGATTAACGCAATTTTTACTTTGCTTCGTAGCCTCAAGTTTATCCAAAAAATATTTTTCGTATGGCATATAAACAGGAGTACGACACATTACAGCCTCATTAGTGCAAATTCCTGAAACGTCTGAGAGAAGTAAGATATCAGAAATATACATAGCTCTATAAATTAATGGTGGAAATCCGTCGTGTCCATCTATTTTTTTATCGATAAGGTGCTCAACTTCTTTATATTTTCTTGAAATATCGAGAGAATTTGCTTTATCTTTTCTTTCTCTACAAAGAATATAATATCCTCTATCCTTAAACTCATGAATCATCTTTGTGGTTTTTTCCATGAATTCATCTAAATCTCTGTATGCCGTAAAATCTTCTTCAGCCATCCTAAAACTAAGAAATGCAATTTTTCTATCAAGAGGTATTCCTAATTCTTTTTTAATTTCATCTTTATCTATCTCTTTCAAATATTCATAATAGTAGCCCATAATGTCAATTGTTTGAAATTTTTCTAAGTTATTGTTAACATCATCATAGTTCACATATTCCATTTGGAAATTTCCACATAGATCTTGTTTTAACCAAGCTGGTCCATAAAGAAAAATCTGCATATTTTTATATTCTGGTAAAATTTTTACAAGTCGATTGAAGTGGCAACGATTCATACTCAGGGCAATAGATTTTTTTGTTTTTTCTCTTAAAACAATATATTCTCTGCCGCGAGAAATAGAAATGTCGTAAGCTTTAATTAAATTATCAAACTGTCCCTCACTGCGACAATCAATAACATCATTTGAATCATATAATTTTTTAATATCGTTTAGATCATGTTCTTGTATACACGGCTCAAGCCACTTTCCTTTACCAACTCTATTGAACCAGTTATATTTATCATTTGCTCGAAAATTGATAAGAATAACTTGCAATTTAACATCTATAGGGCATGTTCTATATAAAATTAATGCGGCTGGTACATCATTAGGGTGATTAAGTAAATAAGCTATTTTCATTATGATTCTAAAATTTCAAATTCATTTATTAAATTTTTAAATTGTCTTAAACTATCGGGAGTAAATGCTCCCAAATTAGCTTTTTCAGTTTCTCTTTGATTAAAATTATTAAATGTGAAATGTTTTTCTAATAATTTAGCACCCCTTAAGTACGACTGTAGTGCTGGAGTTATTCCTATTGCATGATCGCTATAGCCATAATAACTAAAAATATCGTCGTTAAAAACCTTTGGCATATTTCTTAATTTCTTATTGTATAAGTATGTTGGATATTCTGAAACACAATATAGGTATTTAATATTTTTATCATGACCAAAAGGAAACTCATCGTTATACATTCCTAATGATATAATTGTTTCTTTATTGTAGCTCAATATCTTTTCGCACAAATCTTTATCTTTTGCTGCCGTAACGCTTGCTATCTTAAATCTTTTGGTATTTAAATCAACAATCCATTCTAAACTTTTCTCATCAAAAACAGTAGCCCATGGTTCTATTGAATGAGAATTACAAAAATTATAGAAATCTTTTACCTCATCATAAGTCATCTCTAAATATTTTCTTGAATCGTCACCCCATATTCGTTTACTGTTTAAAATTTGTATCTTTGCTACATCAGCACCATTTAGATATGCTGATAGTGCCATTCTTTTTAATTCATTTAAATTTCCTGAATGTTGATTGAATAAATCTACAACTATTTCCACTATGAAACTCCTTTATTATCTAAAAAAATCTTACAATTTATAAAATTAAATAAAAATTTATTATAACTATTTGGTAAAACATCCTTATCAAATAAATTACTGATTTTACTTTTACTTATATATTGATAAATCTCGCTATCGTCTAAAAAATATTCTCTTGTATTTTTATTCTTAAAATCAAAAATTGAGAATATTGATGCATTAAATCCTTTTTTTTCTCTTGTCTGCCCAACTCTACTATTTAAAATATCTTTCATACTTTCTCGTAACAAAAATTTTGCATAACCATTTTTTATCATAAATTCATTTGGAACAGAATATATAAACTCAAATAATTCTTTATCTAAAAAAGGACTTCTATTTTCAACAGAATACATCATTGAATTTAAATCATCTTCGTGTAATATTGGTCTAACAATTTCGTGAAATAATTCATTTAACATTCTATTTCTTAACAATGACTCAGAATAGTTTTCTTCAATAAAATCTTCTTTAAAATTAATTTTTAAAAATTCAGAAAATTTATTATTGTTTAAATAAATATGATCTCTTTTCTTTGAGCTATCAAAATATAAATATGGATTTTTAAAGTATGGGTTTCTAACATATTTTGCTGGATATCTTTTCCAATCATCTAATAATTGTGTAAAGTTTTCGTTATTTCTCATTTCATATAAGTGTAAATTAAAGTGATCATAGTAGCCAGTAAATAACTCATCTGCTCCTGTTCCTGATATGGATATTTTATAACCATTCTTTGATATTTCTTCGGTTAAAAAATTATGAACAAAATAAGCAGATGTAGGTAACGGTGCATCGTGATATCTAATTATATCTTCTAATCTTTTTACATTATCTATATCATTAGATAATAAAATTTTTGTATTTTTACATCCAGTATCATCTATTGTAGCTTCTATATTACCCAACTCATTATATCTTTTATCTGAATCAATAATAGAAAAAGAATGAACATCATGATTAAAAATCTTTTTAGCTATTGAAACTAATGTAGATGAATCAACTCCACCACTTAAACAAAAGGCCAAAGGAACATCTGATCTTAATCTTATTTCTACACTTTTTAATAATCTTTCTTTGATACCTTCGATTATATCATCATATGATAAATCATAATTTGGATTATATCCTGGTTTCCAATAATTAACAAATTTTAAATCTAAATTATTGTTAATAATTATATTACATGCAAATGGTAATTCTTTTACCTCATCAAAATATGTCTCGTTATGTTTATATAATGATTTATGACCATTGACTATGTGTCTAAAAATTTGATTTTTATTTACCTTTAATCTCTTAGGATATAAACTATCAATAAATTTAATCTCAGATCCAAAATAAAATCCTGATTCGTTGTGGATATAATAAAATGGTTTTTCTGCGAATCTATCTCTTGATATAAAAACTCTTTCATCCTTTATATCATAAATAACAAAAGACCACATTCCTTCTAAATAATCTACACACTTATCACCATATTCTAAATAAGCTGTTAATAGTACTTCCGTATCAGAATTTGTTGAAAAACTATGTCCCCTTAACGTCAATGTATGTCTTAATTCAAGATAATTATAAATCTCACCATTAAAAATTATAGTACAGTGTCCTTTGGTAAAGGGTTGATTTGATTTATCATCTAAATCAATTATACTTAACCTAGAATGTAATAAAGTTATATTTAAATTATTATTAAAAATTTTAAAATCTTTTGAATCAGGCCCTCTGTTATCCATAAGTTTTAATGTTCTATTAATATCATCTCTATCGATAATTTTATTTCCTATATAACCAGCTATCCCACACATTTTACTTTAAATCCTTTAAATTTAAATTTAAATGTGATAAATCAGTTTTACTTTTTTGATCAATATGCTGATTTATCAATGTTAAATCACTATTATCAAGTAATTCAATAACTTCTCGTAATCTAATTGGATTTCCTTTATAAAGTCTTTTATGTATAGCTCTAATTAATGATAAATCATCTTTTGTATCACACGTAATTCTATAATTAGGACGTTTTAAATCTTCTGGAACATCAAGCTTCTGAACATTAAAATATTCTGGTTGATCTAGTAACCAAGTCATATACTCTGATGCATTTGGATCTTCGGCTATTTTTTCTAATCTTTTTAATGTTTTAAATGATATAACTTCAGCTTTACCACCTCTTGGTAATTGTTCCGTAGTAGTATAATCAACTTTGTTTTCTTCATGCTTTAAAATAGCATAATCTAAAAATTCAAAACTTACTAAACAGTTATCACCAGTGGTTCTAACAATATGCTTGGGATTATATTTTTCAACAGCTTTTATAAATCTATCAATTACATTATCTTCACTACCTCTAAAACATTCAATATCCTTTTTATTAGCTATTTCTTCCAAAGGTGTATCTTGTGGATTTGTTGAGGTACATAAAATAATCTTTTGTGAATTTTTAACTAATTTCATTCTATCAATTAGGTGTTCAATTAAAGTTTGATCTTCGATAATTGATAAAGCTTTCTTAGGCAATCTATGTGATTTTAATCTTACTGCTATTAATATTATACAATCATATCTTGACATATAACTTCATCTTCTTTAATTAATTTAGTTGCTTTTTTATCGATTATTTTATGAATAGAGTCGGGCTGTAATCCTAAAGATTTTCCTCTTTTAAATTCTATATTATTAAGAGTAATTTTTTCACCAGCTTTTATATCTCTTTTAGCTACAATAGATTTTTTCATTGATTCTCTATATTTTAATTCTCCATTTGTAAATTTTAATGTTGTATCGCCAAGTACTACTGGAATCTGTTTTATTCTCTTTACCATTTTTATTAATTCTTCTCGATTCAATGATGATAAATAATCTTTTGAAATGGTATCTGTATCCCTATCAATAGTAAAATGTTTTTCTATATATGAATATCCCATTGCTACACCCAACAAGGGAACAATTTGAGCCATATCCGAATATCCATCTATATGATCTTGTAACCCTACTGGTAATTTAAATCTATTTTTTAATGTTGAAATTCTTTTTAAATTAGTTTCATTTAATGCTGTTGGAAAATTTTGATGCCCATTCATTAAAACTATTTCTGTATTGGTTTTTTCTCTTATTATATTGATAGCTAATTCTATTTCAGCATCTGTGCAACCACTTATTCCCAATAATATTGGTTTTTTCTTTTCGGCTATATTTCTAAGTAAAAATGGGTTTGATAAATTTGTTGAATGAACTTTATAACCATATGGTTTCATCTTATCACCAATTTTCAAACTTTCATCATCAAAAATATCTACAAAAAATTTTAAATCTATTGAACGACAATATTTAGATATATCAATCCATTCTTTTTCAGAAAATTCTTTTTTTAAATATCCACTATACATTGGATGATTTTTTGTAACTAATTTCTTTGCTCTAAATAATTGAAACTTAACAAAATCTACATCGGCTGCTTTAGAACAAAAAATCATATGTAATAGTTTTTCAAATTTCCCGTCATGTGCATTTGCTAGTTCAGCTATTACTTTAACTTTATCCATCATGTTACTCCAAGATGATTTAAAATTCTGAAAGAAACTTGATTTTTATCGAACAAATATTTATTAATACAATTCTTATACTCTGAGTTATCACATTTTAATACATCAGCAACTGATTGTTTAAATATATCATAATCAATATCTAATGTAAGCTCTTTACAATATTTACCATCAAATAAAAATGATAAATGTTTGTATGGTTTTATTTCAAAATTGACTAATGGAGTATGATCCATTATACATTCTTTAACAACAGTAGAGCCGAAATTAACTATAAAATCGCACACATTAATTAGCTCAATTGTGCTGTGCGGATACCACGAAAAATCTAGAAAACATTTATCGCCCATTAAATTCGTAGGAACATGATCTTTGCCGCGAGCTTTCACTATAATCTCATAATTCATTTTTTTTAAAAATGAATAAATCTTGCTAACATCACTAGAATGAACAAATTCTAATTTTGGAAATACAACCAAAGCTTTTTTATTATCTGACAAACCATACTTTTTCTTAATACTCTGGGCATCTAACTCTAAATCATATTTTGGAGATCCAAGATACAAATTTTTATCAGATACGGTATTTCCCATTTTTCGTCCATCCATATACAATTGTGGTTCTTTATAATATTCAGCAAAAAATTTACTTGGAAAAATTACATTATCAACTTTATCAATATAATCTTGATATAAAACACAAAAATCAGTCATGGATGTAAAAGTAATTTTTCTATGTGAATCATTTAAATATTCAACCCCACAACCCTCCACCATAAAAGTAAGTCCTGGGTGCTCACTTACTTTGTCTATTTCATAAATATCAAAATTATATTTTATTGATTCTTCTTTAAGCACATCTAGATAAGCATATACGTTATTATACTTAATATTTTTCTTAATGAAAACTTTACTTTTTATTCCTCGCTTATTGCCTTCAATTATTAATGGAATAAGATAGCGGCTAGCAGTCATCTCAGTAAGTAAAAAATTCATCTCTTTAATCATTTAACACAACCTAACAATTCTAAGAGTTGGCTCTTTAAAATTTCAGCAGCCGTTTTATCGGGATTAATCATCATTTTTGATTTGTAAAATTCTTTAAGACCCGGTACTTCGTTTCTATATTTTTTATTCTTAATAAATGTTTCAAACTCATCTAAGTTGCATTTATGCCCAAACTTAAGAAAAAAACTAGACCATCGAAATCGAGGTGGCTGTACATATAAAAATGGGGTTTCATATAAAAATACTTCCATAGCCACACTAGATTGATTACTAATTCCACAAGCTGCATATTTGTACGCCCAATGTGCGTCGATTTCTTCTAAAATTCTTACTGGTTCTGTAACTCCACAAACTTCATATGACCACTTGTTGTCAAATCGATTAGCTAAAAGTCTTTTATATTCTTTTGGATGTAATTTTATAATTACATTATCCATCTTACAAGTTCTTCTATATACTTCGCTTGCTACTCCTGTCGAGATACTATCAATCATTGAAGGTAAATACAATAATATATCTTTATCTTTATCTAGGCCATATTTTTTACAAAACTCATCTCTGGTTAAATGGTAAGGCATATATTCTTCGACCGCATCCCAGAGTAAACAATTTGAATAAATATATTTTGGCTGTGGATTTGCATCAAATGGCCTCCATTCATAATGGGCATACGTTCCATATTCTTGTGGTTGTAAGTGCAGTACGAAAGCTAAAGGGCTAATCAAACTGACGATATCTGCGCCACCATAATAAATATCAGACATCATTTCTGAAATTTGTACCGTTAGAGCATTTTTTTCCTTGGCAATGGCAATATCTTTTCCTATATTTGGCCATCGTGAACCAAGTGACGGTGGGCATGAGCCATCTGGATTAACGAAACCTTTTCTTCCGTTAGAACTGAATACACCAACTTTGAAATTTGTTTCTTTAAGTCTTTTAAGTGCGCCTTCGACTGGCTCCAATATTACATCTTCTAAATGTTCTTTATTAAAAAGAGAAAATATTTCTTTTGAAATACCGAACTCTCCCTCTCCAATAATAGTGAGTACTCTACAGTGTTTTTTTAATGTATTATGAAGGTTTAAATATTTAGGTACAACATGAGGAGGTGCCCAATAAAAATACATCACTATATCATAATTGTTGTCCACTTAATCTCCTTTAATAATTCTATAACTATCGCTATCAAAATGCTGAGTTGAAAATTCAAATAACTCTGAATCTTCCAGGGCAATCATTTGATGTCGAAGACCGATATATACATGAAACTTTGCACCTTGATTCAAAATCAACTCTTTTGCTGTTTCCAGATCATCATTATCCGAATATTTAATTAGTATTTTCCCAGATTGCAAATAAAAAACCTCATCTTTTAGTTTATGATAATGCCAAGAACATCTTTTTCCTTTTTCAAAAAATAAAAGCTTACCACAGTATTCTTGTTTGTTTACAATCCACCTCTCGAAGCCCCAACCTTTTTTAACAAATTTCATTTTTTACCACGAAGTTTTCCCGCCATCGACGACTAAATTAGTTCCTGTCATATATGAACTGGCATCCGAACAAAGAAACACAATAGCTCCTTTATATTCATCAATATGTGCCATTCGATTCATAGGATTTAAATTTGCGATTCTTTCAACCATGAACTTCGGAATTTTATCATTCCATACACCTGTTGGGCTTAAACAATTAACACGAATATTTCTAGTTGCAAAATAAGTAGCAAGATATTTTGTCATTCCAATAACTGCCCATTTTGAAGCTACATATGTAATTGGCTTAACATTTTGCATATCCTCTTCAAGTCCATCTTGCCTATAAATTCTCTGATCTGGTCCTATGTTAGCTAAACAGGACGCAATATTTACAATAACTCCACTTCCTGATTCTAACATCTTATTAGCAAAAACTTGAGAACATAGAAAAGTTCCATGTAAGGCAGCACTGATTCCCTCATTCCAATATTCCTCTGTCATTGTTTCAAATCTGGAACTCGGAGACATTCCTTTTGAATCTTCTACCTTTGGATCTCTAGCGGCATTATTTATTAAAATATCTACCCTTGAAAGTTCTTCAGAAACAGACACTATGGTTTCTTTCTTCGTAACATCCATATAATATGGAACTGCTGAGTCTTGTCCGTATTTTTCATTTAATTCATTTGCTCGTTGAACTGCTTTATCTTTATGATGATCTGTAATAGCTACAGTTCCGCCAAATTCAATAATAGCTTCTGCATGTTTCGGACCAAGAATCCCACCTGCGCCCGTAATAACAGCAACTTTTCCAGTTAAGTCAAAAATATTATTCTCCATTGTATACTCTTTCTAAGATGTTTTTATGTTGTATCATTGTTTTAATTTCCTTGCCAGTTTCGCCTCTTGCGGTTTGTAGTGTAAACAAGCCATTATAACCTTTTAAGCGCAATTTGTTAAAAATTAAAGCAAAATTTGTGTCGCCGGATGTAGGGTAAACTGTTTGACTATCGAAAGTTCGATCTTTTAAATGTACGTTATTTATTCTATTATAAAATGAATCAATATACTCTCCATGCTCTAAGCCATATGAAGTAATATTTCCTGTATCATATGTAACATAAAAATTATCTGATAAATTTAATATATCTTGAAGACCCCCTATTGATAGTTCGCACTCAAAAGAAAATTTTAAATTTGGATACTCTTCGGCATATTTTAAAATATTTTTTTTAAAAGCATCTCTAACTTTTAAGTTTTCTACATTACTATCTTCTAAAAGAGGAATAGTAATAGCATTTATTTTATTTCTAATTGCTGACTTACAAACAGGTCGTAAAAATTCCTCAAGATAATTTTCATCAACAATTCTTGTATCCACCAAGGTATCAACACAAATTGAACTAATAGGTAAATTACCAAAATATAAATTTTCATTTAAAATAGGATTATTGGTCGATTTTCTTTTGGTAATAAGCCACTCAATATGAGTAAATCCATATTTATCTAAATATTCAAATTCTTCACGCCAATTTTCAGGAAACTCTTGAATATAACCATCGGTTGGAAGAGATAATCTACCTTGCATTAAGCCCATTCTCATTATAATTCCTCGACTAGTTCGAGTAATGTTCCATCGGGATCTTTACAAAAAGCTACCTTTACTTTACCATCTGGGGAAACTTGAACTGGATAATTAAATTTTGTATCATATTCTTCTATTAATTTGGTATATAATTTATCTAAATCATTTACAGTCAATGCAATATGTGAACAACCAACTTCGGTAACCATTCTATTAAAATTTTCAGATCGTGGGTGAGACTTGTAGCATAATAGCTCAATCATATTGCCCACAGAATCTTTCATCTTCACAGTAGTTACTAGGATATTTTTAATAGAAGAAAAATTATCTAGACACTCGCCAGATTCTTCCATCATTTTTGTAACTTCAAAACCAAATGCATTTTGATAAAAATCCAATGATCTTTCTAAAGAAGTTACGGTAATTCCAACATGTCTTAGGTTAGCCATTTGATTCAACCTCTGCTTCTTCTATACAATTTTCAAATACTTCAATAGCTTCTAATAACGCTTCTGTGGTTATCGTCAGCGGGGGGCCAATTTTAATTGATACTGACCAAGTATTCACTGGCATAATCCCTCTCTCAACACATTTACAAACAACCTCGTTAGCAATTTTTTCATCATGAAAAATAATTCCAGCAATCATGCCTCGAACGTTTACTCTTTTAATGGAATCATATTGTTCTAAATTTTTAAAATTATTTTCAAAGATTTCAACTTTTTCTTTTAACTCTTCTTGAAATTTTTCATCAGTTAAGAAATTTATATTTGCAATACCGGCTGCACAACATAGCGGATTGCCAGCGTGTGTGCCCCCTATCCTGGTTGTATTGTCTACTAGGGCTTGGGTACTCAGAACAGCAGAAAGTGGCAGAGGAGAGGATATAGCCTTTCCTAGACATACTATATCTGGCTTTAGGTAATCACCATATGACATGTAGCCATATAACGTTCCCATCCGATAGAATCCAGCTTGAATTTCATCAACACAAGTTAAAATATTATTTTCTTTTGCAAACTTACAAAGATCTCTCATGTATTGATCGGGATACATCCATGCACCCCAACCTTGATATGTTTCAATCATAAAAGCTGCAATCTCATTCGCAGGGGGCAAAATACTTGTATCAAAAGTAGTATCCATTTCATATGGAAATTTTATAAATATTACATCAGGATCTTTTACTCTAGACCATTCGCTGCTATCACTATCGCCGCTTATAAAATCACCGCTCAAAACTCTGCCATGATAACTTCCCTCAAAACAAATAATGTACTTACGCTTACCAGATGATTGTTTGATCATCTTATAAGCCATGTCTGTAGCTTCGGAACCCGTATTCAATAAAATAACTTTTTCAAATCCCGGAGAAATGGCAAGTAGCTTTTGTGTAAACTCTTTTCTTATTTCTGTAGGATATAAAAAAGAAAAACTTAAATTTTTATCTAATTGCGTTTTAATTGCTTCGTTGACTTTAGGATTTGAGTGACCAGCATTTGTAGCAAAAATACCAGAAGTTAAATCAATCCACTTATTTCCATATTTATCAAATACGTAAAAGTTTTTCGCAGAATGCCACGTAATAGGAAGTTGGGTGCGAAGATTTTTTGATTCATCTGGATTGGGATTATTACTGGTTAGATCGTGATCTAGTTTAAATTTATCACTAATTTTTCTATGTTTTGTTTCAATCATATGCCCTCTTTAAATTATCCAGTAATTTGCTATCTAAAGTATCTAATTGAAATTCTAGTAACTTAAATTCATATTCCATATCAATTTCTGTTACATGTTCTGTAATAGCAGGTATAATCTTCTGTCCAAATGCACTAATTCCTAAAGCAGCAGTTTCTCTTTTTGATATATCAAGATATCCATTAGGTTGATATGCTAATGGAAATATCTGTCGTGGTAAATTAGTATAATCTTTAATTCCATTATAATCTTCAAAAAATCCTTTACAGAAACCATTTTCAATTTTAAAAACTTTATATGGTGGCTCAGGCATTTCACTCATAGAACGCATACCGGACATAAGATTTCTATTTTTAAAAAACAATTCTATATTTTTATCTAAAATCTCTGGATCTCTTAGCGGTGTGGTTGGACGTAAATATGCTAATTCTTTTACCTCTGAGTTATCAAAATAATGTTGGATTACTTGCAAATCTGTTGAATTATCTTCTGCAAATTCTGGTGGTCTAATAAATGGAACTTCTGCACCAAACTTTAAAGCAATATCAGCAATTTTTTGACTATCAGTAGAGACTATAACTCTATTAATATTTTTAGATAGTTTGCAAGCCATAATAGAATAGGCTATCAAAGGATAGCCGCATAAAGTTCTAATATTTTTTCCAGGAACACCTTTAGACCCGCCGCGAGCGGGGATTAGTGCTGTAATTTGTTTCATGCCATATCTTCAACACTACTAAAGGGGTAACGATTAATTAAATTATCAACCTTTCTTAGTTTCTTAGCTGCTTCTCTTTCAGCTTCAGTAATTATTTTTTTGCCATCTCCTAATGATAATTCAATTTCACGAATATACTCCACTAACTTACGCAACCCATTAAGTTCAAGAGAGGCTGCTTGATCTGAGCCATACATGGAGCGATCTAAAGTAATATGTCTTTCGACAGATGTTGCTCCTAGTGCTACTGCTGCACAACTAATAATCAATCCAGTTTCGTGACCACTATAACCAATATCGCAGCCATATCGATTCCTAAGCGTATGGATTACATTTAGATTAGCTTGTTCGGGTGGTAAAGGATAAGTACTATTACAGTGCATCAACTCAAATGAGCAACCTGCTTCACGAAAAATTTCTACTGCTTTATCAATCTGTTTGATGCTACTCATTCCAGTAGAAATAAATGTATGTTTACCTTCTGACGCAATTTCTTGCAGCAATTCTTTGTGAGTAAGCATCGCAGAGGCAACTTTATTATATTTTAAATTATATTTACGAAGAAAGTCTTGACTAGGAAGATCCCATGCTGATGCAAGCCACTCAATACCTTTCTTGCGACAATATTTATCAATTAAATTATATTCAACTTCACCAAACTCAAGACCTTCTTTCTGCTGGCGGTTTGTTTTCCCCCATGGACTATCTCGATCTTTATCTAGTTCCTCTGGCGAGTATACTATATCAATAGTTCTTTTTTGAAACTTAACGGCATCACAACCTGCGTTTGCGGCACCATTTATTAATTTTTTTACTGTTTTAAAATCACCATTATGATTAATACCAATCTCGGCAATAATGAATGTTTTGCTCATTTATTCCTCCTAGTTATTTATACACTTTTTTCTCTCAAATGTCAAGTACTTTTTCAATTTGATCTGAATCAATATACTCTCTTGCTTGTAAAAATGTTTTCATTGGCATATTTCCGAAATTTACAGGATCACCATCTTTATTATTTAATACTTTTGTGGCGTCATCTAACTCTAAAACATAATTATGAAATGCATCATCGCATATTGGATTTCCAATATCATCATATGTAATATCAAAATGTTTATTTAACTGTGGTTTTACTACTTTCCACATTGCTGTACCAGGATATGCTGTAGCTGTAAACATTGTACGATTTACACCATCCTTTGTAATATTATATTCTTCAGTTCCAGGCGCAAAGCCTTGGGTCCAAAATTTTTGTTGCCAAAGAATAAACGCAACACTAGTTTTTAAATGTTCTAGTGCTTCTCCTGGGTATGCTATAATCCACGTACAATTTGCGTGAATCCCAGCAGACTTACAATTCTTAATTGCATCGACCATAGTTGTAGGGAATTCATAAATTTTTCCATTAACCTTAGTTGGCGTAAGTCCATTTTTTAAAATAAACCCGCCTTTATTCATATGAGTAAGAGTATGTGGTGATGCAGATTCCGCTCCAAAGCCAATATATCTGCATCCCGATTCGGCCATCATAGGTGCTCTTTCGTCAGCTTCATCCATTCGTGTGTGTGTTCCCCAACGAATCTTATCTAATCCATAATTTCTAAATACTCCTGGTAACGCAGCTATCCGCTTTTTGCTAACTGCAAAATTATCATCAGGAAATCCAATAAAATCTAGATTATATTTATCTACATATCCTCGCACCTGAATTGCAATGTGTTCTGGTGAGCGCATACCATAATTTCTTTCTCCTTGGGCTCCTCTATAACAAAATGCACACGCATATGGACAACCACGACTACTAACTGTTGTTAGGCTTCGTTCCATAGTAAATGGTGCTGCTGAACTATTATTAGCTGCAATACCCCATACCGGAACTTTAATATAATCTTCTAATAAATTATGTCCATATGGATCACACTCTAGTAAATCCCATGCTGCATAAGGAATACTATCGAGATCTGCTGGTCGGTTTCCTTCATACACAAACCTATGCTTTCCTTTAATCATACCAGTATAATATGGACTAATTTTATTTGATTTTATAGCCTTTACAATACCCATTTCTTTAATAACTTTAGCATCTTTAGCAATTAATAAAATAATATCATCACCTTCAGAGCGTCCAATACCATCTAATTCAGGAATCCAGTTAAATAAACCCTGTTGAATTTCTGTAGCTAATCCGCCACCAGTAACAAGAAAACAATTAGGCTGATGCTTCCTGACTATTGTAGCGATTTCTTCTTGCCATCGTAGTGTAGTAATCTTACCAGAAAAAGCTATAACATCTTGATCTCCAAACTTATTTAAATGAGTTGTAATTAAATTTTCTGCCTCTTTAAATGTTAAGTGGCGACCATTTACTAGATTACACCTTTCCGCTTCCCGATCTTTTACTCTATATCCATTTAAATCGATTATGTGTGGTTCAGCACCATATTTTCTTAATATGCTAGCTAAAATTGCGGGGCCTTCTGGTGGGGTATTTGGTTTTGCAGATTCTCTTAATGGCATATTAATAAATGTTATTTTAATACCATTTAATTCATTAAATTTAGTATTTTTAATTAGAATATGTGGGTGTTCAGGAACATTTTTATTTCCAATAACATTTAACATATTAGTACCCCAAAAATATTATGAGTCGTTCAAAATATTCGCATTAATAAATTTTACCCAATCATCTAAGTAAATTCTATTTTGTTTTGTATAAGTTCCCATTGCTTTTGGAGTTCCTCTGCCTAAATGCAAAAAAATAACTTCGTTATCGTCATTCAAAGCTCGATCTACGCGAAAACCTTTATATGGTTCCTTACACAACTCTACTAATATATCATCATTCTCTGTGTTTTGGCAACAGAAATATTGTAAATTATTTTTGCGGCAATACTCAGTTGCACCATCGCCAACATCTTTTATTTGTAAATTATTCTTATAAACGGGATATAGCGGCATATTTTTTGCAATCTCGGTAGTTGTTAAGTATCCAGATACATGTACTGCGTTTATTCTTACATTATCCAAAACTGTACCAGAAAGTTTGCACTTTTCACTAATTTTTGAATATAAAAAGTTCATCCAATCTGGATGACATGCTACAACATCATTGTGACTAAAAAATACATAATCGCTTTTAACATGTTCTAGTCCAATTTCTAATCCTGAAGCATTTGCTTCTGAATTTATTAAGTTCGTTGGGTTTTGAACCCACGTTATATTTTTAGATAATGCTAAAATATTATCTTTATATGAAATATCATCAGAATTTTCTACTACAATATATCTAAAATCAAAATTTCCTTTAAACTTTTCAAAAGATTTAATTGCTAATGTAGTTAATTCTTCTGAATGGAACGATGGTATAATAAAGTCAATTTGTTCTTTCATCTTTTTATCCCTTTTAAAAATATATATAGTTGCGGCATCTCTTCCCATAATGTAAACAGTTGATAGCCGGTGCCGAAATATTTTTCTACATAAGAAAGGTTTAAAACCTTTGGTACTTCATCGTAAATTGCTTGTTTAAGATCTGTATATCCAAACTTTTTAATCCTCTGTTCAAATAATTTTACCTGATCGTTATCTAAAAATCTATCATCCCACAAAGTTGACCATAAATAATTATTTTTATCATATGCATATTCGTGCTCATTATCTTTAACCCACCCAACTTTAAACTTCTCAAATCTCCAGTGATCGCCTAATCCCCAATCAATAAATATTTGTCCACCTTCTTTTAAATTTTCATGGCAGCGACGAATAAAGTCTTCTGGATCTTGAGCAAAATATGGACATCTAGTTGATACAATCGCATCATATTTTTTAGGTAAACTCCAATCAGAATTAATATCCCAATTGCCTAATCGTAAATCATAAAGATCTCCATAGCTCCAATCATTATTGGTAAATCCCAACAAAGCTATTTCGCCGGAATTGGGAAACATTGTGCCATATATATGTTTTAAATATGGATCGCTCTTACCCATCAAGCTCTCCCATAAAACAAAACTCAACATCTTCAATATTTTTATGTAAAAATTCACTCAAAGTTTTTGTTTTTTCTATACTTAAATAATTTTTATCCCATTCACAAGCATGATACACTATTTCAGTTTCTTTGTATAGACCTAAATCATCAAAAGGGGGATTAGTGTTATAATAAATCACTTTATTAAATTTTTTATCATATCCTTTATAGGATGCTTGTGGCGAGTTTGAACCATTATATATTGGTGAGCTATTATCTTTTGGTGATAATGCTAAAATTTCTATTCCAGCATCTCTTGCAGCCATCATAGCTTCTGGTGACATGCGCCATGCTGGGGGTCTAAATATGGGCTTGATTTTTCCAGCCAAGCATGTTTTATTTACTACTTCATGCATTAAAGAAAATTTTTCAATAGCATCTCGATATGTTAAATATTGGAACTCATCATTATTACTTTTAAAAGGAATACCGTGATAAAATCCATGATAGCCCAATTCAAAATTGTTATCATCTAATTTATTTAATTCTTCACAAAAATCTGGGAACTGATCAATTGACAAGGGAGAGTTCGTAGTGGTTGAGCCATAATCTCGACTAGCAATGGTTCTCCAATATGAAATAGGAAGAAATAAGGTAAATTTTATATTACCAAATTCTTCTATTAGCTCGTGACACCTTTCTAATACTTTAATTGAAGATTTAGGGTGTGGAGAAACGTCATCAATGCTTATATTCACTTTGTAGTTTTTCAAATTCATTTTCCATCAAATCAATATATGCGCTAATCATTGTTTCTAGTGTATTTTCATATGACATTACAGCATTTTTATATATAGAATAATTATTTATTACTTTTAATATTGTAGCAATCATGCTTTCGGCATCGGCATATTGTTCTCCATACTTATGACAATAATCTACGATACCGCAGCCATTTTGGTGATATACGACTGGTAAGCCACAGGCCATAGCTTCAAGAACATGGTTGCCTCCAGTTTCCTCAACTGAAGCTGTTAAATATATATCATGTTTTGGCAACTCTTGAATTAATTCAATTGCGTTCATAGGCTTCATATAATTTATATTTGAAAAATGAACACTATCAGGTTTACGACCAATATATGTAAACTCACAATTTATATCTTTTAATAAGCCATCTAATAATTGGTAATAATCAAAACCTTTTTTTGGATTAGTTGACCAATGATGTGTAACGATTTTTGCTACAGGGCTCGTATCTTCGTTATGACGCCTGTTGTTGAAAAAGGTTGCTGGTGGTGCCAGGTTAACAACGTGCGATTCTGGAGGCAATATACAGCGTTCACGTAGGTAGTTCATGGCGTAGTCACTAATGAACAGTGCCAGGTCAGCATGTGGCACTGAGTATTCAAGTATTTGGGTCAGTTGCGGTTTACTATGTAATCCTAAGTCTCCAATTCGTTGTACAACTTTTGAATTATGAATTGACTTATACTGATATATGTGTCGAAAATCCTCGCCAAAGTTATTTGGTCTTGGATCAAAGCAAAATAATAAATCTATGTCTGAATCTTTGAGAGTATAAACTACTTGGTGCCCTTTTGCATTTAGCTGTTCTACTAATGAAACTACTGTTCGATTTCCGCCGCCCCATGGACCGCTTATCGGCTGTCTGTTTATATAAACTTTCATAGCACCATTAAATCTTTAAAGCCATCTTCGATAGTCCACAGTACCTCTCCTTCTTCGTTGACTGCCTTAACCATGGCATCAATGTGTTGAGCTATACCTATTTGGTGTTCATCAAATGGATGCTCACTAAATTCATTTTTCCATTTAAACATTTGTCCATCAGGTAGTAAAGTACTAATTTCTTCAATCGTCTTAGTTTCATCATTATATATTTTATTAATAGCTAGATGATAGGTTTCCCCATTTTCCCAAATAATACTAAATTTTTCAATTTCATTATCCAACAAACAATCAGAAATTATAGTACCCTTGCTGCCATAAGCACGAATAGATTTAAAATTTCTAACCTCTACGCGCTTATATAATTCAGTATATTTATAAATCATAATAGTACCATTATCTAATTCGGCCAAAGTTATATTCCATGGATCTGGCCGATCTCCTAATGGAAATGTACGAGCTATTCGACCATTTAATTTTACAAAATTAGCATCCTTATTTAAATAATTTCGTAATTGAGCAGATCCGTGATAATGGTAAGTTCGATAATCATTTTCTGCTACGAGCATATCCCCCAATAAACCACTATTAATCATTTTTTTCTTAAAACATTCCATCGGTAAGAAAGGCCATTGTTCTATTACGCCAGCAATAATTTCAGATCCTCTAATTAAAGGAACTAGCTCTTCCGATTCTTGCAAAGCGGCAACAGGTGTCTCAACCAATATATTACATTTATGTTTACATGCTTCTCGTATAATACTGCTGTTTACACCTATGGGTACTACTGCTAATAAAAAATCTGGTGAAGCTTGCTCAACTATATCCGCAATATTTTGAAATACAGGATATTTCTCAAACTTATTATTCACTGTACCTGATTTTGTAACAAAGCCAACAATTTCTATATTACTGAGGGCACTTAGTACCGGGTAATACATGCTTTCAAATCTCTTTCCAGCACCGACGACTCCAACTTTTAATCTTTCCATTTTCTCCACCTATTCTGACATGGGATCTTATCTTTATAGTTATCAAGTTGAAACTCACGAACAAAATTATAAACGACTCTTAAGTTACCAGCCTTTTCTCTTACTGGAAGAGTGCTGTGAAACATCGAAGTATTAAATAACAAATATTCGTGATTTGAACTTTTTATTGTTTGTATCATATCTTGATTATTTAATTGTTCGTAGTCTTTTTGTGAATCCTCAAAGATTTTCAAGTGACTCTTGGGTAAAACTTGCAAAACTGATTCTGACTCTGATTCAAACTTTGGATAATATATAATCTTATGTATAGGAGGAGCATTGCCGTGTAGCTGCCCATTATACCAGTGTGTATCTCTGTGCCACGGCATATAGCTCCGAATTGGGCTTTGAAACGGATATGCAATCCTAATTTGCACATGAGATAATACCAAGTTTTCTCCAACAACATTATTTAATAACTGTGGAATATTGTTTTCAAATAAAATATCCATGATTGAGTCATCATATTCATAAGCCTCTGGTCTTAAATCAACAGAGTGTGGATATTTTTCCTTAAGAAAAAATCCTTTTTTAAGTTTCTTATTATAGATATCATATAAGGCACTTATATATTTCAAATATAATGGTGATGGATTAATTTTTCCAGTCAAATATCCATTAAAATAATATTGTTCTGCGAGTTTTTTCATTTTCTATTCTTAAGTTTTGCGATATCATTTGTTACCATAATTTTAACTAAATCTTCAAACTTTGTTTTTGGTTTCCATCCAAGTATTTTATTAGCCTTTTCACAATTTCCACGTAAAACATCTACTTCGGCAGGTCGCATAAATCTTGGATCTTGGCCAACATATTTTTCCCAATTATCAATTCCAATATAACCAAACGCTAAAGATAAAAAATCTCGAATAGAGTGTGTTTCGCCGGTTGCAATAACAAAATCTTCTGGAGAATCGAGTTGGAGCATCTTCCACATTGCCTCTACATAATCTGGTGCATAACCCCAATCTCTTTTGGCCTCAAGATTACCTAATATAATTTTATCAGATAAGCCTAATCCAATTCTGGCAACTCCATCGGAAATTTTTCTTGTAACAAATTCAATACCGCGTCTTTCAGATTCATGATTAAACAGAATTCCAGAACAAGCAAAAATGTCATAAGATTCTCTATAATTTTTTGTAATCCAATGGCCATATAATTTAGATACACCATATGGACTTCGAGGATAAAATGGAGTATTTTCATTTGCAGGATTTTCTACCATTCTACCAAACATCTCAGAAGAACTAGCTTGATAAAATTTTACTGATTCATCGTGTTCTCGAATAGCTTCTAGGAGTCGCAATACTCCCAATCCTGTAACATCGCTAGTTTGTTCGGGCGTATTCCAACTTTCACCAACAAACGATTGTGCTGCCAAATTATAGATCTCATCAGGTTCGGATTCTTTAAGACATCGATATAATGAATTTTGATCAGTTAAATCTCCATTAATAAAATTTATCTTTCCTTCTAAGTGTTCTGTGTTTGTACGATTTTTACTAGAGGAACGTCTTTCCATACCATATATAATATATCCCTTGCTTAATAAAAAATCTGCAAGGTGGCTACCATCCATTCCATTGATACCTGTTATTAGTGCTCTCTTATTCATTTATTAACATCCTAAACATTTTTTTATATTCATCAAACCAAGATGGAATTAAAAATTTTTGTACATTTGAATATGCTTCTTTTTCGTTTGTAGATAACCATAAGCCTTTAGGGTTATCCGTAGATGCTAGGTCTATCTCATCATTATAAATGCTATCTTCACTCAAAATATTCCTAGCCATACCAACGTCTGTCGAAATTATGGGGGTATTGGTAATCGCACACTCTAATAATGCTTGAGGACCACCTTCGTATCTAGAACCAACAATATATAAGTCTAGTGCATTATATAATTTATTAATAACATCTAATTTTGGCATTTCAAAATAATGAAATTTTATTCCAGACTTTTTTAATCTATTCATAACATATTGTCGTCGCCAACCAGCAAGAACTACTTGAACCTCATGAAGATTATTGGGATTTTTATGATACTTCTCTACCATTTTACAAAATATATCTGGGCCTTTTTCTAACTTTGGGCTAATCAAATCGTGCCCTTCTGTATCTCTTTGAAAAGATCCAAATAGAACTACATCTTCTGGGAGTTTCAGTTCCTCTCTACATTTCTTTTTATCCAACTCGTGCCATAATTCCGGGTTGCACCAGTATCCAACTACGTATATTGGTTTATTAGTGTAATGTTTAATAATTTCCATAGTTTGATTACATGGAGTATGATAACAATCTACAAACTGGTCACGTAATTGGAATTCCGATATATTAAATTTATCTGGAACAACATGGTGCATAGAAACTACTACTTTTTTTGATTCTAATAAATTTACAGGTATGCTTCTCCATCGCCATTGTGCTAAGACCCATAATATGTCAGCCTCTTCTGGAGTAGAAACTATTGTTTCTTCATTGTACTGTTTCCATTCTTCTGAAATACGATCAACAATCCAATTTTCATGTGCTTCTAATATATATATTTTCATTTTAAGTTCGAGCTTAAATACTCTTCATATTGAGAAGAGCAATAATCCATAGTATAATCGATATCCCACTTATTGTCAATCTTATTATTAAAATTTAATATTGGCGGGTCATATAAGTTAATAGGCATAAAGTCCCATTCCTCCTCTTTTATAATAATTGCATCTTTACCAGCTATTTCTTTTGTACCACCTGTTGAAGAACATATAATTTGACAACCACTAGCGCGAGCATCAACTACTACATTAGGGCAGTGATCAAGCCAAGATAAGTGTATAAAATATTTAGAACTCTTATATACAGATAATAATTGCTCATAACTTAAGTTGCCAACATACATTATCTTTTTATCTTTACTTAAATCTTCTGATATGTTTCCAACTTTTCCCGCAACAATTAAAATATCATTTGCTCCAGAATGCTCCAAAAAATACCTAATATTTTCTTTTAATCTTTTGTGTGGCCTCCACGAAGAAGCACAACACCAAACATCTCCTTCTACAGCTAACGAGTGTGCGCTTGTTTTTTCTATTAATTCAGTATCTGCCCCATTGTGTATTATCTGCGTATTTTTGTGTGGGCCAAAATACCTAGTAGTCAACTCTTTATTAAAATGAGATTGAAATATTATGCCGTTTGAATTATTATACGTTTTAAAAATATTAGCATTTTGTTTTTGAAAATCGGCGGTAGTATTAAAATATATTCCATCAAGTCTGGTAACTAAAGGTATATCAGATGGTTTCATACGTGACTCAATAAAACATAAACGAATATCTGCAAAAGGTCGATTTCCAAGACTAAGCGAGTGACCTTTTTTCGACAGATACTTAAATAACTTTTGTGCAAAAGAATTGGGGCCGGAAGAACTTTGTAGATTTATATTGTCTAATAATATGTTCATTTAAACTCTATTATACTTTGGTTTTTGTCTTATTTCAAGCATTGTTTCGTACTGTTCTTTAGTTTTTGTTTTATCAACGTTTAAAGGATTCTCGCGATTATATACATACATGATATCTTCAATATATTTTGAACGTTCAGAAGACATCTCTAATAATGGTAGCATAAACGCTTGATCGTATGCAGTTTTATAAAAGTTACCCTGCGAATCTTTTAAATCTTCAATATTAAGATTTTTCCAAAGACTATATTTAAATGTTTTTAAATGCGATGCTCGCCAACTATCTTGTCTAAATATATTATTTTTAATAACTTCTTCTGGATATTGTGAGGGTTCTACCCCAACGCTCCCATTAGGATATTGCATATATGTTCCATATGTTAATAAACATTTTTCATTTTCATATACTTCATTTAATTTAGATAAAACATTTGTTGA
>CEPX01080482.1_pt1 | contig 23697 bp, 37 predicted proteins | sample 361361 | NCBI WGS metagenome assembly CEPX01 (sample SAMEA2619974, study PRJEB7988) | marine metagenome | biome: marine biome (ENVO:00000447); feature: mesopelagic zone (ENVO:00000213) & marine oxygen minimum zone (ENVO:01000065); material: "saline water (ENVO:00002010), including plankton...
TCATACAGTATATGATAATAATTTCTCTATACAGTCGGCAAATCCGGTATTTGATATAACAGTAGGGCTGTTTAGAGAATGTGATACTGTTACTGGATCTGTAATGGCACAGGATTATTTTGGCAATCTTGTATTTCCTTCGCAGTCAGTGATGATGCGTGAAAAGATAGATGTCTATCGTCAGTATGCACAGCTCTTGTTAGGAAATGCAGAAGCTTCTTTCAGAGCTCCTATAACCGGGACATCAAAGGTAGATAGAATTAATGAGGCAATGTTTATCAGCTTTAGACGTCTGTTTACAAGAGATAAAATAAGACCGCAGACATTTGCGATGCGATTTTTTACAACAGCATCATTTTTTGAAGCCAGCAGCTCCGTCGATGCGTATGATTCTGGAAGCGATGGATATAATCTAAATGCTACAACTGAGACAGGATCTAATATTTTTACAGATGTAGGGTCTTTAGCAACACAGCAAACAATGTTTGGAGGAACAGTTGGTTCAATAAAATCATCGTTATCGACATACAGTGAGGTGGGCTCACTTTGGTATCAAAAAGGTGTAGCTGTCCTTGATCTCAAAAAGATAATGTCAGGATCACAGCATGTGTCTGGTGTGATTAAGGCAGTAAATGCAAATAGCCCTGGCGGCGGTGCACCTGTAGGCACGATGGTGATTGGAGCAAGCGGATCAGGTGCCTCAGCAGTGACGTCCGGAAACCCAAAGGCATCATTCATACCAGACTTGATGGTGTCTGCATCAATTGATGATATTCTTGATCACATTTGCAGCTGCAGATTTAGCTCAGGAACGTATACAGCAATTACTTTCTCAAATACTACAAACGTCAATTCAACACTGATATACTGCAGGACAAAGTCTGAGGAGTTCAATTACTCTTCTAATCCAACATTTACTGATGAAAGTAATACGATCAACGTTTTAGAAGCAGGAATTGAGGATAGACAACAATCATTTACATATTTTACAACAATTGGGCTGTATGATGCACATGATAATCTATTGGCGGTTGCTAAAACTTCACGGCCAGTTGAAAAAAGTACAGAAAGAGATCTAACAATAAGAGTTAGACTTGATTTTTAGGCAGCTGTAAATAAAAATATACTGAATTTTCTTGATATTTAATGTAGTGACATAGTGTTGCTGGAGATCACCTTGGAAGTTTATACACGAAATGAGATTGAAAATCTTATTGGCTCTATTGAGGATGAAAGCCTTGGTGTGCACGAAAACATAGATCTATTTGTTGGTCCTAAAAAGGATCAACGATTAATTGTAAAGCCAGGCTTGAAGATAAAACATCGGAAATCTGGTGTGACATATGTAATCGTATATGTAGATCTTTCAGATATGTCAGATCCAAAGCTAGTATGCAATCGACCAGGTGTTACAATTGAATTATCAAAACAAGACTTTAAAAATTATGAGAGGCAATAAATGGCAGAATTTACAAACAAGGACTTAAAAGAAAATATCAGGTCGTCACTTAATCTTGATGATAATTCAGAAGTCTTAGATGAAGCATATGTCGCACAGGTAGATCATTATGATCTTCCAACAGAAATGTTGAGTGTTGCAAGCAAGAAAAGCCATATTGAACTTTATGAAGGGTATGTTGAAAAATTCAATCGAATAAGCGCAGAGCTTGATGCCGTTGATAGATCAGATGCAAATTCAAATCACTCAAAGTATAGATCATTAAAAATTGATGAGGCATATAACATGAATGCGATATATCTTCATGAGTTATACTTCTCTAATATAAGTGATCTACATAGCAAGATAGCAATGGATTCTTTGTCATACATGCGTCTTTCTAGAGACTTCGGAGGATTTGATAAATGGCAGCAGGATTTTATTGCTTGTTGCATGTCATCAAGATGCGGCTGGGCAGTAACAGTCTATAACACATATCTCCAAAGGTATATGAATTGCACAATTGATCTTCACAGTACTCAGATTCCAGTTGGATCATACCCTATCATAGTAATGGATGTTTGGCAGCATGCATACTATAGAGACTATTTAAAGGATGTGAAAACATATGTATTTGCAATGATGAAGCAACTTAACTGGAATGTCATCGAGAATAGATTTAAGAAAGCAGAAAAAATTCAACGTGCGCTGAGGTCATAACAATGAAGCTAAATAGAAAAATCATTAGAAAATTGATATTAGAGCAGATGGATGCAGCATTTGAAGAGTTAGAAGCTGATGAATCTGAAGATCGTCGCATTGGCAGAGATTCTGTAGATGATCAAATTGATTTATTTCTAATGAGATTTGAAAGTGAATCAATGACACCAGAGGATCAAATAGAGCAGATGAGTGAATCTGATATGCGTTTATCACTTGTCAACTTGCTGTTAGAGCAACCCGCAGAGGAAGATCCTGCTGAGGAAGAGGCTCCGGAAGAACCTACAGAAGAGCCTGCAGCTCCAGAAGAAGAAGCTGAGGCAGAGGCAGAAGAACCCCCGAAGCCACCCATTGATGTCGATGCCTTTACAAAACGTGTTGCAAGACTTGTAATGAACAATGATGTTTTGCTTGATATAAAGTCAGCAATAGTTAACCGTGCAATGAATTTCTTATTTGAAAATTATGATCAAGCTCACGCTGATGAAATGAAAGATCTCTTAGATGTGCTTGACTTAGGCATTGAGAAAGAAGAATCACCACCAGAACGTCCGTTTGCAGTGGGTGCATATGCAGGCGGAACAGGTGGTGGTGCTCCAGGATGACAAAAGACTATATCGATTTTGAAACAAAGAAGACAATTCATTTCAATATCACTCGTGAAACACATTCTGCATTGCGAATAGCTTGCTTCAAGCACAGACTCTCAATGCAGGAGGTTTTTGAAGAATTATCACAGCGGATAGCAGCTGAATCACCTGATATGATTCAGCTAATAGAGGAGCTATCACAGAAAAAGCGCGACAAGATAGTTAAAAAACTCTCAGAAACTGATGCAGAATCATTGTTTAATATCATTTCGCAAGACAGCCCGCTTTCAGAGGATTAATATGTCGTTTATAAAAAAAATTAATAATTTATTTAAGCAGTTTTCTTTTTTTCGTCGATCAAATGAAAAAGAAGGGGTGAAAATCTCGATTGAAAATCTTGAAAATAGATTATTCGCACTTGAAGATCTTGTTATCAAGCAATCATATGTAATTTCAACATTTTCTAGAGTTCAAGATGAAATATTTACATTTCTTCTTGGACCACCAGGCGCAAGATCTGGTATAAAAAGTACTTCATTAAAGTCACAAAAAGTCTTTATTTCTAAAAAAAATGATGACGATGATTTAATTAACTGATCAGCGTTTATATTAATTGCATGACGTGTATAATTGTGCTATGCAATTTAGGAGAATAAAATGCAAAAGTTAAAAGACTTACTTAAAAAGTGGAAAGTTGAAGTTTCTCTTGTAGGCGGTGCTCTTGTTGTAGCAACAGCCTATGGTTCATGTGTATATGAGCCGCCTGTTGATGAAGAGACACCTGCTGTCGAGGCATCCACCTCAGAAGCAACAGATGCTGTTGAGAATGCAGAGGCAACAACTACAGCTGAAGAGACAACAGCTTCTGAGTCATCTGAATCAACAGGAGAGTAATTGTGCACAAAGGACATTTTGATAAATTTCTTGAAAAATTAATTTCAAGAAAGCTATTTGTTTTTTTAACAGCAACTTCTTTGATGATGTGGGATGGCCTCACTTCTGAGACATGGGGAATGATTGCTATCTGTTATATTGGCGGACAGGCTGTTGTTGACACAATGAAGGCATATCGATACGGTAGCCAATGATAACATTATTAAAATTTCGGTATTATCTGAAATTATCATTAATATGGTTTAAGTCTCATTGGAAGCAAGTACTAGCAGTACTTGCTTTTTTATTTATCAGTATTTCTTCTCGCAATAAGAACATGTCTTTATCAAGAGTTCTTGAGGGAACTAAAAAATTACATGATGATGAAGTAAACGCACTGCAATCATCGTATGAGTCTCAAATTGAGAGTATCTTAAATACAGAGAAGCAATTAAAAGAGACACTAGCTTCTGTTGAAAAGAAATATTCAGAAGAAAATAAAAAGCTTGATTCGAAGAAAAAAAGAGAGATAGAGAAAATCATAAAGGAAAACACTGATGATCCTGATGCAATAACAAAGAGAATCGCAGAAATTACGGGATTTGAGTTTGTGATAAAATAAAGATATGGCTTTGAGATTACTATTAATTTTTTGCACGTTTTTTTGTGATGTCGCAAGTGCGCAAGATGAAGAACAGGAGCAGGTGACGACACTCCAATCTGGAGATGTTGCACCTTTTTCTGGAACTCTATTTAGTACAGTTGCAGCTGCAAGGCTATTAATAGAGCTAGAGAGTTCTCAAGAAGCCTGTGATCTCAGAATGAACGAGGCACTGGAGTTACAATCCGCAGAGACACAATATCTAGTTGACATTGAAAGGATAAAAGGTGAATTCTGTGAACTTCGAAATGAGGAGATCCTGGACATTAAAGATGGTCACATTGACCTTCTTAATGGTGAGTTAAAAAAGAGAAATACTCCAGCAATTTCTGCGTGGTATGTTGGAGGAATTTTAACTGGAATTCTTGCTACGTCGTTTGGTGTCTGGGCTGTATCTCAAGCTTCTACTGCAAATTAAATAACCTAAGCATATTTATTGCAGAGGAGTTCTCATGCGTGTCATAGTGAATAAGATTGCCTTAGAAAAGGCGCTTAAAAAATTAATGCTTGAGGAGAGAACAAATAAATCACCCAGAATTGATTATGTTCCTGCTGCTGAAGAAGAAGAGCCAATTGAGCCAACACCACAGATGGCGACGCAACTATCAGTTGACATGCCACCTGTTGAAGATCCAGAATATATACCAGCAAATCTTGAAGAGCTTTCTAGGGCTGCATCTGTCATAGCAGCAGAAGTTCCTGAGAATCAGATTGAATTCTTTTATAGAAAATTACATAATCTTCTTGATGTCACCTTAGATAGACATGATGAAAATGAGCGAAAGAATCAGCTTAGTGAGGACGCGTTTAGGCGCCATGTCTTATTAATTCTTGAAGATGATGATTTTGAGGATTTTGATGATAGACCGCTGCTAATAGAAGATGAGCTATCACAGGCAACAGAGAATGTTATTGACTATTTCATGTCTAATAAGGCACTATTTCTGAATGTTGATACAAATCCTGAGACAGGAGACATAGTTCCCAGAGCAACCGAGCCCAGGCTTATTAAGCTTCGTGCAATGGGTGAGATAAATTCAAATCGTAGAATTAAAGAAATGATAAAAAATCTTTCTGATGCTGAGCAATCTGAGCTTAGAAATAATGTCACTGACTATCTCTCTAGTGTGGGAGGCAAAAAAGAGCTTGAGCCTGGTGAGGTTGAAGGCTATGTTGCGGCAGGAAAGGCTGAAACTGAAGCAAGAGTGCCTGCAAAGGAGATGGCAAAAATTAGAAAACAGACAGGACTCGATGGGCTAGAGCTCTCTGCAGCGTTGAGAGTTCGAGCAGATGAGATAGAAGCAGAAGGTGATATAAGGAATGCTAATGGAATTAGAATTCTTGCAGATGAGATAGAGCAGGAAGAGAACGAGCCAGAAGATTCTGTTGATCCAGTTGCACTAGAAAATGAAATGCTTCCAGATGAAGTTGCCAGAATAAGAACAGCTGAAAGACAAGCTGCGAGAAAGGCAGCATTAGAGAGTGAAGGGCCTGCATTAAAGATGTCATCAGCAGCAATAAAACAGCTAAAGGATGAAATTTCAGCAGAGACAGGATTAAAAGTAAATAATATACAGAATATTCTGTATGACGATCTTAAGGTGTTTGGATTTAGCCCAGAGGATGCCACAACACTTGGCTTTCCAACAGCAAAAAAGATTCCTGATACATATGATCCATTAAAACTTAAAGCTCAGGAGCAAATTGTCGGAACAGTATACGATCTATTTCGATCAGCACTTAGAGATGAGATTGAAAATGAATTTGATGATGAATCAGATACAGTCCTGGAAGATCTACTAGATGGAGAAAAAGCATCCTGGCCAGGTGATGGCATAGATGGATATCTAACTGTACAGAACACTGCTGTAGCGCCACGAGGTGATATTGATCCAAGCTCAAAGCAATATCTTGATCAAAGAAATTCATACGAATCAGTTATAGCTTTCATTCAAGAGATTGCCAAGGAGGTCCTCGATTCAGAAAAGATCAAAGGAGCAAAGGAAGGCGGAATAAGAGCATTCATTCAGCAGTTAAATGCTGATGGTGTTTTTAAGCGAATGAGTAGCAGTGATATCGATACAACAGAAGCATATGAGACATACATGCAAGGATTGATTAATGATATTGAAAACGTGATTCTTGATGAAAAACTTGTCACAAAACTCCTTGGAAATGCATTAAAGAAAGCGCCAAAGAGAACAGAAAAATTTATGAGGTAATATTAAAGTGAAAACATTGTTTGAATTTGTTGATAAGAGATTTATTGAAAAGAGACAACAAGTGCAAAGTAATGTTGAGAGAGCGATAGGAACACTCAATTCGACACTTCCTGAAATGTTGCCAATTGATGCAGAGCAATCTAAGTGGAAGATAATGGAATCACCTGAAAGACTTTCTAGAAGCTTTCAATTTGATGATGCAAAAAGTATAAAGTTTTTTATAGACGAACTATTTGAAGAACAGGAACGACTTCATCATCATGCGTTAATTGCAATTGACTATAGAACTGTTACAGTTGAAACTTACACACATGATGTAAACAGTGTGACAGAGCAGGATCAAAAATTAGCAAAATTTTGTGATGAAGTATATGAAGATGTAAGGTATATTGATATAGTAAGTGAAAAAGATGATGACTAAAGATAGCATATTTATGAGTGACTCTCTTGTTGACAGGATAGACGTATCTCAATTTTATGAAGAGAAAGACAGCGACTCAGACACAGACACGGACAGAATATTTCGACTCTCGTGCCACATTGTAATAGATGACCATACTCTAAAGAATCCAATTAAAAAGCTTGAGAAAAGCAATAACAGCATAATGGTGATGTTATCCTGCAATGCAAAACAGATATCAAAACTACTTGTACATGATGTAATATCTCTATTCAGAGTATATGATGATTCATCTAATGAGAGTATATTCTCATACGAAAATGCAAAAATAACCAAGCAGGTTGTATCGTCATCAGGAATTAATTCATATGATTTAGAATTAACTGTAACTAGTGATTAATCTAGATAATTAATCTATGCGAGGGACTCATGAGTCAAGATTTTAAATTTGAAAAATTTATGGATGATATCTGCAATAGAGAAAAAGAAGCAATGGATAATGCTGCTGAGAATGCAAGTGGGCATGAAGAGCTTCCCCAGAGAAGATACAACAAATTATATCGTGAGCTCTGGCAAAATAGAGTAGTATTTGGGAGAAAAAAGTGAGCAACATTAGATTAAATACACCAAATGATATTGAACTCTTTCTAAAAATTCTTGCAGAAGAGAGTGTTAAAGAAGCTAAAGCCTCAATATCCAATAGTGATCCGATGCAAGATAAGATAATCACACAGATGAAATTAGATAAGTCTGTTTATAATATCAGTGAGCAACCTTCTCCTGGAGATCAGGATATTGTCACCGCTGAAGATGAACCTGAAGAGGGAGAGGCTACGCCTGAGGAGCTGACTTCACAAGAAGCACCAAAAGAACCTGAAGGTGAAGTCAGTCCGGATGTTGGATATTCTCTTGACAGCATCAGAGATAGTATTAAAAACTTAAGAAGTGGACTTTCTGTTGATGACAGTGCGATGAAGGCAGAGATAGGTACATATTTTGATAGACTGTCTGGTCCAGAAAGACAGGCATTGCAAGTATACTTTGATTCATTTTCAAAAATTTTAACAAGAGCAGTATCAGGTGCAGATGCTCAGGATCCCAGCGATCCGCCTACAAGTATTTCAATGTCAGGTCCATCAGAAAAGGAACATGCACCTTCTCCTGAAGCAGAAACAGCTCCCCCTTCTGAGCCTTCTGAGGTGGGTGAGGAATGGGAAGAAGAACCTGAAGATGTTGGAACAGGCCGCCCACCAATTCGTGTGGGCGAGCAGCAGAGAATGTCAGAAATAAGAGAAAGAGTTAGGTCTCTTATGAGCAGATAATTTTCATGTATTTTATTTTTTTCTGTGATAGAATTATGTTATAGAAAAATTATAAGCTTATAGGATTTGTCATGCAAAAAAGATTAATTTCGCTTCCGCAGGGAGGCGAGTTAGAGATAGATCTAACACCTGAATTTTTAGGATACGTGAGACGACAACTCGATATTGCAGAAGGTAAGAAAGTTACTGATGACGATATTCGAATGTTTATTTACGGAAGTGTCAAATCAGCGCTTGATAGTGTTGAGTCAGATCCAGAGTGGATCATTAAAAATGATCTTGAATAAACATCCGTGTCAATCAGAATATTTAATATTGGAGAGCTTGACAATGGGCGGAGAGGATCTACTAAGAGAGCTTATAAGAGAATCTGTCATGTCATTATATGATGGTACTCAGACTGAGTATGGATCTGCTGATTATGTCGATGAGCTTGACAGAATTGTGAAAGAGTTACAGCACCTTAAAACATCTCTAAGAAGTGGGCCAGACAGATACAAGAATAGAAAGGAAGTTCACAGAATTCAGAGTGCTGTTGAGGCTATTCGATATCTAAAAAATCGTGCAAGACGAACTGGTGTCAGGAATGGATTAATCACGGGAGATGATTAATTCACATATCTGCAACCTGCTGAAGTGAGAGTCAACTAGTGGATTTTTTTACAAGTGATCTTCACTGGGGTCACAAAAATATAATAAAATTTTGTAATAGGCCGTTCAAGAATGTGCATGATATGAACAGAAGCCTTGTTAAAAATTGGAATTCAGTTGTAACAAACAATGACACAGTTTATGTGCTAGGTGATGTCTTTGTGTGTAATCCGCCTACTGCAGAAAAGTATATCAAGAAACTAAATGGTAGAAAGATTTTGATTAAGGGAAACCATGATCATGATGAAAAGACAATGCTAGGTGTAGGGTTTGATGAATTTCATCGAAAGCTAGATTACAGAACACCCAATGGAAAAAATGCTCTTCTTCAGCATTACCCTGCTCCATCAAAATTAATAAAAAAGTATGATATGCTAATACACGGCCACATCCATATAGCACCCAAGGTTAGAGAAAATCGTGTGAATGTAAGCTGTGATATCTGGGACTACACACCAGTGTCAATTGAAGAAATTTGTAAATTAACGCTTAATAATAAAAAACCTGTTGATGAGTGGTGTGAAATCTATACTGACGGAGAGATATTGAAAGCTCATCTTTCTATTCATGTTCATGATTTTTCAAGTGTTGTTGAGCATATTTATGAAATGATGAAAGATCGCTGGCCAAGGAGAAGAAAGTGAAAGTTGGAATTTTTGGCGGAGGATTCAAACCCTTTCATACAGGTCACTTTGGTAAGGTCGCACTAGCACTAGAGGAAAATGATAAGGTTTATTTATTTTATGGAATTGAGAGCGAGAAAGCTAAGAAACCTAAAAGAAGAAAAATGGGTACGTCGGAAAGAGAATACACGCCGCAGATGTCCAAAGAAATCTTTAATATAACTAAAGATGCTCTTGAAAAGAAATATCCAGGAAGAATAGAAGTGATCGAGAGTCCTGCACCAGTGGGATCTGTCATCGATAAGATAGGTGAATACAAGGACGGAGCAGCAGATAAAGTTGAGAGAATAAAGGTGTACGGAAGATCTGATGATCTACAGAAATATTATTTGAATATGTACACTAGAGAAAATAAACAGGGAGAAAATTTAGGCAAAAGGTATTTTGGAGATCTTAGAGAGAGAGGAATTCTTAGATTTGGAACAATCTCATCTGATGAAGCTGAGGGCTTGACACCTGATGAGCTTGCCCATCTTGAAAATGAACGTATTTCAGGAGCATTGCGCGGAACATATCCAGATGCAACAGATGATGAATTAGAAGACTACTCTAATGTGAGCGGTACAAATATTAGAACATCTGTTTCATCGCGTGATATTGATGCACTTAGAAAGTACTTACCTGACTTTTTATCACCAGAGCAGGAGATGCAAATAATCAATATTCTTTTGGGAGATGAAATTAAAACAGAGTCAATAATTTCATCAGAGATATCAAAAAATACAATGCTAAGAGCGACAGCAAGATTCATAAATGAGAAGAATAATGGTGGTTCTCATGAAGAGACTTCTGCACATATCTTGAATTTCTATGAAGATTTTAAGATGCCGATTGCAGAGCTATACGAATTAATTGATGCAGCAAAGGCAGGTGAGCTAGAGGAAGTCCAGGAGAAGATGGACGGACAGAATATCACATTTACAGTTCAAAATAATAGGCTTTTATTTTTTAGCAAAGGTGGCGGTGGACAAGGAAAGGACAGAGGCGCTGTTGGTAGTCATCCAGTAGAAAGTGTAAGAAACGCTTTCATAAAGGCATACGACGCAATTGAAGAGGTCGCAATTCCTGCAGAAGATCCAGGTCTATGGAGTGAGCTTTTTAAAAATGGAGATGTTAAAATTGAATCTGCGCTTCTCACGCCTGAAAATCCTAATACAATAGTATACGATGAACCAAGCATAAGATTTATCGGTGTCAATTCAGATGATCCAGATGTCACTTCAATGTTTAATAGCTTTGTTGAGAATGCGAAACATATCACAAATGAAAGCTTCTATATGGGACCAGTTCCTTATCTTAAGTTAAAGAAGTCTCTTGAAACAACAGATGAGGAAGCAGAGCAGATAAAGCAAAATCTTGATTCTCTTTTATCACAGCTTAATATAGAAAAAACAGGCACTGTTGGAGGCATAGTAGGCCAAATGGTAAGAGAAAATCTTGCTGATAGCGGTCTAGTACCAGAAGAGCTGCTAGAAGATGCTGTGACACGAGTGATGACAGGAAAAGGTCCAATTGGTCGAGTCTTTCCACGGGTAGCTGGAAAGGAGGCATGGCAAAAATTTAACACAGAAATTCTTAAAAATAGAGCATCCTATCTTGCGCTATCAATTGTTGATCTTGAAAGAATAATTCAGAGAATCGGTGAGCTTTCCTTTAAAAATCTTGAATTTACACTAAGAGCAAGTAATAGAGATGATCTCATTAATCAAGTTTCAAATATTAAAAATGCATTTAAGAATCAAAAAATTATAACAGATCCAAAAAATCTTGAAGGAATTCGTGTAGCACTAGAAAGAATTGTCCCATCTGATGATCAGTCTGAAGAAATAGGTGGAAGATTTGAACAGGCAACAGAGGGAATAGTCTTTACATGGAAGGGCAAGACAAGAAAGCTAACAGGTCTTTTTACTCCAATTAATAAGCTTAGAGGCTTTTTCGCATACGGTCAGGCAGAGATTCAGGATGACAGTAAGAAGGAGCTTAAGGAGGCTGTAGAAAGAATTCTCATGAGAATTCTCATTGAGAGCAATAATGCTTTCAGGCCAAGGGATTCGCGAGGAAAGTCACTAGGTGATCCTGTTACATCAAGTGAAAGGATTCCAAGAGCAACTGCAACCAAAATCATAGATGTGGTGATGAATAATGTGATCAAGCCTCTTGGGCTAGAGCCTGTTTTAAAAGCAGGAAGCACAGAGGACAATCCCGATTTACTAGGGGGACCGCCCACAGAAACGCTAGGTGACGTCGATCTTATTGTTAGTGTGGAAGATGTTGACACACTGATTGCGAAGCTAAAGGGATTACCATATCTTAAAAGTGAACTTGTCGAGGGAATACCTCGTGTCTATCCCCTTGGATTCGGATCAGCAAGAACAGGCGCAGCTATTATGATTGAGCTGAATGGTGTTTACTATCAGGTTGATCTTTTTTCTTCTACCAGGGAATCAATCGACGATCGAGCGTGGGAGCTTGCCGGCGGCGGGAAAGATAGGGTAAGAGGTGAGTATCGTGTTCTAATGTTCTCACTCTTAGCAAAGATCAAAGGTGAAAGAGAATCCACACCCGATGAGACTGTCAAGTACACGATCGTATTTCCAGGGGGATGGCGCAAAAAAATTAATGGCATAGCAGATGAAACTGGACGAATTGTTGATCCTGATGATTACCTGCCATTGCTTGACATAAATGTTCCCAAGTCAGAGATCAGAACATTTGAAGCACTTGTGTCACATATGTCGGCTGCTAACACATCTGAGTTCAAAGAGGCGCTAGAGAGATTCGAAGAGTATATTGATCATAAACTAAAAGCAAAGGATGAAAATAAAAGAGCATCAGCACAGAAGGCAGTGGATGTTGTTAATACAGCATTATCAGGAGGCTCCAGTATTCCAGCAGAAGAGAGTGAGAACGTCTATGAGACACACTTCAGATATGCAGTCAGAAAGCTATTATACGAAAATGATGAAGTAGATGACGAGCCTGAGATAGACGCTAGACAGGCATTTGATACAGCTGGTTCGTATGCTGCAAAGGCACGAGTTGTTCTTGGTATACTAAAGCAGTCTGATTTTCTTGGCGCTGACATTGAAAAAATTACTACAACATCACCAGGTCTTAATCTAATGAGATTTGGGCTAAAGTCAGGAACAGGTGATAATCATGATTTTAATGACATTGTCAATAGGCTGCAAGGTAAGCTCCTTCCTGCTTCTAGAGTGCAAGTAGTAGAGCTAGCACCCTATGAATCACCCAACCCAAGCGGAACATATTCAGCTTTTATGATGCCAGAGCTTGACAGCTTGATGATCATATTTGGTGTTGCGGGCACAGCTGGCGGCCAGAGAAAAGCTGGTTACATCTATGAGGATGAGATAGGCGAGCAACTCCAAGCTGCAGGAATGAATGTACGTGCTGAGACAGACAATGCATACTCTGATATCTACGTCGCTACAAAAGACAATGAGCTAGGAATCGAGGTGAAGCTTCCAAATGCGCAGGCAGGCGAGCCCACAATGAGATATGACTATGATAAGGGTGAGTTCTTTGCTTCTAACCCCAAGCCACAGAATCAGGACATTGCTAATCTTGTCAATATGAATGATGACATGCCAAATGTTAGAAAGAAAATGCTATCAATTCGTGACGGAATCAACAGTCGAAGAGAGGAAATGGGAGATGTAAAGCCAATTGAGTCCATACTTGGTCCGATCACACGTGATGAGTATACGCAGGTCGTACATGTTATTCTTAAAGATGATCCCACAGGTCTTAAGCTTGCGGCATATACAGTGTCAACAGATGCCCTAAGAGACTATTATATGCATAAAGGTGCAGGGCTTGTTCAGGTAAAGGGAAAGGGCTTATATCACCTACATCCTGATTTTGAGGTAATCATTCAGGGGCCTGGTGGGCAGAAGAAGACGAGACTATTTGACTTTCCTAAGGCAAAAGGTGCTGTATACTTTAGAAATAATAGAGGAATAAACTATGCCATGAGAACACAGTTCAGCGCAAAACCTCTTACTAAGCTTGAGCAGTCAGAAATAAATCTTGATAATTCTTCAGACAGAGAGATATTTGCAAGAACAGTTAAAGATATGAAGTTCCCTGATTCAAAGAGACTAGTCAAGCATAGCAGTGAAATAGAATCAGGAGCGGGAGATGCACAAGAATCACAGGATATCAGGGAGTCTCTGATGTCGATTATTAGGAGATTTCACACACATGCACAAGGATGATAGAGATAGAATTCTAGATCAGCTTCGATTTGTTATGACATATGTGGGAGATACAGATGATTGGGTCACAGTTAAAAAGCAGATGCTTCTTGGTATACCATCAAACTTGAGAAAAAATTTTTCCACTAGAGATTCAAAGACTAAGGAGCAGTGGCTGAATGATTTTGAGGAGGAGCTGATTAATTATTATGAGCAACTAACAGGTGTTAGGTTAATGCTTAGAACATTAGCTGAGAGAAGGGAGCTATTCGGTGTCCTCTAATAGCAATAACAAATTAAGAAAGACAATTAGAAAGATTCTCAATGAGAGAATTGGTGACGGAGCATACTCTCTCGGAGGAGAGAGAGCGAAGTTTTCCACCGATTTATTTGATGAGCTTTTTGGATTCAAGGCTGTAAAAGGCTGGATGGGAATGATTCCTGCAAGTGTAACTGAGACTTGGGGCGGAATTCTGGCAACAATCTGGCTAACAGGCGGATTCGAGAAACTGTCAGATTTTTTTGGTGAGGGTGTAAGCAATGATCTTTTTGCTCTGTTATACGCAAAATTTTTTGAGGATGTTATATCTCCACAAACTAGACGGCTGGCTAGAGATTATTTTCCAAATGTGCATATGCTATTGCAGCAATCAGTAGAAGGAGATCCTCAGGCGATTCGAGAACAAGGAGATATACCTGAGTTTAAATCGGCACTACAAAGAGATTTAGATTCTCTTGTAATAACACTTCGATCATTAGGTGAGGGCTCATTTTCTCAACAGATGGACAAATTAATAGAATTTCTTAAGTCAGATATTCCAGCAGGCACTCTTTCAGAATTAGAACGAAAAACGCTTCTTAGTGAAGAAGATCAGAATATTATTCAAAGAAAATACAATGAAAATATATTGCCAATGTTCATAGAAGAGCTTATGGATAATTGGGAGGAAGATTTGAAAAACCTTGTTATAGACTTCCCAGCTGCTAGAAATGATGTAGATACAATGTTCGAGAGTGCAATTAGACAAATTGGTGAACAACAACAGTAAACTTTCTGATTGTTTTATGAAATAATTTCTTGTTTAAAGTAGTCAGAGGTTTATATGAGTAATTTAAATGACATGAATTGGATTCCAGAAATATTGTATGAGGAGAATAGCGACGGATCTTCGTCAAATATTCCTTTTGTAATGGTTCCACCTGGCGAGGAAATGCCGCAGATGTTGTACATTTTTGAGTCAAGTGAAACTGGTGAGTTTGAGCCTGATTCAGAAGGTGAAGAGATGCCTGTGATGCAATGGGATTTGCATCAGTATGCTGATATGGCAGTATTAAAAAACAGACTTGATGTGAGCACATACGACTTAGTCAGAGTTGCTCTAGGGCTTGATTCTCTTGCAGATGCAACAAGAAAAGGGAAAACTATTACTGATAAAGTTAGAGAAAATTTAAATTCTGAGTAACCTAATAGGGATGTTTTTTATAAAGTCGTATATTTAATTTATAATGGAGGATTAACCATGAAATTTGACGTAAACAGACTTTCACGACTAGCAGGCCTACCTGGTTCAGATTCTGACTCAGGTCTGCTTAGTGAAGCAGGAAATCGTAGCAAGCACGAGGATCCCGGACTTGACAAGGATGACGCTCACGGCCAGGGAAAACACCTAAATGAAACACAAGCCGATGAAGAGGTTCTTGAAATCGATGAGGTAGAATTACACCAGGAGATAAAGCGATTGCAACAAGATAAACTTGCAGAGTCAAGACTTCGTGAAGCTGTTAGAGATGAAATTAAAGCAATTCTTGAAGATGTTGGTGCATATCAGACTGATGGGAAATGGGTGTATGGTGACAACCAGCCCACAAATAGCAAGGAAGGTCTTGTAAACCTTGCATTTCCAGGAATTGGATTTAGATAGAAAATAATATAAATAATCTTCCATATGAACAGCCCGTTTTAAAACGGGCTGTTCTTGTATAAGTTGTCAGATTACACTGTATAATCTCACTTAGGAGCTGATGATGAGCTATGATGTAGGTCAGGTTGTGTATTTATTGTCTAGAAAAGATTCTCGTATATTTCCTGCACAGGTTGTTGAACAGGTCTGTAGAAAGACACTAGACAGTGAGGAAATTTCATATGTTGTTCAACTGCCAGATAAAAAAGCAACTCGAATGTCACTTGAGAATCTAAGTGTTGATGTATTTATTACATTAGATGCATTACAAACACACTTGTTAAATGAAGCAATGAATTCAATTAAGCAATCGACACAGGCTGCTAAAGAAGTACAAGAGAAGATATTTGGAGTTTTAAAAGATGAAGGCTCTATTTCGTTAAATGAGAGTAAGAACACTGAAGATGATGAAAATGTTGAAGTTGATTTAGGTGATGGCAGAAAGGCAAGAATCAATCTTGAGAACATTCCGCAATGAGAAGATTCACAAGAGCAATTGCAGGAATAATAATATTGAGTGCTACATTGTTCTTTGCACTTCTAAGTGTATATCGTACAGGTGAATCAGAAGGAAGAAAGATGGGCAACTGTGAAACATTCTGCGCTTTAATTGGAGTTAATTTTGGGTTTATAGACAGTGATGGTGATTGTTGGTGCAAGCTAGGTGATAGTCAATATAGACTTTTGCCTCCTGAAATGAAAAATGAATTAACTAATTGATATGTTGCTGCTAAAAGGTTTAATATGAATAACACAAACAAGATTGTTAAATTTGATCTTGATGCTAGAGAAGATTTACTTAGCGGAATTAATGTTCTGGCAAACGCTGTTAAGGTTACAATGGGGCCTAGAGGAAGAAATGTCGTAATAGAGCAACCTGGACAACATCCCATTCTAACAAAAGACGGAGTAACAGTTGCTCGTGCTGTTAATCTGCGTGATTCTTTTGCAAATCTAGGTGTTCAAATGATAAAGGAGGCTGCAGCAAGAACAGCTGATGTTGCTGGAGATGGTACAACGACAGCAACAATTTTATCACAGTCAATTTTTGCAGAAGGATTAAAAATGCTAGCAGCGGGATATCCTGCAGCTGATATAAAGCGTGGGATAGACTACGCTGTAGAAAAAGTTATAGAAAATTTAAAAGATATAGCTATTCCTGCGACAACTGATATAGAAATAAATCAGATAGCTACAATCTCTGCAAACGGCGAGAGAGAGATAGGTGATCTTATTTGTGATGCTATTTCTGCAGTTGGAAAGGACGGTGTGATAACTGTTGAAGAGGCAAAAGGATTTAATAGTACGTTGACAATTGTAGAAGGGATGCAAGTTGATAGAGGATATCTTTCACCATACTTTGTTACAAATCAGGATAAGATGACAGTTGAATTAGAAAATGTCTATGTTCTTCTATGTAATAAAAAAATTGATAGCATGAAAGAGATAACACAGGTGCTAGAGGAGGTGTTACGATCACAGAAAAGCCTTCTAATTATTGCAGATGAGGTAGAAGGTGATGCTATGCAGGGATTAGTTGTAAATAAACTAAGAGGCTCATTAAGAATTTGTGCAATTAAATCACCCGGATTTGGAGAGTCAAGAGTCGGAATGCTAAAGGATTTGTCAATAGCGCTTGGTTGTCGTGTCATTTCCGCAGCAACAGGAGAAAATCTGGAAAGCATTACTGTAAGTGATTTAGGAAAATGCAAAAAGATAATAGTTGGTAGATTCTCAACAATATTCGTGGGGGGAGCAGGTGAAAATAAAGCTGTCGAAGAGAGAGTATACGAACTGAGAAGTCAATTAAATGAGCCTGATATTGACGGAGACGAGGCAGAATCATTGCGATTAAGAATTTCAAAGCTGTCTGGTGGAGTTGCAGTGCTACGTGTAGGTGGCGCAACAGAATCAGAATTACGAGAAAGAAAGGATAGAGTTGATGATGCTTTAAATGCAACAAGAGCAGCAATAGAGGAAGGGATAGTTCCGGGCGGAGGAGTTGCGCTTGTTAGAGCATCAAAGTTTAAGATAAACAAATCAGAAAAACTTGAGGGTTTTGACATAGGCTCACAAATAATAAGAAGTGCATGTAGATCACCGTTGAGACAAATAGTTGAAAACGCTGGTGGAACTCCAGATCTAGTTCTTGAAAAAGTGTCAAGAATGAAAATGGAGTATGGATATAATGCACTGACTGATGAATACGGCGATATGCTAAAGATGGGAATAATAGATCCACTAAAAGTTGTTAGATCTGCTCTAGAAAATGCTGCATCGGCGGCAGGAATGATGCTAACAGTTGGATGTGCAATGATTGATGATCATGATGAGAATCAAATAGACGCATTATAGTTTTCAAAGCCTACTTATAGAGCAAGGCGTCTGGAACGATGACAGAGAACAAGATACGATCTGCAATACAAAATTTGCTTGAACAAGAGGATCTTAGACTCAAGCGTGATTTGATTGTCATTACGTGTCGACTCAAGATGGAAAAAGATGCACATGTTCCTGACACACTAACAAGAATCAGGGTTCTTCCCACTGTTGCAGTCGTTGGACAAAACGAGCCTGTCTCAAGATCAGGCCCAGGAACTGTTCTTGAGGTATACATCAAATTTCTACCTAAGACAGGAAGCGACTATAACAATCTAAAATCCTTAGCAAAATTGATAAAGTCACTACCCGGTGTTAAAATTGTGACTATTCTTACTCTAAGCAATAGAAAGGTCACATACCAGGGCCAACCTATTGTAGTCTAACAGTGAAAAGAAAAAAGTCAAAATCAGCTACGATCATTGCAGCATACAGCACAGACCTTCAGCTTGCTCTTAGATGGGCCAAATTAAATAAAGCTCTGAAATCTGTGGGCGAACTAAGAGAAATCGGATCAAAATTAGAAAAAAGATATGCTGTGACAGTTAAGCTAAGAACTAGCAAGTCAGAGCTATCCACCCTTCTCAAGAACAGATTTGGTGTCTTTATAAAAGTTGTCTAATTTCATGTAAATTACATTATTATGCTGTATTATTAATATGCACCAGCTAAGGAACCAGCATGAAGAAGAATGGCCTTGATGAGCTTAAGATGATGGATGAATATAATCTTAGTAGACTTCTAAATTATTTAGAAGATAGACTCACTCATGAGAAGAGACGCGGATACAAGAGAGATTCTCTTGAAATTGAGCTTTGCTATGTGCAACGAGAGATTGAAGTTAGAAATCATAGAAAGATTGCACATCTAAATTATCTTTCATCTAAAAATAATCAGATGTCATCTGTTTAAAATTTATAGCACGACCTTTCCGGCGGCTTGTTCGTGTTTACATTATACATAACAAGAACTCTTAGCTGAGATCAAATTGATGTTTACTTTAGCACTTCCCGTGCAAATCTCCTTACAAAGAGATAAAATTTAAAAGTTGATTCTAAATGAATCGGAGGTAAATTTGTCCCAATCTATTGATGTATACTTTAAGGATGTTTCGAAAACCAACCTATTGACGCGAGAGGAGGAGGTTATTCTTTCTAAGCGAATTGAGAAAGGTGACCAACAGGCTAGGTCAATTATGATTGAATCAAATCTTAGGCTAGCGATCAGCATTGCAAAAAAATATTATAGAAGCGGCTGTAGCATGGAAGATTTGATTCAAGAGTCAAACATTGGTCTGATGAAAGCTGTAGAAAAATTTGACTGGCGAAGAGGGTTTAAGTTTAGCACCTATGCAAGTTGGTGGATCAAGCAATCTGTCTGTAGGCATATTGGAACAAATAGAAATACTGTTAAGGTTCCTGCGCATGCAGCATCGCTAGCGTATAAAATAAAGAACCTTGTAAAGGAATATGAGGATGATCTGGGTCAAAAACCTAGCACAGCTGAAATAGCAGAAATATTGGGTATAACAGAGAACATGGTTCGAGTTAGTCTTGAATCTATAAAATTTCAAAATATGATCTCAATTGATGGGTCAATTGGAAAAGAGGAAGGGGGCAGATCAATTATAGAGGTGCTTGAAGATGTTGATCAAGCTGATCTAGATGAATTGATAGACAGAGAGAAAATTCTTCACATAGTGAAGGAATGCTTGTTAAAGCTTAGCCCAAGAGAAGAGCAAATTCTTCGCCTTCGATTTGGAATAGCTGACGAACTTTCGTGCTCTGATGAATTTGAATTGAACAAATCAGAGATATCTGCTATTTCTAATCAGGGAGAGGTGTAAAATGTCAATGCCAAAAGGACACAAGACAAGACATGGTTATGCAACAGTCATGTCAGATGATGATGGGCTAGGCTATAGAGAGATAGCTGAGCACATGACAGATAAGGGATTCAAAATGAATCACTCTACAGCTAGAAACATATTTCTTTCTGCTATGTCAAAGTTTGCAGAGAATGCGTGCGAGCTATACAGCATTTCTCCTACAAAGGAGAACTTAAAAAGAATTTCTGCAGACCCTAGATTTCAATCAGGTATTTTAGAAATTTTAAATGATATAACAGACAGGTAGGTGCAACATAGTTATTAAGCGATACCAAATCGTAGGAGCATAACATGGGGTTAAGCTGGAATTTTTTTGTTGCTAGGCGTGGAATAAATGTAGCTGAATTCTTCGAAAAGAATAATATCAGAACATATGATGAATTCGCGGAGCTATTAGCAGGACGAGGTGTGGATGCTCCCTCACAGTCTAGTGTCTCTGATCTGTTTGTTAAGCATGCACCAGGAGCCCCAGATCTTTGGGATGCATTCAGACCTCCAAAGCATGATACAGATAATGAAGCTGATCAAGCACCCACTGTTATTATAGAGAAAGATCAAGACGAACAGATTAAGAAAGAGCAGCCAGTCACAATTACAAAAAAGAATAAAGCTGTTGCAAAATCCAAGCAAAAGAAGAAAGCTCCAAAGCGCACAGCACAAAAGGCAAAGTCTAAAGCAAAGACAACAACCAAAAAAAAAAGGATACCCACGAAAAACTAAGTGACACGTGGGATGATGTTCCTTCGGGCTGGCGTCACATAAAGCAAGAGGGTGACTCTGTTAGAAAAAAGAAACATCACACACAGACAGAATTTTCTAAATGTCTTGAGTCATGTGATCTATCAACAGTGAGATCTGTTCTTGACTGGGGTCCCGGATCAGGCTGGATGTCAGAGATGATATGCGAGAATAGAGAGATATACTTTGTCGATGTTTCGAAAGAAGTGCTTGATAAGGCAGTCTCTAATATTCCTCACGCACATTCACTATTGATTAATAATAATGATTCATATCGAATGACAATCAAGTCTCTATCAAAAACAGACATTGATATGATTGTTGCATTTTCAGTTATATACCACTTTCCATCATTTGAATACTTTGAAGCAATTGCTGAGTGCTGGAAGAGAATATCTCCAAAATATATCTGCATTAAGACAATGATCTCAAGAGAGTCTATGTGGGAGTGGCCAGAATATGAAAAGTATGCCGAGTCAAATAACTATCTTAGAGGGCTATTACTAACAGAGCATGATCTTTTAAGCAAGCTTCAAAACTATAATATCGCTGCAAGGGAAACGACTGACACAGTTATTCCTGGTAGATTAGGACAGATTAGAGATAAAATACAGCTAGATGGTGTGCCAGATTACGAGAGTGTGATATATACATTGAAGAGAAAGGACATCGCATGAAGTCAGCTGATCAAGACCAGCTAGCATCCTATTTGCCAGGAGTGTTGGTAAAAAACGAAAGAGGTGATGAGTTAGGAATAATTATTTGCAGGGACGATCCGCATGAGCTGTACTGGAAGGTGCTGACATCAGACGGGGTCAAGACGTGGTCAGAGCATAACTTACAGCGGGTCGAAAATGAATCAACCGATAATGCTAACAGAAAACGCGTGGTTTGACGAGGAGAATAATACAATTGTCTTAACATTCGATAGAATTTCAATTGCATTTCTTGTTGAGGAGTTTATGGATTTTTACGATGAGATAGAGGCAGTGAATAACAAGCTGTTAAGCAATCCAAACTTTTTCCTTGCAGAGTTTACTGAGAAAGGCTCAAAAAAGAGAATACTGATAAGAAAGACAGATGAGAGTGATGATGAATATAACAATTAGGAAGAGATCATGGCAATAAGAGATATTCAAATGTGGCCAAGCCCTGCGCTTCGTGGAGTTGCCAAGGACGTAGATGAGCTGAGTGATGATGACATTGAGCTAATCCACGACATGATAGAGACAATGCGCGACTCTAGTGGCCTTGGAATATCAGCGCCGCAGGTGGGTGTGTTAAAGAGAATCATCGTAATTGATGATAAGAAGACTAGGGAGGGAATTCTTCCAGAGAGAGATCCGACTGTGATGATAAATCCTGAGATCATTGATGGATTCGGAGAGATGGCTGTCGAGGAGGGATGCCTGTCTCTACCGGGTCAATTTGTGATCATCCAGAGGGCATCACACATCACTGTGAGATACATGACAATAGATGGTGAGAATAAAGAATCTGACGTCGACGGTGTGACCGCTGTGATCCTCCAGCACGAGATTGATCACCTTGACGGAAAGCTAATAATTGACAGACTCTTTCCTGAGGCCAGGGCAAAGGCCGAGTGGGATATGTTTAGTGTGCAAAACACAGAGAAACTTTCAAAGCCACAGCATATTTAATAACGTTTACGGAGACATTCCACCATGAGAATTACAAGAAATCAACTTCGACGTGTCATCAGAGAAGAGCTAACAAGACATCTATTTGAGCAAGAAGGCGGAGCAGGAGCATCAACAGAACAAGCAGAAAAATTTATTGTAGCACTCGCTGGTGATGTATCATCAGGATTTAGAATAGCCCGCTGGGAAGCAATGATTATGAAATCCACTGAAGGTGAGTATACTGTAGACGTTAAACTTGTCGATCCTGAGACCGGAGGGCCAGGCGGCCAGGGACCCAACACCGAAGCTCTCGCCAGTGCAATCGAAGGCATTCTGCTCGGCGATCTCGATCTCGCAGCGACCCACCGTCCTATCGCGATCCAGACAGGCTACCAAGGCGATGCAGCTGGTATCGGCGACTGGCTAGCAGCAGCAGTTCCTACTGCCCCAAGCTTTTTAAGTGTAGAACAGGGCAAAGAGAGAACAGCAGATCCTGTAGCCTGGGCCCAGAAAAAAGCAGCGGCAAGACAGGCAATGCCGGACATACCAGACGAAATCGATATTCCATAACCTGAATGAGTTTTTGAATCTGAAAGCTTATTAGACAATTTCGTGCAAATTCCTCCTTGTCATGGTATAATGATGACAACAAGGAGGAATTTTTTTATGCTATTTACTTTACTTTCAATTCTAACAAATCCGTCTTTCGCTAATACTGCCAATGATTCAGGTGCAAAGACAGTCTTTTCACCTGTTGTAAGTTCAACATCTGTTGAAGCTTCATCGTCATTTTCACTAAATGAGTCTTGGCACCTTGATGAGAACGGAGACATGCTACAACGTGATGACTTGCTCGCTGCAGCAAGGCAGATGCGTGATTACATTAATGAGTCTGTTGAGACTTCTCATTGCTACCAGGTTCTCCTGGAGCATACACAAGGAGCATGTGATACTACTAACGTAACAACAGCACTTGATCTTCCGGGATTTCGACAGGATATTACCTGTACAACAGGAGGAAATAGATTTGTTGTAGTAAGCAGTAATCTTCCTGATTCACTGTCTAGTAGCCACGGAGAGTTTCTCTGTAAGGATAGTGATTTCGTATTTCATATCAAAAGACGACAGAGAACACAATAGAAATAATACAGACAGGCTGACATTTGATGGACGCTCTCTTGGGCGTCCATCTTTATGCTTAAAGAGATTATTGGAATAAAGATATAAAATCCCTATATTCCAGAGTCAATGAAGTTCACAACTTCGCTCGAAAGCATATAATTAATACTGCATGAGTGAGGTATTTTAAGT
>CEPX01006696.1_pt1 | contig 23686 bp, 26 predicted proteins | sample 361361 | NCBI WGS metagenome assembly CEPX01 (sample SAMEA2619974, study PRJEB7988) | marine metagenome | biome: marine biome (ENVO:00000447); feature: mesopelagic zone (ENVO:00000213) & marine oxygen minimum zone (ENVO:01000065); material: "saline water (ENVO:00002010), including plankton...
GTCGGCTACCACAAAATCATTCAAAATATAGGCTTCTTTAATAAGCACATCAGTTTCCCCAGGCAATTTGACAACTGATGGTGCGTCGATTCCTTGTGTAACCTCCATCTATTTCTTACAAAGCAGGAAAAATTCAAGCCACACACGTCGTTGGACGAGCGCAACATTTTCAGTATCAATGAAAAAGAGAAAAGAAAAAAAACACACACGATGGCGTCCATTGTAAAACCAGGGACCTTGACAGAAATGGCTATAAAGGGTATTCAAAACATGCATCTTACTGGTGGTTTTAATCGCATAACGTTTTTTCGTCATAAGTGGCGTCAACACACCCCATTTGCATGCGAGTTGTCCACTGATTCCAAAACTCTTAGTGGTAACGTAATCAAGCATGAATTGGGACATGTGGCAGACTTGGTAAGAAATGTGTACTTGATGGTGCATCTTCCTGCTCTGCGTGCAGAAATTGATGTATCGCAATCTTCCCCTGTTTTCATGTTAGATGATTCTTGCCAACCTTGCTTACTTAATGACCTCACAGCGTATGGTGTAGCAGGTGCTGCAGATGGTGACAAATTGAATGCTTCGCTCATTGACAAGAAGATTGCGCGCGCTAGCTGGCGCAAGACCAACTATGGTGGACCTACCATGCTCTCCTCTGCTGATCGCACCACGCAGCGCACTTACGTTTACGAACAAGGTGGTGGCATCCTTGCAGCTGCTGGCAACAACTCTGGCCATCCAGGTCTGTTGGTGTCCCACGATGAGGGGCCCACCCATGAATCCATGCTCATGAGCTCTGAGGAACTGCATGCTGCTGGAGGCAAGCGCGGTCTTGGTACTTCTGACGCCACAAACTTTCAGCGCGCCCAAGATCAATTGCTGCGTGCCTATGGTAACACAGCACCATCTGCCACATTCACAGCAACAGAGACAGATGATACAACAATTCCTGTCACAGCCACTGCTGGCACTTTGGGAGAGACGCTGCGCCCCTACCCCTTTAATGACGCAGTCAACAGTACCAATGTGGCTGATGACGCTTCACCACGCACACTGCCCACAGAGTATGAGAAGCAAGCTGTGGCCAACTATGTGTATGCCAACCTGGTGACAAACGCCAGCGCTCAAGCCAGTGCTACTAGCCTGGACTGGTCCTATGACGACACTGACGTGAGTGGCCAAGAGTTGCTTAATCCTGGCAATTGTGCTGGTGTACAGGGTCAAGTCAAGGGTGAGGCTGAGGCTCATGCGCGTTGGGTGCAGGGTGTTGGGTATCGTATGATCGAGGAAGCGTCACTTCACATTGGCAACACGTCTGTGGTGACACTCACTGGCGATTTCATGTTTGTGTATGAAGAGTTGACACATGGTGTGAAGCGCCTGAGGGAAATGGTGGGGAATTACGACACACGCGAGGAAATGATTGAATTCAGTCGCTTCAAACAGGTACTGTACGTTCCCCTGTCGTTTTGGTTTACCAAGTCATTTTCCACATGTTTACCCTTGGTGGCACTTTCCTTCAACAGGGCAGTTGTTAAAGTCAAGCTGCGCACTCCCAAGGACCTCATTGTGGTGAATGATGCAATGGTCAAGGTGCATTTCAACAATTCTTCCTCAGCCTCCAATGGCGAGTTTGATTCAAGCTTTTCCTTTTACATTGCTGTTGAGCACGTATATTTGGCAGAGGAGGAACGCGATCTCATTTCAGATGGCGATGGCATGAAGGACGCCAATGGCGACACCATTCACTTGTGCGAACAGCTTCAAGTGTATGGTGGGGATAGTGGTCAGCAGTTGACTGCGCAAGAATCGCGCCACCAAGTCGATTTCAACCACACCATCAAGTACTTGCTGTGGTTTATTCGTCGTCCCTGCAACGTGGTGGACCCTTACAATTTCAGTGGAATTGATGGACGTCCTCCCCAAGCCACTTGCGAATTAAGGCTTAATGGCAATTCTAGGTTTGGTGGAACTGACGCTGACCTGCATCCAGAGATTGAGTATAGGCAAGTCATGGCGCATCGTATGTGGCCCAATCTGCCTCAACGCCATATTTATTCTTTCTGCTTTGCCATTGACCCCTCCCACATTCAGCCCTCTGGCTGCCTCAATGGGTCCAGGTTGACGTCCATGCAGTTTACAATTGGACTCCAACAGGGCTTGAATGCTGAGAACCCCAACCTCCATCTCATGGCTGTCAACTACAACTTGCTCACCATTCGTGCAGGTACTGCTGGTGCTCTGTACAACTCTTAAACTTTTAATTTTAATAAAATTTTAATCATCATCATCATGTCGAGACTTCGGACAAAGCAAAGTCCTTAACAGAACAGTGGACAAAAAATTATTGGAGCACCAACTATTCCCATACCCTGACAGATATTCCCCAAGTGTGTTTTCAGGTCCTTTCACCTACTATTTTCAGTTTTATTACGAAACGTTACAATGTCGTATTGAGCTTAAATGCTAAAGAAGACCAAATCTTTTTTTATGGAAAAGATCAGGATCAAGTCATGGCAGCTGCTGCAGATATCAAACAATTTGCATTTGAGGTCCACGAAGAACATGAACGTATACACACGCAGGAACAATTCGTGTTTGCACCTAAAATTTAATTGTGTTTTCAATAAGATTAAAATCCATAATCATGTCAACGCTTCCCATCCCACCCTTGAACCCCCTGGAGAAAAGGAAGTCCTTGGTGGAGCAATGGACAGGAAATTATTGGAACGACGATTACTCACATACCCTGACGCATATCCCTCGTATATGCTTCAAGTTTTTGGAACCACGAACAATTCATGAATTTGTAAAAGCGTACTATGGCGTCGAAATGTCTCACGATGTGGTCAAGAGTCAAATCCTTTTCCAGGGTAAAGACAAGACACAAGTCATGCACGCAGCTTCACAGATTATAACTTTTACGCGTTGTGTGTATGGAGAATACAAAAGCAAGCACAAAAAACAAGTATGTTGTTTCTAAAGAAACTGCGCCAAACTCCCTTGCTTGTAACGCTGACGTTTTGCAACAGGTTTGGACAGAGTCTTGGATAGAGGAGGAGGACGACGTTTGGGACGTTTGGAACGCTTAGGCTTGCATTGAGGATCTTCCAAGAAATAAGTTGAAATGGATTGCATACCTCTTTGTTGCGCCTCAATTTGTTTGAGGGCCCCATGGAATAAAGTATCCAGCTCTGCTTTTGAAAAGAGTTGTAGCCCCACCATCAATTCTGTAATAGGACGCTGCATGCGTCCCAAATAGTAATGTCTGTCCAATTGTGTGGGGCTGCGCAACATGTCTGGGTGAATGGCGCGCATGGTCACCTTTTTCTCAGACCCTTTTCGAATGAGGAAGGGAACGCGCGTGCCAGCAGGTACATGCTGGCCACGTTGGCGCATCAACTCAGCCACATGCGCATGAGCAATGTTGGAAGAATCAACATAGTCTTCAGGAGCTTTGATCTGTGACGTCATCACCAATTGGTGGACAGGCACTGTCCCATCCTTAAAATTCTGGATCATGTCCAACACCAACTGGCGCGCTTTGTCAGAATCCCCATGCCTAAGTTCGCAATCCAATATTTGTCCACACACTTGCTTGATAAAAAGAGGCACGTCTCTTCTCACCATGTCCAAACCAGACACTTCCACTTGGCCAGGTTGTGTGGGGTCCTTAAAACAAAAACCACAATAGCGCTTCTTTTTCAACCCCACAAAGTAGCGCTTGTAAAATTTTTCATATTCGAGCAGTATGCATCCCTCAAAATGTTGTGTGACTGCTCCAGCCAGCTGCTCTCCAAACGCAGCCATTTCTGCCACATCCATAGAGTGGTGGGGGGTTTGTACCCTGACCATCACAGAATCAGTATCACCATAAATGACATTGACCCCCACAAAAGGCTGCGCTTGGCTTTGCATTTGGCTGCGTGCCTGGCTTTGGGCCTCAGCCTCAGCAAAAGTGGGGGAGGGAATGGAGTGAATTTGGACACCATTCACCTCCAACACTCTGGGTTGCATCACCAGTTTCTCAGTTTGGGCAATCATGTGGCGGCCAATGGCTGTGGTGGTGCGCGCAATGGTGGGGCAATTGTACCCAAATGTGGTGCCTGTGAACCCATAGATGGAATTCATGGTGACTTTGATGGCCAACTGTTTGGCGTTTTGATTGTGAAATTCGCGCTCAGCTTGGGTATGCGCAACAGTATTCTTGGCATTTAGGAACATTTGCCTCTTGTACATTTTCATCTCCTTCTTCACTGCAAGGCGTTGGTGGTGTAAACGCTCTAAGATTTGAGGCAAGAGCCCCAAGCGTATCTGGGGGGACACAAAGCAATCGCACAATCGCGCCTGCAATTCGTCCAATTGAAACAGACGTTGTTGTTCCTCCTTATGCAATTGCGCCACTTTGGTGTACACGATGGTACTAAAACATAAATTGTGTTGGCGTATAATGGAGGGGTACAGCGATTGGAAATCCAAAGTCATGACACCCTCATCACATTGGGAATTGTCATGGTAATACCCATGTTTTGGGCTGCGAACTGCACCACCCTTCAAGGGTTTGGGGCGAGCATGCACTGGATCACACAGAAACCCATGCTGATGCGCCTCAATGGCCAAGGTCTGCATCACTTTGACGCTTTGACCCCTCTCCACCAAATCTTGAATTTGGGTCCAGGTGATCATGGCCATGTTGCGCAATTCCAGCATGACATGAAAGTGGTCCATCAAGTCAAACACCAAATCCACATCTCTAAAGCAGTATTGCACCAATTTCGTGCAGCGCTTTGGACAACCCAATTCATACGATTGAAAGAGCCATTCATACGCGTCCAACTCTGTGGTGCCCAACTTCAACTTTTTTTTATTCAAATACAGTTCAGCAACGTCGTCCAATTTGTACGAGCGTAATTTCTTGGACCTCTTGATCCATTCAAAGAAATCTACGAAGGCGCGTCCTGGCATTTCCACCTTGACCAAGACATTGGACCCAAAAGCCCTTGATTGAAATTGACCTTCCTTCACCTTGCATGCAAAACCAATGATGCGCGACATGTCAAAGAAACGATCGCGTTTGGGAGTCATTTTGCCACTCATAAACAACAAATCGTAGGCTTTGGCATTGTATCCAGTCAGTATATCAGTGTCAAATTTCACAACCATGTCTCTCCAGTCATTGATCAATTCCTTCTGATTTTGAAAGAGGCGCAGCTCCTCACCTTGCTCAACTTGGGGTGGGGCTGGCGCATTTTGAAGATAGTGCACAACTCTCCCCACTGTTTCATCAGCGTTTCTCAGCACAGAGCAGATGCAAAACACCACATCCTCTTCAAAGGTTCCTTTAGGCACCCTGCGATACGCCCCTACTTTGGGCGTCCAAGTCTCAATGTCAAACGCCACATAGTGCAGGGGAGGAAAAGAATGTTGTGTGGGTGCCCTAGACACCATTTCGAAATTGTGTAGCTCCAACTCATGGTCACAGTACGTACGCTTTTCAGCTGGCGCTGTGGCGTCACTGACTTGAATCCAAGTGTAGTATGGAATGTGAATGGTGTCACACACTTGGAATTCAGGACTCAAAGTTTCCTCGCAAGCCACAAAAGGTTTGTGTTTCTGTTCCTTGGTCATTTCCCAAATCAGGGATTTACGCGCATACTTGGACTTGAAAAAGAGTTGCACGTACTTGTATTGCGTGCCTTTATAACCAGCACCCAAGGATTGTGCCCTAATCACCTTGTAATGTTGAAACTTTGTCTTCCAGTGTAAATCATTTTGCCACACATTGACATGGCCCTTGGTGTGTGTTTTGGGCATGCGTACCATCAAGTAGGGTTTGAAAGGAATACGCAAACATGTGCTTTCGTGGTTGGCGTCCAGGCAAAACAGGAGAGCTGTAGACGCGTAATTTTTTTGCGCATCCTGCTGAATGTTGTACCCCTTGGAACACAATGCTTCTTCCATCCCCTCCTCCACAAAGTGGCAAAACTCATGGTTGTTCTGCACCACTTTGCAGCTCATGAAGAAGAATTCGAGGGCAGCCATGCTAAAATTTTGGCAAATTTTCAAGTTTGACCCAAAAAATCTTCAATAGAGCCACGAAAAGGGACTGTGTTACATTTGGTGATAATGATTTCTAAATTGGGTGTTATAGGTTGAATACAACTTCGTACAAATGAGGCAGTGTCCCATTCACTCAAGGTGCTTTTATAAACTATGATTCCAACTCCACGTTTCTCAAGCCCATTCACACTCATTATTACATCAGTAAAAACAACATCCTGCAACACATTATCTACAGTTAGGGCATTTATAACACGTCGTTTTGACACGTTTGAGCCAAAAACATCAATGTATAAATGCATAAGACTCATAATATCCTTTTTGAAAATGAGTTTAAAAATTGTACAATGGCCACCATTTTTCGCAGCGTCAAAGCTCACATGACACCCTTCCCTAAAATTGAAGCCCTCATTTTGGATTGGAGTGGTACATTGATTGACGCTCATGTCATTGCCCCAGCAGTGGCGTTTGTCCAAGTCTTTAAAGATTTTGGTTTGGAAATTTCCATGCCAGAAGCGCGCAAACCCATGGGGCTGCGCAAAGACTTGCACATTGCCAAAATTTTAGAAGACCCTAAGGTTGCCCAACGTTGGACAGAAACTCACCCCAACATTCCCATTAATCAGAAATTGGTGGATGATATGTTTGACGTTTTTGTCCCAACGCAACTGGATTTACTGCCACAATACTGTAAACCTATACCAGGCATACCAGAAGTAGTGAACAAACTCCAAAATTTGGGCTATAAGTTAGGGGCAACCACAGGGTTTACGCGCGAAATGGTGGAGATTATCAAAGATGAGACCAAGCACCATTTCAAATTGGACTGCGATGTTGCTGGCGACGATATTCTGCATGGCGTGCGCCCATACCCTCACATGGTGTATGAGAACATGCGTCTGTTGGGAGTCCATCACCCCAGTCATGTGATAAAAATTGATGATACTCTGACTGGCGTTGGGGAAGGATTGAACGCCAGGTGTGTGACTGGCGCTGTTACCAATCACAGCACGTACACAGATATTGATAGTATCGAGCAATGGGATTCCCTGAATAAAAAACAACAATGGGAGCACATAGAGCGCTCCAAGCGCATTTTACATAGTAGATCCAACGCTCACTTTATTGTGGACGACCTGACGTCCATTTGCGACGTGCTGGAGCAGTACCATGCAAGTCCTAAAAACGATACATTTTTACTATAGTTAGTAAATGAGTGACCCCATCCTAATTCCTGGAGCTGAGGAAGAACTTGAGCGTAAGAAACGCAGGCAACGCAAAGGTCGTTGTTTTAAATGTGCGCATAAAATGAGTCCATCCATGTTTGAAGCATATGTGTGTTCTGGCTGCGCCAAACATTTTTGTTCCCTACACATTGACTACATTCATGGACACGACTGTCCTTTTAAAGAAAAACTTGTACAGGAACTGCGACAGAATCTGCAATCACAGTTGGGGTCTCCCTGCCACGCTCCTAAAATTAATAAAATCTAGTTTTAGGCGTTTAAACACCTCTGCAAAACATGAGTCGCATGTCTAAAACATTATTATGGAAGATGATAAACGTCAGCGTCTGAAAAAGCGCATCCAACAGTTAAAACAGAGGCGAACTGCTAGGATGGAATCTTTGCCAAAATTTATATACGATCCTGGGCTTGGTGTCAGTAAAAGTGCTCAGAAACGCATACAACGTCAGGCCCTAAATTTGGGCCCTCAGGTAGTGCTGCGCAATTTGATGAAACGCACTAGTGAAGAGACAGGATTACCTCTAGAGATTATTTCTCATTTTATTGATCGTCTGGCTCAAGACCCCACCTATTCCCAAGAACAGTTTGGGGAAGATTTGGAGAGGGCTCAAGCAGAGATGAAAGTAAAAAACGCTCCAACAGAAAAAAGTACTGGCGCCATCACACCTCTTGTTGACTCTTAATAAAACAGACAAACACAACAAAACTTCTATTCGTACTCTACAAGCTTTTGACGCTTGTTGCTCACTGTATTGTTGTTGCACAGGCCCAAAGCCCTCTGGAGAGCGCTTGCGACTTGCTTATGGGTTTTCAGCAGTTGCTTGTGATCTTTCTTGGCCTCGGCCAATTCTTTGGCCAGGATCTGAACTTGTTGCGCCAGCTTGTCCATTTCTGCCTGGTCTCCTCCCAAGAGATGGAAGGCTTTTTGGAACTGTTGCAGCACAACTTCTTGCTGTGGCAGTGGCATGGCTCCCAACTCACGCAGAGTGACAGACAGCAAGTAGGAAACGCCATCAGGGGTTGCAGGTGCAGCATTTCCCAACACTTGGTCCATGATTCTCAAAATTTGATTTCTTAGTTTTCAACACAATCAGCAATCTCCCCCTTCCATCATGCGCACTGCTTCAGTGACGTTGCTTTGTAAAGATTCCAAACTTGCTCTTGCTTGGGCCAGTTCCTGTGCCATTTGTGGGTTGGCGATCAAGGGCTGCGTCTCTGTGTCAAGCAAATCGTAAAACTCTTGCTGCATCTCTTTGGGCCATGCACCAAACCACTCCAGAATGTGCTGCATTGTCCTAAATAATGTTTGACGTGCAGGTAGAGGAGGCAACTCCTTGGTGGGCATGGCTGGAAACTTAGAGGACATCAGTCCAAAATTTTTTGGCGCAACTTTTCAAAATCTTGGGGCTGTAAAGAATTGATACACACTAATGAATGTTGAGGTGAAAAATCAAGGTCTTCTTCTGAGTAATACGTCTTAATGTTGTCATGACAAATATGAACTACTTCTCCAATCAACAAACCCCAATTCAGGTACAAACTTAGGGGAGTAATGGTATCAAAAGAACGAAATTTGGTATGGGCCACTTTGTTCCATTCATGGGGAAATTGTGCAATGGTATCACAAATCAATGTTTTGGTAAGAGGGACAGGGTGGTGGATATACATAAGATGAGAATAATTAAGTAATTGCAAATTGTATTCTTTGCTATTAGCGATGATTCCCCCCCAATTCCAAAATTTAACAGCATTTGGCAACAAATTTTGCACCAAAGTTTGCGTCTTGTTCAAGCGAAAAATAGGTTGGCCACACGCAAAAAAATCTGTGGCCTTCATGGCTTTATTCACATACGTGTCATCATTAAAATAAATGAAATGCTGAGCTAATCCAGGAATGTTGTGGATGTGAGCCTCAATGGCTTCAGAATTAAAGGTGGGTTGAGCGCCCAAATCCATAATGTCTTTGTGTAAAACAATTTGGGTATTTTGGACATGAGGTGCCAGAATTTGTCTTTGGCGTTCAGATTGCACCACAATGTAAATTTGACGAATCCACCTCAAATGTTTTCGTACAGACGCTACACTCAGGGAAATTTCATCCCATGGCCTCAATTGTTGATTGAAGCGCGACTGGCCTGCCTGCAAGAAATTTTGTTTTGTGGTTTCATGCCTAGACTTTTCCTCAAGCCATTCTGGATCTGTGGTGTCCACCCAAGTAAACACAGCATCCACTGCGAATTGAGGGGTGTGACAGTGTGGCGTTTGACATGTTGGGAAAATGGTGTACCATCCCCATAAGAAATAAAGGGTGAGAAGAGTGATGAGAACACAGACAAATGTGGGGGCACTGTGCATTTTTTATTAAAAACTCCTAAATTCATACAGGTTCTATTTGGTTGTTTGGCCAAAATGTTTTACATGTTCCATCATGTTCATTCCATTGTCTGCAGTAAAACGCACCTACGGCCACAAGCATGAATATGATGATAATGTAAAGATCAAACAAATCAGAGGTGTGTTCTTGGGGGGGTGCTGGCGCAGACGCATTGCCTGGCGCAATAGCTGACGTGTTAAGCATCCACGACTTAACTTCACTTTTACTTGTTGTTGTCCAAGTTAGGCACAAACAGTATGAATAAAATAGAAATCATGTAATGATCGTTGAAAATCAAGAATCCCAAAAACAAAATGTGCGAGCTCATGGAAAATGTTTCCAACAACGTCTTGGTGGCAGTCGTTTGTAGGCAAAAACAGGACGTGTAAACCAACCCCATGGCGAAACACCACCACATTAGCATGTTGGCCAACAAACATTCCACAAATGTCGTGCATGCCACCTTGATGATATCGTCGTTCCACATGTACGTCACTTGATTGTCAAGGAATAGCAAGCCCTTCTAGTTTTTGAAATGTCCACAAAGATCACTGATTCCCACCAAATACGCAATTTTGAGCGTCGCATGATAAAAGTCATGGGTTTAAAAGGATCAACTTTGTATTGTCTAAAAAACTGAACTTGGTTTTTAGGTGGTACTTGCAGGGCAACAGTGAACCAAATGGGGCCAGGTTTTTGCCAATGTTGCTTTTGAATGATTCCAGGGATGGTCGTGCAACCTTGCACTGAGTAATTGTCATAATATTGTGCATGATGCAATACTAGCCATTGGGTAGGTTCTACATGAATTAAGACATGAGTGTTGGGCGTATATTTCAAGGCTGCATATTGAATGACATCTTGGAGTTGGATGGCGTCCAACTTTTCCAGCTCCATTTCCCTAAACTTTCTCATAAAGGTGGCATACGAAGGCAGAAGAGGTTGGACAGTGGCACGCCATGTGGGGGAAAATTGATGGTGGGGGTTGAGAAACTTAAGCATGTATATTTTGTAATCCATCATGCGTCGCCTTCGTTTTCGCACAAACGCCTCTACCATTTGACGCTCATTGGGGTGCAACAAGTGAGATTTGGCATGGAGATCGAACATCATGGCCAGTACACCTCCAAAACGTTTGTGAAGGGTCATGCAACACGTGCGTCTCAACATATAATGTGGGCCATATACCTTAGATGCACTAGGGTACAATCTGAGATAACTCTCAACTCTCCCAAACATTAATTTGGAAACACATTTCAACAGTCTCAATTGGTCTGGGTCCAAACATTTAAAAATCAATATCTGGACGTCAAAAGGAAGCGTTTGAAGTTCCCACATTTTTAAAGTTTGGCACCCAAAAAACTAACAATGTTAAGGAACTTTGTGGCACGCGCCATGTCCACTCACTCCATGCCACCACCACCTCCCCCTCCTCTCAACATGAAAGAACTTAGTATTTTGACAGGTATGGTGGCCGTATGGTACAGTGTGCTCAAGTAGCTCCAAAATAAAAAACTCTTCACAAAAAACTAAAATAAGAATGTTAAGAAACATCGTACGCTTCATGTCCACGCATGCCACGCCACCACCCCCAACGCCTCAAGAGATAAAAGAACACCTCATTGTTGCTACAACTATATTGTCTTTGTCTTTGGGTGGTTGGTACTATATTCTTCAAGTAGCTCCAAAATGGTATTGAAACCCAATCCCAACACCCCCCAATTCATGTGTTAATAATTTCAAAGCTCTTGGGATCCTGACTTGTGTCACATGTTTGGACGAATGACAGTGCATACAATATGCTTCTTTTCCCCTCACCATGCGCTGACTGCTTTGGGGTCTGGCTGCAATAGCGTAGTGACCACACTGTGTGCAAATGTCTGACATCCAAGGATCTGATTGGTCAAGTAGGCGATCCCTCAACATGTATGGGGCACCATGGGCCACCAAACTGTTCTTTTCCATTTCTCCAAACCTGAAACCACCTTGTCGAGCACGCCCTTCAATGGGCTGGCCAGTCTTCATGTTGATGGAACCTCTAGCTCTGGCTGCCATCTTGTCCAACACCATGTGTTTGAGACGTTGATAGTACACCAACCCCATATAAACTTCACACTGCATTTGACGTCCAGTCAAGCCATCGTACATGGTAAAATTACCTTGAGAATCAAACCCATGCTTTTGTAATTGTGCTGCCACTTCTTCAGGTCTCAGCTTATCAAACGCAGTGGCGTTTTGGGGTTGACCTTCCATGGCCCCCACCAACCCCACCATGGCTTCCCAAATCTGGCCCATGGTCATTCTTGAGGGGATGGCATGAGGGTTCAAAATAATGTCTGGCACCAATCCTGTAGAAGTGAAGGGCATGTCCTCTACATTTCTGACAGCTCCAATGGTCCCCTTTTGCCCATGAGTGGAACTTAGTTTGTCGCCCACAATGGGTTGGCGCTGTTCCCTCACTTGGACCCACATGCTTTGGGCACCTTTGTTGTCTGTGGTTACTTCCACGCGATTCACCAAAATGTGGGGGGTGGGATTGAGTTTTTTGATGGTGATGGAAGCATCCACTGAAATGTTGGGGTTACGCACAGACTTGCTGTGTAAACTACTTGTTTTCACCACCTTGCCCACAATAATATCATCTTGCGTCACATGCCCATTGAGACCTACATGGCCTCTCTTGCACAATTTCCCATAGTTTGCAGTCTTGTACCCCTTGGATGTAGGAGGAGGTTTTTCGAAAGATTCAAACTTGATGTTTTTGTTTTCAGCAGAATATGTGTTGAAATGGACTGTGCGCAATAAACCACGCTCTTGAGCTGCCCTGTTTAAAATCACTGAATCTTCCTGATTTTCCCCTTGGCATAAAATCGCAACCATACAATTTTGTCCTGAACTACAATGAGGTGCCACCAATTGACGCTGCCACATGGTGGAGGTAATGGGCACTTCTGGGTATTGTAAGCGTTGTTGTGATGTGTCATTGCGATCTTCATCCTCCAATGTGGTCATGGCACTGGCCTGCTTCATCATGGCAGATTGATAAGTATTGCGTGGACTTTGATTCATGTTGGAAAAGGGGATTTGGGAAGCGCATACTGACAAAAACATGGAAGCGTGGATTTCTGCATGGGTGGCAGTTTCACACTCAGGATCCCTGAAATCCATGGCCACGACATGTTGAGGTTGCATTTCCTCACTTTTGGACAAGAGTTGCACCACACCCCTAACCAACAACCAGTCCCACATGTGCTTGGGGTGCATGGCTTCCAATTTTTCAAGTGTGTTGGTGTCCAATCCATGCAACTTTTCCATATTGTACACTGCTCTGCAAATGCAGCCAGCGTCAGAATTGATGTGGATTTCGTCGTCATTTTTTGAAAAAATGCTCGTATCTGCCAAAATGTCCCCTGCACATCTCCTCAATTTTAATTGTTTGATACACTCAACTTGATCAGGGACATGCCCCAAATACACACCATTCACAAAGAGGGGGGGTAGAGTCGAGCGCTGTTCCCATGTGCATTCCATTAAAGGCACAAACAACCCTTGGCAAAAGGGAATGAGTAGGTGGGAGCTCAAGCCCAACCTGACGCGTGCACCAATGGCTAAATTTTTCACTAGTCCTACTGGTTTACCCTCTGGCGTCTCAGTGGGACAGAGCAAGCCCCATGTTTTGGCGTAGCACTGTCTAGGTTTGGGGTTTTTGCCTTCATTGTTGACACCTGGCGTATTGATTTTGCGCATTTGGCCAATGTAGGAGGGGTACGTGTGACGATCTGTGCGTTGAGATACACCCAACAATTGGTGTTGGTTTCCACGCTGAATACTCCAATTGCCTGTTGCCAATGCAAAACGCAGACCAGCTGTGATGGATTTAGCATGAAAGGCGTCAGACACATTTCTGAAACTGCCACCCTGCATGGAACGCCTCAACACATTCTTGATGTTGTGTAGAAAACGCCTCAGGATTTGTCGAAAGAAATTGATGAGAATGTACCCTGGGGTTAAAACACGCTTGTTCTCATAATCGTCGCGATCGTCAAAAGGTTTGTGTCCTGTAGCCACCAAAAATAGGTGACGTACAACGCGACCCAAATACAATACTTTGCACTTTCTGGTTTGGGCACTTTTGTTCATGCCTAAATGTGGCAAGCATTCATGAGTGAGAATGTGGTGTACAATTTCCCTCCTTTTCTGCACAGTCATTTCTTTAGTGCCATGTTGTCCAATCCAATCAATCATGTCTTCCACACTCAAATTTTCACAGTCTTGCCCATACATGGCTTGATGAATAGTGTGCCACAAGTGATAGTGAGTGGTGTGATCTGTTGTCGTGCAAATGAGTTCCATCAAGTTGCAATTTACATCTTGTTCTAAAATTGTGAATAAAAATTGAATGGGAATGTCCAACAAGGCGCCTGGACGACGTTCCACAAAGGGTAAATTTATAACTACTTGATGTGTTGTTTTGGCCACTTTAATGTACATGGTAGACGTAGACCTAAATTTTAAATCATGCCTGGACCTGATTTCCCCCTGAATGGTAAACTTTCCACTAGTTTTCTTGGCAACAAACAGTTGGTTTTGCTTCAACATTTCTTGGGACACAATAGTCTTTTCATGTCCTTTAATAATGAAATAGCCCCCCAAATCTGTGGTGTTGCCTCGACAAAAGGAGGAGTTGACCATGGTAGGAATGTTGCAAAAATGAACGTCTTTATATAAAGTGCAGTTGTTCTCAAATTGGTGCTCCACATCCATCATCAACACATTGGCATACGTCAGCTTGCGTTTTCGTGCACTATAGGGAGTCACATCTTGCCATGTACCACTCTTGGATTCTTTGACACATGGCAGCATAAAGGTGGGGTTACACAATTTAAAACTGTGGCCATCCAACTCCAAATCCTGATGTTCTTCCAACACATGAGGCAAAGCTTCGCGCATAAACCACTCATAAGATGCAAATTGATGATAAAGTAAATGTGAGGGATGGCACAGAGCTTCAATGCAGCTTTGATGGAATGTGGTGAGGACATCCATCACACTCAAGTGGACGAAATGTATTTCCAGCCCAACACTTTGCAAAATTCTGTCCAATACAAGTCTTGCCCCTTCAATTTTTCTTGTCCTTTGAGCAGACTAAAGCACCCCATGAATTGGGTGTAGCCCAATAACTCGCAAAATTTGTACAGGCAGTAGCCATAGCTGAGGAAATTGCGTCGTTTTCCTCCAGACACCCTGTCCTTGATTTCATCCCAATGCTCCTGCATTTTAGAAAACATGATACGCATGTTTTCTTCTTGCTTTCGTGTCATTCTTGGAGGGCGTTTTCCAGTAATGCGACATACAATTTGAGTGGCATGGTCATAAAGATTGGACATGTCTAATCTTCGCAACGAATCGCGCACTGAATTGCGATTGATTTTCTCGCTGTCACTCACACCCATACTCCAAAGATCCTCCATCACTTGCTCAAGAATGGTGTTGGGAATGACCATGGTTTCCTTAGCTTGGAATTTTTGTAACCATGAATTGAAGTACCCCAACCTTTCATAATTGTACCCACTGCTGATTTGTGTGTCCTCATCATACCCAATGCACTGTTGAACAGAATCAATGTAGGGCACTGTCTGGCAACATTTCTGACAAACCAACAAGGATTGAGGCGCATCCAATTTCATGCGTCCATCACAAGTGGGGCAAGCATCCAATTCAAACGTTTCCAACTTTTCCACACCTTCTTCCATGTCTGCCAAAAACTCCACCAACAATTGTTGTGCTTCTGTGTTGGTGTGCAGCGTTGAAGCGACCTCCATGTAAGGACGAATGCGCTCGTCGTATTCTTGAATAGTCATTCCAGACTTAAATTTCTGGATTTGATTTCGTGTTTTAAGTTTGCGCCTTTCCAACAGTTTGCGCTCACGTGTTTGAAAACGTTGAGTGAGTTGGGAAATGTTTCTTTCTATTTGATGTAAAAGTGACGTGAGTTTCGCCACTTCCTTCTTGACATTGTGCACCTGTTTGCGTTTTTTGTTAATGTGTTGGGCCACCACATTACTACTCATGTAGACTTTTATTTTATTTAGGAACACTAAGTTTTTTCTTAAGTTTAAAACTAGATTCGATCTGAATTTTTCCTTGAACGACAGCGTCTGGTTCCACGTTTTTTGTTGAGGGGGCCAGCTTTGCAGTATCGACTCTTTTGTGAACGAATGCGTGTCCTGTAACATGTGTGACGGCCTGTTTTGGTTTCTCTCAAACCACACATGATATTCTTGATGAAAGAACAGCGACCTTTCTTAAACTTGCAAATACTGCTGCTTCGTGTTACTCCTCTTGACCTGCGCTTGCATCTTTGCCTGGATGGAGTGTAAACACAGCGAATGCGTCGACAGCGTTTTTTGGCCCCTCCTGTTTTGCATCTGCGACTAATTTTTTCTTTGCCCCTACGAAAACGACAGCGACTAGTGGCTCTGGTTTGAGCGCATGATCTTTTACGTGAAGACTTGCGACGTTTGGCCACAGTTTTCTTCGTTGATTTTTTTCGTTTTCTGGCCATCCTTTTTTTTGTTATTAAACCCTAAAATAATTATGAACCCCAAAATTGTACATCAAGATTGGGTCATCTTTGAGCGTCTAGGTAATGTAACAAAAGACCACACTAATGTGCAAAAGTGGTCTCAATTCGCCAAGCCCACCCCCTTAACAGCTTTGGTGGCAGGCACACGTGTTAAATTGGGAAAGCAACTCCAACTATGTCGCATGCAAAATTATTGGACTGTAGATGAACTCGCAGAAAAAGTTGGTGTGGAGAGAGAAGTTGTGCGAGCTTTTGAGAATGGTGTTCAAATTCCCTGCACATTCATTTTACAAAAGTTGCAAGATTTGTTCAAAACAGATTTTGCTCATTGCCAAGCATGACCAAGAACGTCATTAAGAAACATATTTCTGGGTTAGTGGTGACTTACATTTGTGAGTCTGAGTATTTAAGGGATGGACTACGCATTCCTGATGCTGTGACGACGACGTTGGCGTGCCTTGAAAGTTATGACGAGCACCTAAAACCATTGAACATGCTGATGGAGATGTCCATGGCTTTCTTGAATGAGAAATTCGTCAACGTTATCGAAAAAGACCAACAATTTGCGTTGGAAGCTCTTGTACCCATCACCACTACCAATCGCGTCAAACGAGCGCGCCATCGATTGCGACAAAAACAGGTTGTTAAAAAAACTAAACACCTTCATCAATTGTACGACGCTACATTGGGGAATTGGAATGAGTATTTAGGAAGGTCGCCAGCTGACTATCGACGTCACTTTCGCAACAAGAAGGTGGCTGAAGTCCAACGCTTGTTTGACAGACGCATGGACGTTGTTGCCATCATTTTGCCATTTGAATTTTTCAAGAAAGTGTTTTATACGTTGGGTCTGCGCATGGTATGGGCTGGCATCCAATCTTATTTAAATGCTTTGATCACACTGCGCAAGGAGAGTGTGTCAATGGGGTCGATTGTGATGGATTTTTTAGAAGATGTTTTGCAGTCTTGCAAGCGTGCTGTGGAAGAAGACAAAATGGTTGGTGGAAACTTACACAAGTTCCCCTCAGAGCGCTGGGTGCTGGGATGTGAGAGCATTCCACATTGGTGTGTGGGCCAAGGCAGTGTGCTTGTGGTGAACCTGCGTTCGCTGTTGGAGGTTGATTACGATGTCTGTCTAACGTTTATTCTGGTACCATTTCCAGACCAGTATTACTTGTGGACATTGCAAGACAAGACTGACAACATTTCATGGTGGACCATGATGGCGCACAAGTACACCCAACTTTGTGGTGGCACCCCCTTTCGATTTCTCTTAGAGTTGCATAATGCGCTCATTGGAAGACGTGTAAGAAAACACCAAGCCACAAAAATTCAGCGTGCTTGGCGCAAGTATGCCTTGAAAAAAGTGCATGCAGCAGCGACAACAATTCAGACAATATGGCGCCTCCATCGCGCAAAAAGATGGAGGGCAGCCATCCAAATCCAGCACGCTTGGACCAATTACTGGCTCGTAACAACTCTGAAGCGCAACAGGGCAGCGATTCAAATTCAGCGACAGTGGCGTATTTTTACTCCTGATTGGGTTTATTTTCTGTTAAAGCAAGCAGTTTTTTAATAATGGTTTCACATTGTGCTTGTCTCACATTGAGGGGTTGGATGTCGTTTTGACCTGACGTCTCTACTAAAATGTAGGGAACTTGTTCTACATTACAATAAGCTCTCAATGTACCATCTGGGGCTTCCACATCCAACACTTCAAACTGTTTCCAATCTTGGGCAATGGTGTCATTGAGCGCCTCCACCACTTGCTTAGCGACGCGCTTGGATGGCGATGTGGTGCCAGGTATCAGGGTGGAACCATAAGAGGTGGAATGAACTTTGTGAAACCCCCATCCCTCATGGAAATCAAGGACGAATTGAGCACGTCTCACCAAGGGACAAATCTGTTTTGCCAAAGGTCCCAAACAACCTCCATTATGCATGTAATTGCGATTCAGGTCTGCTAGACGTTGAGGGTTGCCTGGAATATTGCGTTCGTTGCGTGCTAAACCACAAGGGTTGGCTGCTGGCACCCACTGAATTTTACCTTTGGAAAGATGACGCTTTTTTTCCTGAAACTCCTTCATGACGCTGCGCATGGCCACAGTCCCTGCCAATTCATTGCCATGGGTGCCTCCCACAATCAACAGAGTTGGCCCACTCTTTCCTGAATCAGTTTCCAAGACTTTCACCAATTGACATTGAGTGGCGTCCCCAACAGCAGGGTTGGCATCAGCTGCAATGAGAAGCATCAGATACAAAACTAAAATAGAGAGTGTGGTCACCACCAATACTTTTTCATCATATTTAAATTTAGGCGTTGCCATTATTTACTAGACACTCAACAAAAATTGTCATGGCCATTCCTAATTACAAGTCCTTGGAACAGTTGTTGCATGTGATTCATTCCAAATTCAAATGCATCATTCCCATCAGGTCAACAAGGTTGCACAATACATTGGAAGCACAATTTGATGTAGAATTCATCATGCAAATGGTGCGCAATGATGCGTTGGAATTGGGAGATTTGGTGGAATTTATCCAATTCACCTTTTTTCTCTTGGAAACACTGCAAAGCCCTGCAGATGATGCTAAAATAGCGACTTGGAAACAAAAAGTGTTGGCTCAATGTCAAGGGGACAATCTCAATTCCAAACTTAAATTCTTTTTGACATTTTGCCAGCAACTCATTCAGCACTTGGACAAGATTAAGGAAGACATCATTGCGTTTCTTGGTATGTGTGCTGATGATGTTTAGTGATGGCTTGGCACATGTGGAGAAAGTGGTTATGACGCATGCGTCCTTTCATGATGTTGACCTCAGCTGTCACCAACTGCACATTGTCCTTGGTGTAGCCCAAGGAAGAGTTGATGCGATCTATAGATACATTGTGTGGATGTTTAAAGTAACTAGTAGTGTTGTCGTTGCTTTGTGCGTATGTCAGCGTCATTTTCGTGTTGGTGTAAACACATTTGGCGCGCTGTTGCAAGTACAAGTCCCAAATAAACGACTCTGTAATGTCGAACTCAAGCTGTTTTTTTTTGGCACGACGTTTGGCACAGACAAACATGCGTCTCATGATTTGTTCCTGATTCCACCCACTTTTTAATTTGATCCAAGAGGTGTGACGACACAGACTGCATTGCGATTCTAACCCATCTTTATTGCGTCGATCTGATCTATATTTTTGGGGTTGCTTTGTTTTACCACATCCCCTACATTGCTTTGGTTCTGAACTTCTTGGAAAGTTGAGTTGATTTCGTTTTTTTTTAGCACACGCAATGCAGCGACAGCATCTCCCAAATTTTCCATACTTGTCCCTATGAAATTTTATCAAATTTAGTTCTTTGTCACAAACACTGCACGTTTTTTTAACACAGCTGTCAAGACATTGATTTTGAGAAGCAAAACGTTTTCTTTTGCTTGGGGGATTTGAGGACATTTGGAAAATTGGATGGCAACGACTTATCGTCCTATGCCTGGGGCTGCGCATGGGGCTACGCATGTAGCTGTGCCTGGGCCTGGTTGGATATATTGCAGTGGAGATATCAAGGCAGAAGTGGAACAAGGAAGGCTTTATTACTCTAAAATACAAAGAGAAGTCGAAAAATTGGCCTATCAACTCCATGAGGCCACAGAGAAGTTGGAACAGGCAAACACGCAAATTCAGACACAAAAAGATGAATTGGTGAAACGCGACGCTTATCTAGAAAATGCCAGAGGTTTCATTATATCCATACAAACCAAACTGTGTGTTGCAGAGAGTGCTTTGGAACAACAAAAGAAAGAGCAAGAGGTGCAGCAGGAGTTTTTTCAGAAACGTACTGAGAATTTTCAACAGGCAGTGGATAAACAACAGCAGAAAATGAGGGTTCTTAAACAGAAACTGAGCGCGCAAGAGCAAGAAACCAAGAGTCTTGAGGAAAAGTGCTTGGAGATGGATGTTTTACAACAGCGCCTTATTGAATTAGAGGAACAGATTGAGTGCGACAACCAAACTAAGGAGGAGTTGAAAACGCAAATTGTCGAGCAGCAAAAGAAGCTCCATGTCAATAATGTGGAACTGCTTTCTCTCCAAAAACAATGTGCTTTCAAAACCAAACAGGGGACAAAACTTAAACGCCAATTGCGCAAAGAGCGTCAGAAAAAGATTGGGGAAAAGAAGCAATTGTCCAAAGAAAAGATTGTGGAACAGCACAAAATCTTGCTCGAAAGACTGGTTGTGCAAAAGATTTTGCTGCGTAAATTAGTCCACAGGTTTGGCGTAGGATCTGACGCTAATAAAAGTCGTATTCTTTACAACATAGCGTTCAAGTGGCTGGAAAAGGGTCGTCGTCGTCAAATCAAGGAAATTGAAACTGCTGTAGAATACGAGACAAAACGCTTGTTGACTCTTCAGGAGTGCTACAAAACGCGCCTCAAAATCAAACTTAATATTAAAAAGAAAAAGTTGGCGAAAAAGGACACCAGTGGATTGGAAAAGGAAGAGCTGCAACTTATGTTTATGCAACACCACCATGAAGTGACGTTGTACAAGCCTGAAATGCTGCGCAAACCCCTCATTTATTTTGTGAGGAGCCCTCAAATGCAGTCTACATTCCCCCCATACAAATCAGGGACTGAGGGGGCAGGCTGCCTCTATTTGATGGAGACTGGGGTGTATGCAACGACTTTTCCCAACGACACGCATGGCATTCCAAACGCCATTCTGTGTACACTGACGTACATGCGCAGAGTCTTGGTGCCAGGCATGGACGAAATTGAGTTTTTGGAGGGTGTTGAGGCAGAGGTGGAGGCGCAAGAGGGACCTATTTTTGATCGCCTCTGTGCTGGTTGCAATCTGGAATTTAAGCTGGCGCCAAACGCTCCTCCCACCTCATCACAAATTATGGCTGATTACAACTATGTGTTGTGGTGTAGAGATGAAGGAAACAATCCCATATGTCCTCCAATCCTTCATGGATCATACCAAAACCAAAAATGCTGGTTCTTGGAATTTGATCAAAAGGTGCTGGTGGATATGCTTAGCAATTGGTTTGACAAAGACGAGTTTGCCAAGTATGTGGAGGAATTGCGTAGCAGCGTCTAATTTCAACTTCAATTTTTTAATCTTGCAATAAAATGGCAAGTGCTGAAAGGATTCATGATGATGTTTTTATTGATAGGGACGACCCCATTCCCACTGCATCCACTGCAGTCTTGTGGAATTATGCAAATGGTACTTGTTCTTGGGGCAAATGCGATCGACCTTTCATGCGCATTCTTGGGTTTTTGAAATCAGTGTCTGTCCAAGACCAAAAGGTGGAAAAGAAGCAAATTCTGGACACTTTGAAAACTAATGTGGACTCTGAAGAATTGTTGACAGTGTTTCAAACTCCACTCAATCAATGGGAGCTCCTGGCTGGCACCTCTAAACGTTTTATGGATGTTGCGTACAAAACGATGCAAATTCAAAGACGTACACGACGTCATGCAGAAGAACAAAAATACAAATTCAGCAGGGTGAGGCGACGACGCGAGGGAAAGTTGGACTTGTCGTCGCCAAATAAAAAAAAGAAAAAACAAGCGTATCAAATTGTCAGACGCCAGAATCGTCGTCAGAGACAGGACAAAAAGCATCAGCGACGTTTGGATAGGATGGTGGTGGAAAATAGGGAAAACGCAAGCGCAGACACTCATAATTCCATGACGTTACCTAAATTGCCAAGAGTATGTGAACTGCGCAATCAAAATGTAGTGCTGTTTAGTGTGTTGGAAGATAGAAGTGAGGGTGTGTACAACGAACCTATAGTGCGTTTTTACGATGTGTTTGAGTCAGACGCAGACGTGGATGAATTTCTCAAAAGTTCCCAAGCTCAAATACTTTGCCCCAAATACCATATCATTTCTGCAGACATGTATGAATGGCTTGATGTATCCAATCACGACAACATTAAGCAACAAAACTATTCCACAGATTACTTGCACAATGCTGTTGAGGGGCGCAAGGCTAAGGTTCAAGAAGCCAAAACAGCACTTGCAGAAAACAAAGTTGACACTAATTTTATTGTTCATCAAGAAGGTGGGGAGGTAGAAGTCGAACCATTAAACGTGGAGGAAGTTGCAGCGCCAGACGCCACACCAAATTCAGAATCAGAAACTGTGACGCCCTTTGTTCTATGATGATGGATGAGGACGATCCTATTCTCAAACCATTACTGCCAACGTCCACCACTGTTATTGAGGTGGTGGTGTCGATTAATCCCTGTTACATATTATTGGACACTGTAGCAAACTTCTTCACCTTTATTGCCACAAACAATCCATACCTATTGCGTTTTTTTGGAGTGGAGAAATAAGTGAGATGAAGCAGGAAATGCTGCGTCCACCAATGCCTCATGCTTCTTAAAAGGTTCGTATGTCACTGGTGGAATGGGCCCACTGGTGGCTAAAGGCCAGCGTCGTCGTGCAAGCAAAGTCTCTAAAACATCAAAGTATTGATGCCTATACAGTTCTTGTGCCAGAATAAAAAAGGTAAATTTGGGATAGCGTGTAATGAGACCACCAGAAGCTCTTTGAAGAGATTGATGGAATGTTTGTACAATGTTTTTTAGAGGCTGGCCCACCCTCAAAGCTTCTTCCTGTGTAATGCCATGGATGTTTGTGGCTGCTGTGGAGATGGTGAAATTTTGTGGTGACACAATGGAAGAATAAATTGGAGATTTTCTGCCTCCAAGAGCATTGTACAAGGCCCATGTAATAGACACTAAACGAGCAGTGTTGAAGGCTTCAGTGTCCACAAAAGAGCACAAGTTTCCCACTCCTCCATCGCCATAAATGCCAGGAGGACGTTTGAGAGGGAGGCCTGACGTTTCCACATGTACCACCATCCACAAACCACTATGCTGTTGCGACTTTTGTATGCGCGCGAGCATGTTTTTAAAATTAACTCAAATAGGGTTTCAGGGCGTCGATGCCAAGAATTCAAATATCGAGTTCGTCAACTAAAACTTAAATGTCCTACATGATTGGCCAAAATTTTTTCCATGTACTAGTAAAAAACATGCTGCCCAAAAACAAAAATCTGCGTCAATACCTGATGGTTGCTGGAGCGATTGCAGCTGTATATTTAGTGTATGCGTTTGTTGTAAAGAAACCACCATTTGCAAAATAAGGCATAACACGCTCTAACTAATTTTTTCGACAGTTTATTAAAAGATGCCAGCCAAGAAACAGAAAACGTGTTGCTTGCCTTGTTTTTTATTAGTTGCTGGAGTGATAATTGCCCTAGCTTTTATCATGAGAGTACCACCATTCGAAGGAGAAGAGATAAAACAAGGTGTTAAATATGGTACATACGACGCCCCCCCTCGCCATCCTTCCAAGGATGTTCCATTTCCCACAAGTTTTGGAAGTATGTTTCGTGAATGTATGGA
>CEPX01415161.1_pt1 | contig 23653 bp, 29 predicted proteins | sample 361361 | NCBI WGS metagenome assembly CEPX01 (sample SAMEA2619974, study PRJEB7988) | marine metagenome | biome: marine biome (ENVO:00000447); feature: mesopelagic zone (ENVO:00000213) & marine oxygen minimum zone (ENVO:01000065); material: "saline water (ENVO:00002010), including plankton...
CCCCCAAATCCCCTTGGGGGGGTAGGGGGGGATTCTTATCATTCTTATCATTCTTACCATTCTTGTGTATAGTGTCGCTTCTGTGTCGCTTCTGTGTCGCTTTTACTTCGCTTTTCTTGTCGCTTTTCTTGTCGCTTTTGTAATTTTTGAGGTTCTGAAATTCGTCGTATTTAAGCACCGTAATGATAAATCCTCGTGTCGCTTTTCGTGTCGTTATCATTGTCGCGCATTTTAGCCATCTTATGCAATGGTCTATCTGATTCCTATTTGCCTTTGTTTCTGCCATTATTTGCTTGTATTGGAAAAAACCTTCACCTCTTTTAAACTGTTTTCTGTCTTTGTGATTTACGCTGGTAACAATATAAAACCATATCTTAAACCACTTGTCCGGCTTCAAATAAAAAACATCACTTTCTATAGTTTGGCGTGCCCATAAGGTAGCGCCCCCCTTGATTTTTGTAGGCATATCACATCGCATTTATTTGCGTTTTTCACCTCTTGACCTTTTTTAAAAGTATATCACATTTTGCTTTTTGATCCAAGTTTAAATTCAACTTTTGCTATTTTTTAATTTTACCTTGCATAAAATTCCGTCAACAGCAACGTAAATACTGTGTCGCATAAAATATTTATACAAGGGCTGGTTGGTAACAGACGCCACCGCAAATTCACTCTTGTATTTTTTGCGTACAAAATTTTTAACGCTGTTGAGCCACTCACCAAATTTACCAGTCCCTGTTTCGCGAGATTCTATAAGTGAACATTCGTAATACGCTTCCTTTTTTTTTGTATCTTTACGATATTTTTTTGTGAGATGTCCAATAATCCCGTACTGTTCGACCATGATCTCATCTCCGCCTGCGTAAAGAATTGGGTTTATCTGCTCTCCCTTTTTCACCTTCTCCCATTTGAATGTGCTCCATTCTTTATCATGCGGAACTGGCGGATACATTTCTGCCATGGACTTTTCTAATGGTGTTAATTTTCGTTTACTCATATAGATATTTGTGGGATATCATTTTCTGTTATTAGTTTAATTTTTATTCCATAAAAGGCTTCGACCAATTTCTTTTTAAGACGAAAAACAGGAGTTTGAATTCCTTTCGCGTCCCAATATTCCGTTCTGCCGTCTGCAAAACCTAGCATAAAATCAAGAATGAGGGTGCATATTAAATGACCATTAACATGAACAGGAAATTTGACTTGCCGTTCATAGGCGACAACTTCCTCTTTCATGTTTCTCGCGCTTTTAAGCATATTCAAATACTTGGCCACCTTAGCTTCGAGCATACTGTCATACAAAATGCCTTGGTACTTGGTTTTTTTGTTTTTGTATTTTGATGTGGGCATACTAGCTAGTTTACTGTCACCAATTAACACAGCCGCTTTAGAATCGCGGTTCATCTTTTTAAACCGATTTTGAGTATTTTTATTTACTGGCATACCTAAACCAATTCTATTTTTCATATATTTTAATTTGCTGTCGTTAATTTTTCAAAAGGTAATTCTTCCATTTTTTCTCTCCGTATAAAACCGCAGTCACGGCAAAAGTAATAGCGCACTTGATAGCCTCCAAGAGTTTTCCAGTCTTTAACCTCATACCTATGAAATTCAGGTTTGCATTTCTTTTTCATACTAATAAATATACCCCAATATAGAATCATAGCTTACCGATATGATGCGCTCAGACACGATATAAAGCCCTCTATAGTTCTGCTCGGAAATATATAGCATATCGCCATAAATCTTCTCTACGACCGCAACGTGTCCCACAGGGCCTTCGTTAAGTACCACTATAGACCCTTCACGCGGTATGATACCTGTTTTATACCCCCTAAATCTGGCAATTTCCAATGCTCTGCCAGCAATGCCGGTAATTTGAATGCCAGTTCGTGCGCGTGCATAGGGGACACAATGCCCGTTCCCATAGTAATATACTTTTTTCACAAGGCGTTTTTCTTTTTCAATTGGCTCTAGCAGTATCTCTGGCGCTTTTATGTATCCATTTTCCCAATACAAAGTAGGACGTATACTAGGGTACTGTGTAACCGTACATAATGCGTATAACATACATGAGATTATTTCAGTGGTCATAATACATGTAATTATACAACAAAATGCAAATTATTTGAATCTCCATATCCCCAATGGGTCTTCTACTTCTGTACACTGCCCCTTTTCACAAACAAATCTGCTATTAGCAACATAAGATACAATCAAGTAAATTATAGCTAATATTCCCAAAACTAAACTGATAGGATAAAGTAATTTCTTATGTATATTATACAGCACAATTGCTATTGAATAAACAAATCATCTGGCCCAACTCCTCTGCTTCAAACATTCGACTACATATTTTCAATTTTTGTTAATTCCCATGTTCGGATCTCACCTTTCTCAATATCATTGATATGTAATCGATCCCCTTTGTTGCAAGTAAACATTTTTTTTAGACGACGATTTTCATTAAAAGCTTCAAAAATCGTGGATAATGCAAGCCATTGTTCTTCTGTGTAATTATGTTTATGTTTTTTTGTAGCTTTCATAAAGTCTTTAAAAAATCCTTAATCATCTTCTCCTCGTCATATCTATCTAAATAATGGATCATCTCTAAATCAATTTCATTATTATTCATATATTTATGCCCGTAGGCTTAGTTAGATTTGATAAAGTCTTTAAAAACCCCTCAATCGTCTTCCCCTCATAGACAAAATCAATCATGCGGTGCATGTTTAATAAATATTTATCACGCTTATATTTTACCCCCACAGTTTCACAAAATACTTTCCCGCACAATTCCCCTTTATGTTTATGTAGTATAGAAGTAACTTTATATGGATTTTTCTCCTTTCCCCACCCCTCAACCTTAGCCACAGCTTCCCATGCTTTTGGATCGAATAAAAACGTGTAATCACCATTAAATAAATCTAACTCAACCTCTTTTTTATTCTTACCCCACCCACCCTCAATGGCTTTTTCGAGAAATTGTTTTGGTGTCATATTTTTTATGTTTTATACGTCTTGGTAAAAATATCTGGCTTGCAAGGATACACTTCGCCATTCACGCCCTTAATCACTATATCGCCTTTTTCGGCTGTCATAACCCCTTCAGGCGTTGTAATGTGTATTTTTGCGCCATACATCTCAAGAGAGATAGGCCTTTCAGGAGTTGACCACTTTAGAATATCTTTAAGGTACTCTGCTTCGAATGGATAGTATTCAATTGTAACTGGTTTTTTTGTGGCTTTCATAAATCCTCAACTTTAATTAGCTTGTTTTCTAAAAGGTAGATGAGCATTTTCGCACGTGCGTTTGCTTCTGAGTTGTCCCAAATATCAACCCTTTTAACTATATATTCGTTGATCCCGTTTCTATCAGTTTCGTCTCTATCTCGTACTGCTCCTATAACCCACTTGTTACCAACTTTCTGTATTTTCCCTATATCATAATTCACTAAAAGTTCACCGAGTTCCGCGACTGTATAGGCGGAAAACGCATCCCATTGATCTTTAACCAATGGGATAAGACTATTATTCATCACATCTGCTGTATCCCCTAAACTATAACTAGCATCAGTAGTACTTCCTCTATACCAATACCAAACACTCTCCTGTGGCACGCCAAGTTCTTTTAGTTGAATAGAAGGCTCTAACGAGCATACTTGTTGTTCAATAGGTATCATAATCGTATTAAAGTAGCGAGGGTAAGGATTTGACGAGATTGGAACATTTTACGGATTCCTACTACGAACCTAGATTTCGGATTCCGACCATCGCTTGCTAGGTATATCAAGCTATCGTCTACGCCACCTCGCTACGTTTAGAAATTAAGAAACAACTTTTATTCCTTTTCTTTTTTCATAGCACCTATGACATTCTTTCCATTTACTTAAAAAAAATTTACGAAAAAAATTTACAATAGGTTTGCCCATAATTTGTTCTAAAGGAAAATCATCTTTAGCTATTATCAACATTTTTGTCTTTGTTTCCATAATCTAAGTCGTGCACCGCCTCACGGGTTATTTAATCGTTTTTTGTGATCGATTTATTTAACCACATAGCACTTTTTGTAATGTTGGCATATTTTAATTGTGCTTCAATACAAGTAAGCCCACAAAGAAGTACATTTTATTTATTTAATTCCCCAAACAATTCTCACATCCCCATTGCTCCTTTTCTCCTTCGTTAATTCTCCCTTCCTGCCTTACCATGTTGGCCAACTTTAAACAGTTAGGACAAATAAACTTGTACCGCACATGACTAGCTTGTGGTGGGCCAGCAATAGCAAATTCTTTGAATGGAATGGGTTTTGTATTCATATGTGTGTTTATTCAATATAGTATCCTTGTAGACGCAATAAACCGCGTTCATGAGGGTCTAAAAGCAATAAATCGCCCTTCCCTAGTAACTCCTCTGCGCCGTTTTGGTCTAATATTATCTGGCTATCGACCTTTGAAGTTGTCCTAAACGCAATGCGAGTAGGCATGTTAGCTTTGATAAGACCCGTAATTACGTTTACTGAAGGGCGCTGTGTTGCAAGTATGAGGTGTATACCTACTGCGCGAGCTTTCTGCGCAAGAAGAATAATTGCAGTTTCCGCTTCTTTATCTTCTGATTGTAATATAAGATCAGCAAACTCATCTATCAACAATACCAGTTTTCTCATTTTATCTCGATTATTTTCGTTATATTCATCAATGTGCCGATACTTGCTTTTCTCTAATTCAGAATAGCGATTTTCCATTTCTCTAACAAGCCAATGCAATGCAACCTTTGCTTTGAGATTATCAAAAATCACGGGCGATTCTAAATGAGGGAGATCATTATATCTCGAAAGCTCAACACGTTTCGGATCGATCATAATAAATCCTAGAATATCAGAATCGTTAACGTCAACAAGAGATTTTATGATCGAACTTATCATGACTGATTTTCCCGTACCAGTTGCGCCGGCTATAAGAAGGTGGGGCATTTCGGCTAAATCTTTAACGATGGATTGACCGTACACATTCACGCCAACGGGGAATTTTAGTTTTCCTTGTTCCAATTCAATGTCTTTCGGATAACTTGCAAAACCTCGTTTTTGTTTTGGCACTTCAATACCAACCAGATCAGTTCCCATAATTGGAGCTTCAATGCGTATTGTCTTCGCTTTTAGTGCAAGCGCTAAATCCTTTGTATGCTTTTCGAATCCAGACATACGAACTCCCCGAGAAGGTTTAAGAGTGTACTGGATAACTCCTAACCCGTAAAAAGTATCTTTCATCTCAACCATTAAGCCAAATTCTTGCAACTTAACCCGTATGCGCTCCTCGTCTGTAAAATCCTTGTTCTCCTCTTTATCAAGAGCGCTTTCAATGTAATTTTTCTTTTCGACAAATTCTTTCTTTTCTGTTTTGTGTTGAACGGGGATAGGTGGCGCAACATCGATCAGATCAGATCGGTACACCTCAAAAGAATTTTTGCCATCGAAAATGTCTGAAAAATTGGGTAAGTATTGGATGTCTGGTTTCAGTATCTCTGTTGTGCAGTCTTTGTAGATTTTTTTGAAAAACACGAAATAGTCTTTTTGTTTTTCAAATTCTATTATCCACGGCTGAACTTGTGGTTCGCCGTTTTTGTTTTTACTGATTTTACACTCGTTAAAAATCATTCGTGTTGGCGCGATGCCACACTCTTGTTTAATAGTGTGATAATTGAACATGGCTTGCAGAATAAATACTGGATTGTCTTCATAGTCTGTAGTAAAGAATTTACTGAATTTGTAATCGATAATATCTATCCCCCCCTCGTCATTCTCAATCACCAAATCGGTTATAGACTTTGCGGCGATCGGCATTTTTTCTCCGTCAATTTCGATAAAATGAGTCAGCTTTTTTTCGACGTCTCGTATCTTATACTCTTGAGCTTCTTCGAGATAAAAAGAAATAGCTTGATTGTACTCCTTTAAAAGTTTTTCGCGAGACCCTGTTTTCCCGTAATTGATTTCTGCATCAGATAACTCCTCAATAAATTTTAAGCCTACTTCAATAGAGGATGTGGAATCAAGTCCGCCATAATACATTTCCAAGGCTTTATGCGCAGCTTGGCCCAAAACAGCAGACGGACTTTTTTGGTCATCGTAAATTTTTAGTATGTACTGCTTCTTAAACGCAAGCCGATTACGTAAAAACATATTCATCGAAGAATATGACCAGTGATCGACTGGACAAGGAACGTCCTTTATACTAGATTCATTTTTCATAGTTATCGTTTAACTAAAAATACTCCTCCCATTCCACGGACAGTCGGGACATTCTTTGTCATGTAGCTTGATAATATCTTTGTTTGTTAAGGCCTTGTCATACGTTTTCCATGCCTTGTCGAGCGCTTCACTTGCCTTGTCAAGCGCTTCACTTGCCTTGTCATACACTTCCCTTGCCTTGTCAAACGCTTTCCATGCCTTGTCCACCGAAACAGGCAACTTGCCTTTAACTTGTTTTAGCAACTTTAACCTTAACTCAATTTCTTCTTTAGGTTTTTCTTTTTTAATATATTCAATCCTGTTTTGGATTGGTTCTGTGGCTACTTCTAACAGTCTGTCATGGTGTATGTGCCAGTAGTATTTTGTCATAGTTATTTTTTAGCGTTCTTCTTTGTTTTAGGCTTGCTGTCCACTTCAACTTTTTTTGCTGTTTTCTTTTTAGGTTTTTCGTTGAGTGTATCCAAAAGAGTTTTTTGACCTTTCGTTTTTACAGGTGTATTCATAGCTCCTCTCACCGCGTTTTTAAGTTGCTCTGACAATATTCTCTCATCTTCTACTCTTTCTCTTTTTTCCTCTTCTATGGCTCGTGCAGTTGCCACAATCTCTGGGCTATCGCCCACCTGAATGCCTTTCAGCGCGTCTGGCACAACAAAATGCGCGACCATAGCAAACACTTTATAGCGCAACATATTCTCTGGGAACTTCGACCAAACATCTTTGGGGCCTTTATGTCCTTGTGTGAGACCTCGTGCCTTTGCTTGTTCCATCGTGAATGTCTTGGTGTCCGATATTCCGTTATCTTTTCTCGTAATTGTTACTGTAGCAGTCTTATCGTCACACTCGCCCCATTCAACCTTATGGCCAGCTTTAAGAACTTGCGCGATAACAGTATCCCCGTACATCGACATTTTGCCATTCACAAAATAGAATGAGTTTAAAGCCTCAATGGGCTGTAGTCCCGCTTCATACCCCGACTGAAAAACCATAATAAGCTGTGGCGCGTTCTGTATGCTTGAAGGAAGCGCCCCAGACTGAATGAATGTCTTTGCCATGTGTTCCATAGCCTGCCACCGCTTCGGATTCATAAATTCTAAACTGCGGGCTTCTGCGCGTGCAACATACGCATCTGACGGCTTGGGCATAACCTCTAATTCTTGTTTGGGTTGTGCTACTGCTTCATTTGACATAGTAATTTTGATGTTATATAATAATTATAGATATCATAAACCATTAAAAACATCTTAGTTTTTACCCCCATTTGCTAATAGAACAAGTGGGGGATTTTTTTATCCTCTACGAGACGAGCGCCCAAAAATATCATATGGGCTATCGCTTGCTTTGCCTGTCTGTCCGCTAAAAAACACTATTTTCTTGCCTGTGACCATCGCCAATACTCTATGTTTACCAATTTTCAGCCGCTCGGTTGGCAACAGGTTATGAGTAACAATCACCTTGTACCTATCCTCAACAAGAAGATCAAATCCTTTAGTGCGCAAGTATTCTGGTTTAATTGACTCATGTGTTACCTTAAACCCAAAGCTCCACAGTTTCTTTTTAACCCTTACTTCGCGCTTGTGCTGTTCTTTGTTTTTAATCATAGTTTTGTATCACCATTAACAAACTTCGTGCTTACCCTCATATTGATATTGTTCACTGTACACATTCTCACATGAGGCGCACATGCCGTTCGCGTCAATAAATTCTTTGTCGTCTTTTTTTGTACAACTTGGTTGTGGACATCTTACTTTTTGTTCTGTCTTCTCCATATTATCTTACAGCTCCTATCAACACGCTTAACATCACTATTAAGCTCATCGACACAAGCATTCCTATAAACTCCATCCTCTTTCTCAAACAAACCCAAAGGTTAGGCTTTGAACTAACTCGACAATATTTATATTTGTTCATAATATCACCACCTCTCTATTTTTAATCACACTTTTTATTCTGGCAATCGCTCTTTATTTGGAGTTGGAATTTCCTCAAATTCATGCCCCAAGCCTTTTAGCGCGACCATGTCAACTTCATTTAAAATTTTGCGCCCCGTCAAATAACTTAATATGTCTCTGGTTCGAGAATTTTGAATATACATTTCTCTCTCTCCTTGTATTATTTTACGATAGTATTGTATTATCATATTCTCTGAAGCAAAGTATCGTACCTCGACACGCTACTTCGCTTTTTATAATTGCACTACAATTATAATTCATAATTATAATTCTGTCAAGTCTCTTAAAAAATACCTTATATTAGCCGCTTTTGAGACATGCTCAAATGTAAAAATAAAAAAATGTTTCAAAAAACAAAAAGTTATCCACAGCAATAAAATACAAAACCGCCAATAGTAATGACGGTTTTGTCTGCGCAAAATAATGAAAATACGCATTGAGTTCTTGTTTATGAGTGGTGGTGATAAAACCACTCACAAGAAAGTCGAGGTGATTACTGCCCACAAATCTCTGTCAAAGAATAGAAAACTTTGACAATAGTATTGTATCATCTATTCTTTTGTTGTGTCAACAGCTGGTCTTTTGGGAGTACCAAATAAGTTGGTGGGTACACTTGATTCTTCTCCTTTGTACCACTCTTTGAGTGAATTTAGTAGCGTTGGCACTATTTGAATCACGACGCCGTTTATTACGGCGTTTTCAAAATCAATTCTTGCCGCAAGGCTCAAAACGAAAACAGCTACGGCATAAAAAGCAGTTATACCAGCTCCTTTGATTATCTTCCTAACTGTCTTCTCATCAAACTTCCATTTTAATTGGTCCATATAATTTAAGCATCAAACAAAGCCAAGAAATCGGATTCGCTGATGCCTACTAATTTATTTTCTTCCGCAAGTTCTCGTAAAACTCTATCAACTAACGGAATGCGTTTATTTTTTTTGTTGCTATCAAGATATTCTAAAGTGCCGTCATCAAGAACCTTGTACACTTCGCCAGCACCTTCAGCTCGTAAGATATATTTACCCTTTAGCTTGGCGATCTTGTTTTGTGCATTCAAATCTTTCCAGTCATCTGGTAAATCTCTGAAACTGTATGCGGACAACAAAGGGTAGCTACTATGCAATGTATGGAAACCGTCAAAGCCCTGTTTGTACGTCAAGCTGTCAAATACGTAATAATTGTTATCTTTATCTATGTGGCAGAGTACGGGCGCATGTCCGCCTCCTTGAGTCGTATATCTTGCAAAACGATTCCAATAACCCCGAGTCGTATATAATCCCAGAACCAGTGGCGAGTATTCTAGCGCTTCTTTTAAAGCGTTTATGTTTCGCGGATTAAGCCTACTGTAATTTTTCACACGGTTATACAGCGCTTTTTGCAAATGCTTAGAGGTTACTTGTAAAGCATACTTTTTAGCGTCATAAAAGGACACGTCTTTGTATGGTTTGTCTTTCTCAAAGACGATGCCTATTTTCCTTATGGTGTCTGCGTTGTTTGCAATATAGCTTCCGTAAACAGAACCGCCAGACTCAAAAAATAACCACAAGGGCGATCCTGCGGGCCGCACATCGTCGTATGCCTTGTTTAAAGCATACCCAACTGCTGAAGTTGCATGTGCGACACAAGTGGGCAAACTTCCTTGATCCCGAAAAGGCGGCATCTTGTCTCGCCAATCTTTTGAAGCTTTGCCTTTCCAATTACTAGGCGACCCAAAAATCATTTCATAATTGGCATCCCCTAAATCTTCTTCTTTGTGAAGGTATCCGTTTGGTTGTTTCGTTGTTTTTTCCATAGTTAATTATTAAGTTTGCTGTCCAAAATACGCTCGACTCTGTCAATGACTCGAGTGTTCTTGTCCAGCACACTTACTATATTTTCATGGTTCATATTTGCAGCTTTTATTTCTTCCGAAAGATCAATCAACGTATCGTTCAAATGATTCAAATGGTTACTAATCGTAGTATTATTACTCTCCATGATTTTGCTAAAAAGCCTGTCTTTGTAAAAATTATAGATAACAAGCAATACGGCAATTCCTACCGCACCAGCTTCTGTAATGGTTTGTATATTGCCTTCGTTCATAATTCAATATCATTTTTAACCTCATTACCCCATGTGTCCCAACCCTTTGTTTTTTCTCGAGCAAATAATTCTATACGAGGCAATTCACCAAATAGACATTCAATACGTTTTCTAACCTCATGTGGTTTTTTACTGTGTGTTGTACGCTCCGCAATCACTAATTGCTTAATATTATTACATATTTTATATTTACTCATTTGTCCCTTTGTTCCCAATAAACAAATTTCAGTACTTTTCAATGTCCATGGAGCAAAATTGTATACTGTAGTACCTGTACGATATTTTTTTAACCATACAAATGCAATAGTTTTATACTTAAATCCCCAATTTTTTAAAACTTCTATTCCTTCTTTCAAATGGCTATCTGTTACCCACATAAAATATGCACTATCCTTACAAATTATATCCTGTATAGGCAAAAGTTTAATATCGTTCAATTCCATCGTGGAATAAATTTTCTCTAACTTAGAAAATCTTTTTCGTTTTCCATTATCATCAAATCCTGATTTTTTGTCTCCATATAACTGTTTACTGCTATATTTCCATGGGGGATCAGCATAAATTATTTTATATTTTTTCATTTTACCATATCTTGACAGCCTTTGTCACTGTGCTATAATGAATTTGCAAGAACAATTACACCATCACATCCTTGTACAAGGATTCTATCTTATTGATAGAATTTCAACGAGTCTTTACGTGATGGTGGGACTCGTTTTTTTATGAAACCAATTTTTAAAAACGTAATATTCTTTATTTTAGGAATCCTAACCGTAATTCCTATTCTTGCTTTTGCTACGCCCAACCTTGCTGATCGTTTATCTGGCCGCATACTGCTACAAGTTGAATCAGCGGGCGAGGCATGGTATGTAGATCCAGTTGACTCAAAAAGGTATTTTATGGGGTCTCCTACTGACGCATTCAAACTCATGCGCGATAAGGGGTTAGGAATTACCAATGCTGATTTAGAAACTATCCCAATGGGGGATTTAACTCCGCTTATGGCAAAAATCCCTGTTCCTCCTCCCCCTCCACCAGAGGACAAAAGTATCAAACCTCAACCGCTTACTATAAATGACATTATGAGCGGCGTAGGAAACATCAGGTGTGTTTCAGATTATGGCAGTTCAGAAGGAAGTGGTTTTCTCTATAATATGAATGATACCCACTATGTACTTACAAACTACCATGTTATTGATATCCTCGGAGTTAAGTATTGCTTTATAAATCTACAGGACAATAACGAATTTTTTATAGGATCGTATAAACTTGTTCTCGATCCAGCATATAACTTTAATTCTTCATCAGATTCGGCATTTTTAGAAATCGGCGAATGGTTTTTAAAAAGTCTTGATAAAAGCGAGTTCCCAAAAATCCCTGACCTCAACTACAACGCAAGTGAGTTAAAACATTGCGGAACAAAGATGTCCATCGGGACAAAAGTATATACGATAGGGTATCCAGCGTTCGCAAAACAAACAGTTGACGTATTTGGAGAGGAAGGAGATATAGAAGCACGTACCTTAACTCAAGGAACTATAACAGGTTACGACAAAGCCTCTCAAATTCCATTTGGCAACCTTCCAGAAGTAGACTATTTCGTTTCCGCTGAAATCGATAGCGGAAATTCTGGTGGCCTAGCCGTTGCTGAAACCAATAGGGGACTATGTTTACTTGGCATTCCCACTTGGGTTGTTATTGGCGACTTTGAAAATCAAGGTGTTGTACAGAACATTCACAACATATTTTACGAAGATTAAATTTATGATATTTGCTTTTTATTTTCTCGGGTCAATTGTTTTCCTAATAGTCATAGTTTTTACCATTTTTTGGGTATTAGGTACTTTTTTTGTCAAAGATTAAACCTATAGCTTTTTAAACAATTGGTTTGCATTCAGCCCGGTATTCCTAAAATTAGTGATCCTCTGTCCTAATTCAGCAGCAGTGGCTTTTATCATATCTCTTAACTCATCATCAATGCGGATATCAACGTCTTTCATTTTTTTGATAACGGTATTTAAAAACTCTTTAGGAGAAGTTATATTCCCCACTTTTAAGGTTGAAATTGCTCTTGCTTCCGGGGTTCTAAATGCTTCTCCTCGGATATTCCCTGTAATTCGGAGTTCAACTTTTGCTGCGGCATCTTTTAATCTTTGCTGGATAAAATCATCCCTAAACGCTAACCCCTTAGGAGTCCTAATATTAAGCTGTTTGGTTATTGTATCGTCTCCTTTCGCGACAATACCGCTTATCAAATCAACACTATCATCAGATAACCCAAGCAACCCCTCAACGGCCTTTTTCTGTGATTCTGGGGTGTGACCTCTTGCAAGGTTGATACCTTTCATAACGCTTTTAGTGGCCGCGCTCAAGGGTTTCCCCCTTGATAAATCCGAAACAATACTTGAGGCTTCCTCAAAATCTCCCACGCCTTTAGCTACTTGCCCGCGCAAACTTTGTTTTTGTGTCGTTCCGAACAAATCTTCAAGAAAATCCGCGAAAATAAACTGTTTGCGTATGCTTCCTTTAGGCAAGCCTTTATACCCAAATTCCGAGGCTATATTTTCTATTTCTTCAATCATGCTTAGCGGGCGAGACGAAGCCTTGCCTAAAACTCGCCGGCCAACTTCGCCAGCTCGCAGTTTTGCCAAGTCATCACTTATTTGAAAATCGCTTCCCATGAGTTTATTAAATCGTTCTATCGCACCAGACAACCGTGCGTATTTTGTTGCTAGTTTTCTGTATTTGTCAGATATCTGTATCAACGGCTCATCCAACTGATTACGAACATTTTGTAAAATGCGCACGTCGTTACTGGTAAGTTCGTTTTTCATTTTACCCAAATTCAAATCGTCAAAAATTCTTTGCCGGACAACATTTGCTTTTTGCGGCGTGATAGTAGATATCCCTTTTCTAGGTCTAATATCGTCGTACACTCCTTGCAACAACTGTTTTGCTCTGGCGTTATTCGCAAATCTGCTGTTGATAAAATTGAGTTTGCCTTTTTCGCCTAACTTAATACCGGCGTTTCCAAGTTCATCGTTAAAATCATTGGCAATTCTAGTAACATCAACAGCATCATCATTCATCCCTCGTACCACTTCTCCTAATTTTTTACCTACCATTTGACGCTGACCAATTACAAATCGTACTTCATCCACTAAACTTTTCCCCGGTTCTTGAACTGCTTGCTTGGAAAACAACTTATTACTTGCTGCTTCTTTGCTTATTTTGTACATTTTTTGTGCGATCCTCTTTTCTTGCGGAGTCATGGATTTTATAACCGCGACGTCTGACTCATCAATACCAACTGAAAATGCTTGACGCGCAATTTTATCCTTTGTAATTTTACCAGTCTGCTTTGTCGTAAATTTTAAGACCCCTTTTGTTTGTTCAGTAGGAGATTTTTTAAGCAACTGTGCGATTTCTTTTTTCCGATTAAAATGTCCTCCCAAACCACCCACTGCACCACCAAGCACTACGCCCGCAGCCGCGCCTATTGCCCCTTGTTTTAAACCTTCAACCGCTATATCACGGACATCGGTTTCACCTTCTTGCACAGATTCCGCGACTCCATGCGCACCACCAAACAATGCCCCTGCTTTAAATCCTGTTTTAGCGCCGCCTATAGCTCCTTTTAAAATCCCCGAAGGAGCAACACGCGCAACCGTCCCCGCCTTAGACCCTAAAACACCAGCGCCAACAATATCAATTCCAACCCCTGCCGCTTCTCCGGCAATTTGTAATCCTGTTTTTTTGCTTGCGGGCGCAATATCTTTTAGTTCCTGTACGGCATCTTGTGAGCGCTCGCCTCTTGCTTCTATTTTTAGTTGCTCTAATAGACTGTCATATACTGGTGTTCCCTTTTCCGCTTCTTTCAATCCTTCTATAATTCTGTCAATTCGCGCAACAGTCTGTTTCGATCGTTTCAGTTGCTGTTTACCTACCCCAACGATGCCTGCACTTTGGCCCAATGTTTCACCAAGTCTACGTTCTGACTTAATTAGCGCCTTTCCAACATTGCCCAAAAAACCCAAGACACGATTCCCTTTTTTCTTTGGCTGTACTGTTTCTGCAAAGTTAATTGCGCCCGTTTGCGGGGGTGTTGATTGAACAGGTTGCTCTCGCTGCCTTTCTACTTTCTGCCTTATATCTTCTATTTGTTGCGGTGTTAATGCCATATTTTTATGTTTTACGATTAAATATGCTTATCACGTTTTTAACATATCGTGGTACACTCGTACCTGTTACGTCTTTCGATGTGTTCCCTGCTATTGGTCTTCCACTGAACCACACGCTTGCCACATCCTCCAAATTGCCATGTTTCTCAAATATCTGTTGCATTTTAACTTCTGCCACCTTATCTTGCGCCTGCGAGTCATTTAAGAACTCCTGCGGAGTCATAGCACGCCCTAATACCTCGCGTGTCCATGTTGGAATGTTAAAATCCATAACCTGATACTTGCCATATGCTTTTCCTTTGCCTGTTTCTTTTCCAATTGCTCGGTAATTACCCCCGCTCTCTTGTTCGGCTATTGCCTCTTTGAATTGTGCTATTTCATCTTTTTTTTTTATGACCTCTCCTGTTACGGGGTCTAAGTAATCTATTCCTGTGTCTGTCTGTCTGCCTCCTATAATACCCTCATCAAATAGCTGTTGTAGTTCGTCTTTGGTGTATTGGCTGTAGTCAACCTCATCACTTTGTGAAGTATCGAAATTATAGTTCGTCAAGTATTCTGTTCCGTCATCTACTCCAGTTTTTCTATCAATTCTTCGTCCATATTCACTATAAAGATTTTGGTATTGCGACTCTACAACTTGATATTTTTGGTTTGTGATTTCCATGAAGTCGTTTTTCAATGCTGGCGGCATAAATCCTCCCTCTGCTTTCCAGTACCCATTAAACCGCGCATAAACACCTACAAAAATATTACCTGACTTTGCAGCGGCAGCATATTCAGACTCACGCACTACACTATTTGGATCGAGTGCTTTCATAAATTCAAAGATCAACGCAAGGTCACCAGCTCCACCAACATCTGAATCAATTATTCGCTGTACGCTTTCTCTTTTATTTTGAACGACTATAAAATTCTTCACTATTTGGTGAGTATCAAACCCTTTTGCAATAGAATCTATCTGTGTTTGTGTGCGATAATCTAATCCACTATTATTTATTTTTTGTGTTGCTGATTGTCCTAAATCAACCTCGTTAATTAAGTTTCCTTGTGGATCATACACAAGACGTTTCACTCGTATTTCTCCATCTTCATTTAAAATCTCGCGGGTTTCTTGATAGGTTTTTATTCCTGAGGTTACCGCACCAAGACTCACTTCGTTTACTACATTACCCTGCTTATCATAAGAGAAACGAACAAGCTGACCATTAACTTCTCTTGTTTCTTGTGTAACGTTTGGGTCATTATCTTCAAAAGGTTTGAAATCTATTACGTTTCCTTCTTCGTTTCTCTGTACCCATGCCAATGTCCCGTCTGTCAAAACTTCTTCAAGTTCCCATGACGCATTGTCTTCTGGTTTTGCATAATTCCCAATATTTTTTTCAGTCCCATCGTCTCCTACCCGCACAAATGTTCCATCGCTTAATTCCATATAACTATATTTAACACTCTCATCTGGCGATTTCGCGGCATTGTAAAACGCCTCAAAGGTCAATTCGCTTTTGAATCCTCCTTGTTTCATCAATTCAGCTTTTTGTTCAAGGGTGAATTGGTCAACCCCAACCCCCCCTTGAGAGAGTAAAGCAAGATCAGCCCGTGCTTGATCCTGTTCCTGCTGTAAAAACTCCAATTGTAATGTAGCTCCGGTCCGTGCGTCCTCTGCTTCCTGTTTAAGCCTAGCATCGGCTCGTGTTTCTATAGCTCCAAAAACCTGCGCGAGTTGACGTTGTTTTTCAACTTCAATACCCCGCACCTCTGACGCAGTTGCTTTTTCAATACCAGTTCTCAATTTTTGCTGTCTTGCCAAACCAAACTCTTGGCCCAAAAGACCGCTTTTCGATTGTATAGCTCTCTCTGTTCCTCCAAATTCCTTTTGTTTTTTTTCACTGCGCAATCGAGCTTCTTCAATTTGTTGCACGGCGGCCGCATTTATGGCGTCAATTTGTTCCTGCATTTGTTTTCGCGTTTGCTCGCGGATAGCCGTTTCATCCGGTGGTGTTGTATCAAATTGACTAATCAAATTCTTTTGTGCTGCTTGTACTTTCGTGTCTTGTCCTAAATCAAACGGCACAACTGAACCATCGGCGTCAATTGTCGATCGTGCTTCTCCTCGCGTTGTATCGGTTTCGCGATCCTTAAAAGAATCCTTAAACTCTTGTAGCGCTACAGGAGTGCGTGAACCAAGTTTTTTAATGTCTTCGTCTATTGTTAGTGGCATATGGGTATAAGTTAATTATGATTGTATTTAATACCAAGTTTCTATTTGAATATAAGCAGTCCCACAATCGGATGGTACTGCTGAACTCCAATTGATCGTAATATTAGTTGCATCCGTTGTTGATAGATTGGCTACGCCATTTCCACCACATATAAGGGCATCATCTATTTGTCCAGCTATCCCTGAGCCAGTTGGCCTAGCACTCCATTTCTGACATTCGTCGTCTCCTGTTCCTGTCGCATGTCCACGCGATTGTTCGGTGTCTAGGTCTGCTGCTGTTTCGATACATACAGCATTTACCACAATTAAATTAGGCGCAACTCCTAACCCATGTGCAATAGTTTGATCTCCAGTCCCCGCGGCATTCGTGCGTGTTGTTTGCGTAACCGCCATCGGGTGGGAATGTATCGTGGATGTCCCGCTATCCGTCAAATCTTCTGCCTCTGTTGCTGTTATATCCGATCCCTCGAATAAGTCCGTTGCCTCATTCAAGAGTGCCGCCGTTGTGCTTACGTTCACACTGTTTAGTTGGAATATAGACGTTAAATTCGTCGTTGCGTTAAACGTGCTCATGCCGGCAAAGGTACTATTCCCACTCCACGCATATGCAAAATCGAGTTCCATAAACTCACCCGGGATATCGCCGTCCGCGTCGGTAACCGCAACCATTTGTTTAGCACTGCTTGTGTTCCCGAAATCCGCAGTATTAGCGCACAGATTCGCGCCAGTACTCCCTTTTTCTGTCCCTGCAACAAGTTCCGCATTTGTTGCCATCTCCACAAGCCCCTGCAAAGACGTTGTGGCGTTAGAAGCTCCCGCAATAGCCACAGTATCAACATAGTATTTATGAACTATATCAGTTTGGTTTACTGGCGTTGTCGTTGCCGCGTATGTCAACAAGTTTGGTATTGTTTCGTCTCCGTTTAGAATACGACTGACTATAGCGAGCTGTGGGTAATTAGTAATCTTGACGCTTGCGCCACGTCTGTGTGTCTTAATCAGCGCTTCTACTGCCAAATCACCATCAACTGGGTCTATACCCCGAACCAAGCTCGTTACAGACGTCCCTGACGCCGTACCGCATGTATATTCCTCATTGCTTGTCCCCTCATTAAGCGTAAAACAGATGTACCCCGAAAGATTGTCACCAGACTTAGTTGTTCCCGAGTTAAGCGTCATTGACGTAGAGCTTACATTTATGGTTGCCTGTAAGGAACTTTCAAACACCGCCACTGTTACGGGGATAGTTGCGCCGAGTATATCTTCTGGTATATCTTCGTACACATGGCTTATGGTTTCCCGTATTATCTCCGTGGGGGTTACTACCTGTTGAACAATCGGCCTTACCATAGAGAGAGAAACAATACTTGCGACAATACCGGCAAGCACGCAAAAGATACCAGCCCACCAATAGATTTTTAAAAACTTGCTTTTTTCGTTATTCATATAATGTATGTACCATCACTAGGGACGGTATTTCTTAGGTATTTTTTGTACTGCTTTACGGGTGCGGATATCCTCGTATCGAAATTCTGTAACTGATACATACCCGATCCCCGTTGCCACAAACTTAATTCCAATATATTCATATTTGCTTACGTTGACTGACAATTCCGTTTCATAATGGTAAGCGTCTACGCCATCGCCACCGCCGCCCACTTCATGACTTCCAACAGTAAGCGACCCCACTAAAATCTTCTGCCCTATGTCAACATACGCACCGCTTCCACTAATTGTATCTACTAAAACAAATCCGCCATTATCAACATTTGTGTAAATTTCTAAATTCTGATCCACACCAATCTCGCCTTTAATTACAAATTTTTTAGTCTTTTTGTGATGGTCTTTCCCATGATTCGTAAATCCACTGATCCAGTGGTTATTTACTAGAGAACCGTCTGCGTCAAACCCGCTAAATAGCGTATACACGTTGTTTGATACCGAATCGCCCGCTACCATTGTCCCGTTATATACCTCAAGTGTTGAAGCATAATCGTCTTTACGATCTATCGTTTTCTTAATTCGATCATACACAAACAGTGTGTTATTAAACGTGTCGTCTTTATGCCTGCACGCGAATAGTACCAAATCCCCCCACACTTTTACTACTGCTTTATTAAACCGATAATCTGTTAAATTTATTCCCACGCGCTCTTTGTTGATAATCAGCTGTTTTGAAACACTGCGCGGGATAATTTGTGATGATCCACCTGTGCCGTAGGTTAATACTCGAAATTGCGGGTCTTTCTCATTCGTGTAGTCAATATAATAAATCCCTTCCTCTGCTTCATCTGCCGCACGCCAGTTTGGTATGCCCACAAGCTCCCTATAGGGTAAATTCGTCGCATTGGTATCATCCTCTGTTATTGTCAACTGCCATGTTTTTTTCTTATGAAAACAATACTGTACATTATCCAAAGTAAAAACATTCTGCATATCTCCGCCACCTTCACCCTGATTAAAAATAAACCCTTCACCAGCAACTCGTGTGCCTGATTTTGTAAAATCTGCGATACCGTTATTTGTTGCGTTTTCATGCTGATAATCGGTTGTAATGGCCTGTGTATTTGCTGGAGCTGAATCAAACGTAACTGAATACGCGCCAGTACTGTAATTAATCGTTCCTGTGCCTCCTGCGCTCCCTGTAAGCACCCCATTCCCATCATCCGTAAAAGTTTCAACCGTATCCGTAACCGTCATAGCAAAGGCTGTTATCCTGCCAGTAACTGCGGCCAGTGTTCCTGTAAATGTTTTTTCTGTCCCGTCACCTGTTCCCACGGACTCACTGCTTACCGTCGTATAATTCAGCGTATCAATATATGATCCATACACACTGGTGTTATCTTTGAAAAGCTTATCAAATGTGGTTGTAGAATTTCTAAAAAACAATAGCATCCTATTCTGTTTTATTCGTATGCGTCCCTTGAAGTTTTTGCTGTTCAAGTAGTTATCTTTCGCTATGCCGGGGTTAGCGGTCATTATTTTGAACAGGCCGCTATTTGGTGAAGATAACCATACTTGATTGCCTGCCGGTGATTCATAATTGGCAAAGGAAACTTCTTCACCATCTGCATCGCTCCCCAAAATATCTGTGCCTCCTGCTGCCGTGGTAACTTCTATCCATGTATCAGTGGCAGAATCATAATACTCTACAGCCTTCCCTCTTGAACGAAACGCAACTAAGGTGCCGTCTACTTTATTGCCAACATGAAAACCAGTAATTTCGCCAGTGCCAGTTAGCAAGTTGCCCAGTATAGCATACCCACGCGCGAGTTCTATCTTGTTGCCTACAGTAATCCAATTCTTTGAATCAAACGTCGCTGCTTTTGGTGCATGAGGCAACTTGTATGCGTCAAGTGTATTTATCGTCCCATATGGGAAGGCTTCAATTGTTTGTACTTTTTTAGGCATTTTATTGGTACTCGCTATTATTTACATGACCATCCGTATATCCTCTAGTATCTCCATTCCTAAAACTGTGGTTCATGGTTCGCAATTTTAAATTTGTGTCCCATAATTCCATTGCGTCTTTTAACGTCTTGGCTTGGCCTTTTATTCGTTTAGCAATAGTATCGTTAATCTCATCATGCTCTGGCGCCTCTGCTATTTTGAACGCTGTTTTTATTGCGAGTAGCGCATGGAAACGAGACGGGAACACCCAACTAGAATCTTCTGTTATCTCTGCTGAATCTTTAATATAAAACAAGTAAATTGTTTCACCATCAACTTGTATTCCTGTTAAAGCGTATCTGTCATTTGCTAAATCAATGTAGTAATACCCAGACGTATACTGAAATGAATATTTATCTTCAAAAGCTATGGGCGTATAGTCCTGTGGCTGCGTTCCGCTTGCGCCCACCTGCAATTTATAGTCATACGCAAAATCGTCCGGTAGACTTCTATATGTTTCAAACGTATCATTCGCGGAAGTCGTCGCCGTTGCAACACTAGACACTAATTTTCTCCATGGCCGCATAGCTTCTATTTCTGACCTTGCTATATTCACTATCTGGTAAAAAAAGATATCATCTATGGTTTCGCCATCGAGCCATTTTTCCACTTGTGTTTTTGTATCTGCTCCTGTCATAGTTAAGGTTGCTCTACGTCATCAGCGTTTGCGGCCGGTAACGTTTGCAAATATTCTTGTGAAACAATAACAAATTCTTCACCATTTTTTCTCGTCAATTTCAATCCGCCCAGCACAGTATGCAAATATACTTCCTCTACCAATTGATTTCGAATACCAATACTGTAATTTCCCAAAAATTCTTCATGATATTTTTTCGCATGTAATCCCAAAGACACAATCAGAGCTATCAATATTAGTGTTATAATAATATTTTTCATCATAGTATAGTGTGTTATTTTTAGACATCTGTTGCGCCGTCAAAAAATGTTTTACGTGCTTCTGATACCAACACGGTTTCTCCGTCACTGTCTCGCGTGTATGTACCGTCATCTTCTTGCGTGTATCCTGTTTTGATATCCCCGTCAAAGTAAGCGTCTGCGAAATCATACGCTTTGCTTCTGTTCGTTTTATCAAGAACTTTTAAAACCGTTTCATCAAAATAATCGTCAAAAGGAGTTGTTTCTGTCATGTATTCGTCTGAATTGGTATTGACTACTGGATACACCTTTTGTCCAATCGGAGCGTCTAAGTTATCTCTTGCCGCTTGATTCGCATAGCCATAAAACAAAAGTTGACCTGTTTTATTTAGACGGTTAAGTTTTGGGTCTTCTGCTAACATCCAATACGATTCTGTATAAGGATTAGCGCTATCGTATGGGTTTGGATAAGTCATTTGTTTTGCCATATGTTTTTGGTTAAATTTAGTTCATACTATAAATTGTTGTAAAAATTTAGATAGCTTCCCAGTTGGTAGCGTCGTATGATACATACTGCACATTGCTACCACTTGCCAGCGTAGTAGACGTATCTACACCTGCGCCCAGATCATCTCCTGACGCGGGAAATATCTGCAAAGTGTTCGCCCCGTTATTGATAATTACAATCTTATACCCTGCTACTGCTGTAGGTAACGTTACCACATCGTTAGCATTTCCAACCGTCGCTACCTCGTTTATTTCTGCTGTCAACGCTCCTTGACCCTGCGACTGCGTAGTTGATGCCGTCAATCCCGCATTCACGTCACGAGTAATAAGATCGTCGTCTCCCATAGACAATGCAGAACTGGGGGTTATTGTTCCGATTCCAACTTTCCCGTCCGCGACCACTCGAAACAAATCTGTTCCAGCCCTATCGCGAATCCCTAACGGATAATCAGATGTTCCGTTTCCGGCCTGTATCAGAACTCCCTGGCCCTGGCCGTTGGTTGTATCTAAATTCCTGAAAGCGAAAGCGAAAGCGGTGCTATTCGCGCCGTCTGGAGCGCGGACATCTAAAAATTGATTTGGCGTTTCTATTCCTATTCCTATCCTATCCGTACTTGCATCTACATGGATCATATGAGATAGCCCATCTCCGTGTACTTTAAAGTCGATATCAGCTTGTTGCTCATTCCATACTACCTCGCTACCTGCAAGCCCATCTCCTGAATTGAAAAAGACATTATCAGACGAGTCTGTCATCGTCATCAACGCACCTGTTTGCGATGCCGCCCCCTTAATGTGCAATCCTACTGATGATGTCGCGTCTGCAACTATCTCTAGCATCGCGTCTGGGTCTGTAGTATCACCTATTTTAAATTGTCCTCTGTGTATAGACTGAATATCGGGATCAAAATATAATCCGTAAACATTACTTCCTGTATCACTATCGTTAATATAAAATCCGTAGTTATCGTCTCCGCCAGTTAAATCATGGATATAGTATCCATAGTTCTCACTACTTCCCACTGTCGTTCCTATTGCCTCAACCGATACCCCATAATTCCTAACATTTAAAGAATTACCTGCTGTGAACGTTGGATTGGTTTTGACAAAGAGTCTCATCCCATATGTTTCTAGCGTATGTTGCATACCAGCACCGTCAAATGTCGGCCTTGAATTAATTGCAGAATCATATCCATATACTTTTTGAGTCATTACAGAATCCGTAAAAGTACTGGTATTCGTCAAATCAAACTTCATTCCAAAATCCCTTTCCTGCGCAAAGACACTTATATTTTCAAAGGTCGAGTTTAGCGTCAAATCAAAATCCATTCCCGCAATATCCTGAACTTGAATTATCCCAGTATCAGAACCATGTGTATTGGTAATGTCAAACTTCATCCCTGTAACATTGAACGCATTACCACCTGATGTACTAATATCCATATCCACATCGTATCCTTGATATGCACTTGTCCCTGTATACGCATTGGTTGCGCCGTCAAGTTTCTGCAAAGTCGTGTCTGTGGCGCTTCCTTCTATGTGAAGGTTGGCTGTTGGTGCTCCAATGCCAATCCCCAGCCGATCATTCGTATCATCCCAGAAAAAATTTGCGTTGTCCTCTGTTATTTCGCCAGTTGATCCGGCAAATAACGTACTCCCTTCTGTAAAACCGCTTACGGTATGCGTAACAAAACTCAATATTCCGTTCCCGTCGGTTTGTATGACTTGCCCACTTGTTCCGTCGGTAGGTGGCAAAGTGTAAGTTACATTTGACGCAATGGAACTTGTCGCTTGCAACGCTGTAAAATTACTACCAAAATCACTGTCTTCTAAAAATCGTATTACTCCAGACTGCCCGCTCGCGCCCCCCATACCCAAAGGCAAGCTCTTACTTCTCGGAACTATTACACTATTATCTACACGAAACGCTGGCAATGATCCCATCGTAGACGTACCAGCACCTAGCAATGCGGATGTTCCTCCCTTATGCCATTGATACTCGTTGTAGATAGATAGAGCACCCAACAAGATAAGTAATGGTACAAAAATTATAAATAGTTTTTTCATTTATTTATAAGGTTAGAAAATAATCCCTTTTTCCCCTGTTGTTCTTCTTCAGTTTGTTCCTCGTCTGTCTTTTCGATCGGTTG
>CEPX01043731.1_pt1 | contig 23624 bp, 25 predicted proteins | sample 361361 | NCBI WGS metagenome assembly CEPX01 (sample SAMEA2619974, study PRJEB7988) | marine metagenome | biome: marine biome (ENVO:00000447); feature: mesopelagic zone (ENVO:00000213) & marine oxygen minimum zone (ENVO:01000065); material: "saline water (ENVO:00002010), including plankton...
AGCAGGCATAGTGAAAGTTGTAAAAGAAGAAGGAAAGCAAGGAGCTGTAGCTCGTTATTATTCTGTTGAAAAGCCTGCTGTTGTAATCAAATTCAAGAAGCTTGAGGAAACTCAGAAAGTATTCCAGTTGAAATCTGACTCGGATTTTTTGCAGCCGTTAATTAAAAATGGAAAGCTTGATGCTTTAATCGTTGTTGGAAGCCCTGACCCTCATGGTCCTGAGAAAGCAAGGTCTCGTGATGGTTATTACGGAATGGACTTGGCTTTGTTCATTGGAACTTTTCTTAATTACGTTCCCCAGTTATATGTGAAGCTTGATACAGAAGTAAGGGAAGAAGAATTAAAAAATAATAATTTGATTATAATTGGAGGGCCTGTTGTCAACAGAGTTATGGGCCAAATAAATTCAAAACTTCCGGTAAGGTTTGCTAAGGAAGAGCAGTGGGCAATAAAATCCAATATTTCTAATACTGTATATCCAACAGATGAAGCAGGGTTAATAGTTAAGGCAAAAAATCCGTTCAACAGTGAAAAAGGAATATTAGTGGTTGCAGGAAAGCGCTACTCAGGAACTCGGGCAGCAATAGTTGCTTTTCTCAAGCATTTCAAAGAAATAGTTTCTGGCAATGTTCATAACCGCAAAATAATGGCAAAAGTTGTAGAAGGCATTGATCTTGATTCAGATGGAATAATTGATGATGCAGAGATAAGGGAGTGAATAAAGAAAAGACTAAAGCTTTATAAATTTTAAAGTTAAGGTATTGAATGGTAGGTAGAAAAAGAATGCATAAAACTATCGGAATAGTGTTAGTCTTATTTGCATTAGTAAACTTAATCTTCTTTTCAAACCAGTCTGAACAAGTAGAAGCTCAAATTGAATGTTTTCCTGTGAATGGCGGTTGGGGTGACTGGAGTTCTTGCAGAAGTTTCCAGCTTTTTTCTGTTGTCAAGTCATGCCAATACTCCATTTTTCCTCCAAAGCTTTTATGAAATCGCTCGCATACCATTCTTTCACATTCCACAAGTCAACAAAAATCTGAGCAGCAGACACTTTCTTATCTTTAAAGTCTTTCTTGAGTACAAACAAATTTGGGTTGTTGTTGTTTTTAGGAAACCTTTTTATCAATTCCTTTAAATCTGCATCATTGCAGTAAACATAAACTTCAGAATAGTCTGCTGCTACATCCTTAAACTTGAATTTATAGGCTGTATAAGCTGCAAACACAACGTTTGGAGGCATTTGTTTTTCTATTTCTGAGACGATTCCTTCTGCCCTAGTTTTGTAGATGATATCTTTTTCAAGATTTCTAACACTTGCCCAGTAATACAGTATTTTCTTTACATTTATCACGTGAAAATTTCTTCTATTAACCTTTATTGCTCCCATTTTCCGTAATGGCAACAATGCGTTGTTAACAGTACTTAGAGAAATCTCTAAGGCTTTAGCTAATTCAAGCTGAGTTAACACAGTTTTGTTTTCTACGCTTTGCAAAATTGCACGGTATATAAGCTCAGTTTTTTTCATATTTCGTTAGTAATATACATCATTTATAAATATTTCGATTTTTATCGAAAATAATTTGAATAGATAATTTTAATATCAAAAGGCAGCATAGAAAAAACAGGAATATAGAAGCAATATTCAGATAAAGCTTTAACACTCTTTCGAGAGTAATTATTAGCCATAATTATTTCAACAAACTATTCACAAAGTTTCTGAGATTTTTTATTTTTAGTATTATGTCTGTAGTTTCTTCTGTTGATATGCTTTTTCCATAATAGTTTACTGCATTTCTTACTTTTCTTATTTCGTCGAACTCATCTCCTTTAACACTTTCTCCTATTACTTCCTTGAGAAAAGCAGTGTAGCATTCGTGATTGTAAATTTTATATCCTTTTTTAAGTGCTGAGGCTTCTAACAGCTCGCGAAGTGAATCATAAGCCAAGGAAAGCTTTGACGCTGCTGTGATTTCACTTATCATAAGACTATTTTCAGATTTCATTTTGTTTGCACTTGACTTTATTAAAGAAGCGATTAAGGGCAAATCCAGCTTCACATCTTTTGCTATTCTTTTATCGCAACATTCTTGCCAGTCCATTTTAAAAAGATAGCCTCCCTCTTAGAACATAACCATTTATGATGCTATTTGTGAGATTTGAGTCTTGTACATCTTTCAATGATTTAAACCAAAATAATTGTATCTTTCTTTTCAGTTTTTTTTCAAAATTCTCAAGGTTCAAGACTTTTTTATGAGAAAATATAACCAAATCCGCATCAGAATCCATCTTAGCTTCTGCTTTAGAAAGAGAACCGAACAAGATTATTGTTGGGCTATTAAGTTTTGATTCCATAAAATCTAAAAGCTCTTTTAGCCTGTAAGCCCAATATATTCTCGACAAAGCTATTAAATCCTTGCTTTCCTTATCAGCGTAAAAAAGAATATAATTCCTATATCTTTCGCTAAGTAATATGTCTTCCGTAACATAGAATGCTAGAAGCTTAGAAGCTGTTGGAGGAGATATACTCATAATCTTAGCATATTCTCTTACATTAATTCTTCTGTAGCAATCTTCAAAAAAAGGCGTCAAATCTTTAATTAATTTTAACATATGTTAAATATATTTAACACTTGTTTAAATAATTTTCGTTTCTGTTCCTAATTGCGCATAGTTAGAAATAGAAAGCTATCAAAAGCTTTGCTTTTGGAGCTCCGAAAATCTCGGATTTTCGATAGCTATCAAAAAACTTCGTTTTTTGGAATTTCGGAAATGCGTCAAATTTCCGAAAGTTTTAAAAACGATTTAATCGATAATACTGATATAAGTATCAAAAAGAGGTGTTTTTATGGCTAAAAAGAGTGGTAATCAGCTTGGTAGCTTGCTTTTTGTGTTAGGTGCAGGTGTTGCTATTGTTGGCGGTATGGTTTACCCTGGTGGTTTGAATGCGATTTTAAGTTCTGTTCTTATAGCACTAGGTATAGTGGTAGGTTTAATGAATGTTACTTTAAAAGAAACAAACCACTTTTTGATGTCAACGGTTTCTTTGGTTATTATAACTTCCCTTGGTGGAGCTGTACTAGGACAAATACCATTAATAGGAGCTTACTTGGAAGGAGTATTGCTGTCAGTCTTAACATTTGTAATACCAGCAGCACTCATAGTAGCGCTCAAGTCAGTATACAGCCTAGCACAGGATTAAAGCTGCTAAGAGACACTTATTCTTTTATTTTTTAATTAGTTAAACAACATGCTCTTCCATAGCCTGCATTTCTAGAACTCGTTTTGCAGTTTCAATAAACTCTGGCTCGCGTTCTGTATCTATTAATGCGCCTGCTGCCTGGTGGTGGCCGCCTGCCTGGCCTTCAACAGGCTCAACTATTTTTGCTATTATTTCACGCAAATTAAGTTTATTTCCATTACCGCTTATTCTAAGGCTTACTTTTGTTTTGCCGTTTATCATCTGAGCCATTGAAAGAATTAATTTGCCTTCTTCAATTTCGCCTGATTTTGAGATTATAGAAGCAAGAGTTCCAATGATAGTAGGCATTATTTTATCTTCAGCATTTATTATAACATACCCTTTTCCATTTATTGTTTCTTTCGTAGTTTTATACCATTTCATTGCATTTGATATCTCACGCTTGTAAGCATCTCTTGTCTTTATGGCTTTTTCTTTAATCTTTTCAATTCCAAGGCAGGCTCCTATTCCTATTGATGCTTTTCCAAGCCTTCCGCAGGCATTAAGCAGTGTAGCAAACTCTTTGATGTCTCTTAGCGGAGATTCTTTCTTCTCATTTTCAAGGATATAGACAGGCCCTAATACTGCTTCAGGGTTTTCTTCATCAAGCCGCTTTAATATTATTGCAGTAGATAATTTTTGCAGTTCATCATCTGTCAAATCAATAAGCTTTTTCCATCCACCTTCTTTTCTCAAAGTTATTCCAAGCTGCTGCAGGAACATTATAGATGCAGATTCATTTCCTGTAACTCCAGGAATAGGATATTCACTGCTTTGCTCGATAACTTTATGCAAAGGTTTTGTCTGGGCTCCAAAAACCCGCAGTCCTGTTATTACTTTTATATTGCCTGTCTTTTTCGCATCCTCAAGTATTTCTGCGTTTAGTTTTTCAAATCCTTTATCTTCCTGCATATCTCCAACCGCACCCATTATTGCTATATGAGCTAAGTTAACATTATCCTTGTTTAGAGCTTTTGCAAAAAGATAAGTAACGCCAGATCCTGAGATTTCTTTAGAGCCGTTTATTTCAAAGATATGCGGGTTAACATGAACTATGTTTTCTGCTGCATGCTCGTCTTCCAACTGGTGGTGGTCTAAAATGAAAACTTTTTTTTGTGCAAGGTATTTTTTAATTAACTTAAACTGGCCTGAGCCCAAGTCTGTAAAGAAAATGCAGTTGTAAGGTTCGTTCACAATCTGTTTTATAACTTCTTCATCAAGCTGGTGTACTGTTGATAACGAATATCTTCTGTTATCTTTGTTTAATGCTTTTATCAGCACTGCAGCACTGCTCAAGCCGTCTGCATCAAGGTGAGAAACTACCCGTATTATTTCGTTTTTATTTAAGAGTTTGAATTCTTTTACAGCTGAATTCACCAATTGCTGAAACTCTTCATATTTGTCCATCAAATCACTTGCAGAAATTTATAACCTCTTAAAAAAGATGCGATTATTTAAAGGTTATGCAACAGATTAAGAAAGAAGCTTACTCTAACAGCAACTTAATCTTTGTAGGATCGTATTTCCAGTCAGCAGCCAGTTTCTTTGTTCTTTTGTAGTACTTTACTAGCCGTCTTATGTGGGATTCTGTTAATTCAAGGCCGTGCCCTGCTGTTTTGTCTTGTTTGTTGCTTTCAAGATGCTTTTTAAGGCTGATATTTTTTCTTATCAGCGCTATCAAATCTTCAGGAATAGTTTGAGAAGCTCCTTTTTCTTTCATTATCTGATAAGCGCTCTTTTTCGTAAGAAGTTTTACAGAAGGCACTCCGTAAGTGTCTCGAAGAATTATTCCTATTTGAGATGAGGTTTTGCCTTCTTTTGCGAGTTTTCCTATTAATAATTCAACCTCTTTAGCCTTATATCTAACCCAAGTTTGCTTTGTCTTTCTTAGAGGCTTTGTTGAGCCTGCTCTTCCTCGTTTCTTGGAATACATACGTGCCATATTATTAATCGAGTTTAACAGTGGTTTATAAAGATTACTGTAGTATCAGCTTATCTTTCCTTAAATATAGCATATAGAATAAGGTCTATCAAACCAAGTATAACGAAGAATCCTACTATAAAAAATCTAAAAAAAGTAGCAGTAGTCAGCACAGTTAGTACGAAAAACACACCACCAACAAACAAAGAAAGCGCACCAACACCAAAGTAATCTTTGCGCATTACAAGCTTCTTCTTGCCCTTTTTAGCCACGATTACACTAGGTAATGGCGCTTTTTAAACATTACGTATTTCACTAAAATTTTATAAAATCAGAAATTATACTAATTTCATGGTATTCAACGACAGATTTGAAGCTGGAAGGATGCTTGCTGATAAGCTTTCAAAATACAAAAAAAAGGCTTTTGTGCTTTCCATTCCCAGAGGCGGCGTTGAGGTTGGCTATGCTCTTGCAAAGCAGATAGAATGCCGGTTGGACATTGTCATCTCAAAAAAAGTGCCTTACCCAGGCCAGCCTGAGCTTGCAATAGGCGCAATTTGCAATGATTTGGTTAGTCTAGATAAACAGCTAATTGAGGTGCAGGGAATAAGCGACAGCTATATTAAGGAAGAAATTGACAAACTAAAAACAGCAATAACAAATCGTTATTCTGAATTAACTGGCAAGCCAGAATTTCCAGAAATAAAAAATAAAACAGTAATAGTTACTGATGATGGAATAGCAACCGGCCATACCTTTTTTGCGGCAATTGATTTTGTAAAAAGCAAAAAACCAAAAAAAGTTATAGCAGCAGTTCCTGTAGGTCCTCACGATAGTTTAGAAAGGCTAAGAAAAAAAGTAGACGAGTTAGTAATAATAGATACTCCTTCACATTTTATGGCTGTTGGTGAGTTTTACCGCAACTTTGAACAGGTCAGCGATGAAGAGGTAAAAAGCTTATTAAAGAAAGCTAGCGTTAATACCTGAAATGAAAGCCCTTACAAAAAAAGAAATGGCTTTGCTTGACAAAGCAATGATTAAGCTTGGCATAGATGTTCCAAGGATGATGGAACTGGCAGGGTTATTTACAGCAGTTACAGCCACTACAATGATCAAGAATGACAAAAAAAAGAAAATTCTAATCTTAAGCGGCACTGGCAATAATGGCGGTGATGGCTTGGTAGCTGCAAGGCATCTTCTTAACTGGAAATACAAGGTTGATGTTGTTTTTGCTACTTCCACTAATAAATTAAAACCAATGCCTCTTCACCAATGGAAAATACTCAAAAGAATTGGGGTTAAGGAAACTAAAAATGTAAATTTTAAAAAATACAGTTTAATCATTGACGGTCTTCTTGGCTATAACATCAATGGCAATCCTCGCGGCAAGTTTGCAAAATTAATAACTTCAGCAAATAATTCAAAACTTCCAATTTTGTCAATTGATTTGCCTTCAGGCCTTGACGCAACCACAGGAAAAGCTTACAATCCGTGCATAAAAGCAATAACTACTCTTGCTTTGACTGCTGCAAAAAAAGGCCTGATAAATTCTTCAAAAACAGGAAAGCTTTTAGTTTCCTACATGACAGTTCCTGAAGTTGTAAATAAAAAATTCAAGCTTAAAAACATGTTTTCAGAAAAAAGCCTTATATTTCGTTATCGCTAGTTTTATCTTTCTTTTTTTTAACTTCTTCCACTACTTTTTTGAACATTTCTATTTGTTTTTCAGAAAGCTCTCCAAATCGAAGATAGCTTGACTTTATGTTTCTAAGAAAGCCTGATTTTTCATATAAAGCGTTATCAATATCAAACATTTTTTTGAATTTTTTATCTTTAATTGGCTTGTTAATCTCTCTCATCTTGCATTCTACACACACAGGAACACGGTTCTTCCAGGTAACTAATGCATGATTTTTCCTGCAAACAATGCATTTTTGTTTGTAAGATGCTCTCATCTCAGTCCCTCAATGCTTTTCTCAATAATTTCATTTCCTGTTAAGTCAACAAGTTTCGCACGTGCCATTTCTTTTACAGCTTCACTGGTTTGATATCTAAAATCAGGTTTTTCGGAAGTTATAGCTTCGTTTATCAAAGCTGCAATTTCTTCAGGCTTCTGGGAATGTTTAAACATTTCAGTTCTTCTTGCACTAATCTTTTCAGTTATTTTTCTATAAACTTCAACATTCTGCAATTTTTCTCCAAGCTGAAGAGACCTTCCAATAAAATCCGTATCTACAGGACCTGGCTCAATAAGAGTCATTTTAATCCCTGCTACTGCAAGTGTAGGCGCCATTGCCTCTGTAAGCCCTTCAACTGCAAACTTAGAAGCATTATACAAGTCAGAAGTAGGCATTGCTCTTATGCCTGCAATACTGCTAATGTTAATAATATGGCCAGATTGCTGCTCTCTCATATGAGGCAGCACAGCTTGCGTAACTCTTAGCAAGCCAAAGAAGTTAACATCAAACTCTGCTTTTGCTTGTTCCATGCTAACTGTCTCTGCTGGTCCCATAACTCCATAGCCAGCGTTATTAATCAGGACATCTATTTTTCCTTCTTTCTCCACAACTGCTGCAACAGCTTCAGTAACTGATGCATCATTAGTTACATCTAATTGAAGCATTTCAATAGTAACGTTTTCTTTCTCTGCTTCTGCCACTAATTTATCTTTCCTGCTCAAATCTTTCAATGATGCATAAACCTTATTGCCTTGCTTAGCAAGATAAACAGCAGTAGCTAAACCAATCCCAGAAGAACACCCTGTAATTAACACCACTTTTGACATTAGAATTAAGGATAGAATCGGGTTATATAATTGTTTCCTTTGCGAGAGTTAGATAAAAATCTAGATTATAATCTTCTTCGTATTTTTATATATCACCTTCATAAAAATTTTTATATGAAACTGTTTTTTTAGAGTATAATGGCTTTTGCAATAGAGAGTTTAGTTATTTTGCCTTTTTTCTTGTATGGGGCTTAGCGAATTCAGGATTGTTATGGGCATTTTCTAAGCTTTTCAAATTTACCGACAAAACGTATAAGAGCGCTCTCAAAGCTGCGATTGTTGCAGGAAGCTTATCTGTTTTAGCTGTGTTTTTGATTATATGGACAATTTCTTCTCTTGTTCTACCTCCTGATTTTGACGGAAGCTTTTTTAGCGGAGGAGTTGTAGTTATATTGTATTCAATTCTACCAATATTAATATCTCTGATTGCAATACATTTTGGTACGCTCAAATTCTTCTATCACGAAAAAATTGGAAAACTAATTGGAGTTACTATTGTTTGGATTTTAAGTTCTGCAATACTGAGCAATATTGTCAACTTTATTGCTAGTTTTATTCTTATGTTTATCCCTCTTTATATGGAGTTCTTTAGGTTAGAAAGATAGCCCCGGGCGGACTCGAACCGCCGTCTCCAGCTTTCTTCTGGTACTTGCGAACTAAAGGTTCGCGGCTTGTTCCTCCAAAGGCTGGCATGAATCGACTCTAAGTTACTGACTAACTTAGATTTGCCACTACACTACGGGGCTATACCCTCTTAAGAATTCAAACTGTCTTTTAAAGCTTATTCTTTTTATTGACAGGAGTAATAAATTGTTTTTGTAATGCTACAATTTGTTTATTGATTTTCTTCTTCTTGTTTTTTTGCTGTGTTTTCTTTTTCAGATTGTTCTTTGCTTTCTTTAAAGGCTGTTTCTTTAGCTGTTTTCCTTTTTTTGGAATAGTTTTCTTTATATTTACTTTAGCAGCTTTCTTTTCAAAATTCTTAATAATTTCTTTGTCACTTTGTTTTTTAGCTAAAGTCTTGCTGAATGCTTTATTGAATAATCTAATCATTAATTCGCTTGTTCCTTGATATTTGTTATGCTTGATAAGGAAAACTGTTATTGTTGTTATAACAATTGTAAAAAATATTGTAGCAAATACAGGAGTTAAAAGCTTGGCAGAGCCTGCTATGCCTTCCTGCATTGGCACTTGTGCTAAAACTGCTGCTGCAAGTCCTTTTGGAATCATTGCTTCCATTATTGGTTTGTCCTGGGGGTTTTGGTTTTCTTGAGGCTTAAATGCTATCTTTACTGATATTGGTCTGATAAGGAATATTGCGACTGCAATCAGCAATCCAAGAAGAATTGGCCGGAATTCTGTTAAGCTTGTGAGTATGCCTATGTAAACAAAGAAAAATGTTTTCACGAAAAAAGATATTTGAGAGAAAAAAGCTCTGGCAGATGAAGATAAGGTATCTTCATCTTCATGCTCAGCCAAAGATAATATTTTTCTTGAATTTCCCATAAGTATTCCGAAAACAAGTGCTGCTATTGCTCCGCTGGATTGGGCAAACTCAGTTATTCCAAACACGATAAGAAGCATTCCTATTGTTGATATGTATGATCTGCTTAATGCTTCAAACCTTTCCAGAAGCAGTATCCACACAAAACCAGCTATTAAACCAACAAAGATTGCAATTGCAAAGCTTCCAAACAGCGAGTTCAATACTCCTCCAAGGCTGATGCTGTCAAGTTTGACTATCTGGACAATGGTGAGTGCAGCTACGATGCATAAGACGTCTGTAAACGCTGATTCTAATATGAGAACAAGAGAGTTCTCTTTTCCAATTTGAAGTTTTCTTACTATTGGAACTACAACTGCTGAAGAAGTTCCTCCAAGAATTGTTCCGAGAAGCAATGAATTAGTCATGTCCCAGCCAAAATACGTTGCTATGCCGGTTATGACTAAAACTGTAAGGATGAAATTAACAATAGCAATTGTTGTTGCTCCATACATGCTTTTCATTAAATCTTTTATTCTTATATGCAAGCCGCCTTCAAACAGTATGAAAAGCAAAGCAAATGAGGTAAAGATTGAAGCAGCTTCGCCTAAAGCGTTTGGTTTTACAAAGTTAAACAAAGGACCAATTAAGATACCGATAAGGATAAGCCATAAAACATCAGGTATTTTTGTCCTGGAAAATATGATATCGCTAAGAAAACCCAAAAGTATGATTATGCCAACTGTTGCAAAGATAATATCAACTGCCATTCTTTCCTCTTTTTAAATACATACTGAATTTTTCTATTTTTAAAGATTTGCACAAAATTTTTAGTTTTATCAATAATCTTGCTTATATGATGCTGAGAAAGAAGCCATTTGTAAGAACAGACCATCATCCTTTTAAAACATGCAATGACTTCAACTGCCCTATTTGCGCTAAATCAATCGCTAAATTCAAGATAAAACCTAAACTGAAAGAGCAGTTTTTCGGCAATAGTCCTGCACCTTTTATTGGAAGATTTGGATATCCTTTTGTAAATGTTGGAGTTTTAAGCCCTCCTGAACTAACAGAAGATGCATGGCTTTACGATGCTCCAAATTTTTGGGCTGCTCAGCAATTTCAAATACCGCAGATAGTTGAGTACCGCTCTGCACTCATTAACTCGCATTCAAAATCTCACATTAAAAGCACAGATAAAATCCTTCAGATAAGCCAGGAAGTAGGTATGGCCTCTAGTCCAGTTGAGTTGGAAATGTTTCTCAAGAAAAAACCAGTCTTGCGTATGGCTACTGATTCAATTACAGCTCCGACAGGACCTTCTGCTGAAGTAAAGAAAGCAAGAATAACCGCTAATCCTAAAATTCCGCAAAAAGTAGAAAAAGTTTTTTCAGACACTGACTTAAAAGCTGCTGAAGCAATAAATTACCTGTACAAATCAGGATTTGATGAGAACTTTCTCACAAAAATTCTCACAGTTGGAGCAATTGGATTAAAAACTGGAAGAAAACTTGTTCCAACAAAATGGGGGATAACTGCTTCTGATGACATAATAGGAAAACAACTAATAACAACAATAAAAGATTACAATAGCAGTAACGACTACAAGCTCTACTTCGGCGGGTATCTTGGGAATTATTATGCTGTAATGCTTTTTCCAGACGTGTGGAGTTATGAATTGTTTGAAACAATGGCTGGACTCAGCATCTACACAACTGACTATGAATCTTATGAAGGCCGCAAAGCATACGTTAATGAAACAGCAGGCGGTTATTTTGCAGCAAGAATTGGAATTTTAGAAAAGCTAAAACAACTCAAGAAACAAGCAGCTATATTAGCAATAAGAGTTATAACTGACGAATATACAGTGCCTCTTGGCGTGTGGGTTTGCAGGCAGGCAGCAAGAAAAGCAATGCAGTCAAAACCAATCAATTTCGCTTCCAAAGAATTAATGATTGACTACGCGACCACCTTTATAAAAAATAAATTCAGCCATAACATTGGCAATGTTATTAGCAGCAGTAAATTACTAAGAAACATCAAAACTCAGAGAAAACTTACTGCTTACTAAGCTTCGTCTTTTATTTCAGCAACGTCGAATAAGTCTTCAAGCTCTAGCAGGGATATGCCTGCTTCTTTTCCTATGATTTCAACTTGGACTATCTTTTTCGGGTTGCTTAAATCAACGTTCTCGCGGTCAATTGAGTCAGTAAGTTTTATTATAAGCTTGATGCCATCCATCTTGTTCCAATGGCGCTTGTTAAGATTCATCTTCCATTTCTCTGATTCACCAATGCCAGACTCAAGCTTTTTTATGTTCTTTTGCATTTGAGAAAGTTCTGATTTGCACCAGACATCTATTGGAGTGTAATGATGTGTTGCTACAAACAAGTTAGGGTCTGCATGGCATAAGTCGCGAAGCCTTCCTACAACTTTTCTGGCATCGCTCACAGCTACCTTAAAGAGTCCTTCAACTCCTGTAGCTGCTAATTTTGGCTTTTCCCCTATCTTTTTTAACGCTTCAGTTAGCTCATTCTCTGCAGTACCTGCATGATTAGGATCAAATGAAACTATGAGATTGAACTTACCACTGACTTTTTTAGCAGAAGAAGACTTTTTAACAGCTTTTTTTACGCTTTTCTTAGCCTTTGCTTTCTTAGAAACCGCTCTTTTAGCAGTTGATTTCTTCCTTTTGCCTCCTTTTTTCTTCTTAGCCATATATAATCACTCTACTACAAAAACCGCTAATCTGGCTATATTTATTTGTTTCGGTTCGATATTGCAACATACTTAACTGAAAGTATTAATTTCCAACCTTTTTTTGTTATTGTAGGTAAAATTTGACGTTTATAACCAGTTTTTTGCAAGACTCTGGCAGATGCAGTATTTTTCAAAAAGACAGAAGCAGTTATCTTTCTTAGTTTTAGTTTTGAAAAGCCGTACTTAGTTAGTTTATTTACTGCTTCGGTCATTATTCCTTTATTCCAGTATTTCCTCGCTAACCAGTATCCAATTAGAGCTTCGTAATTTTTAATTTCATAAAATCCTACTCCACCCACAACTTTATCTTTTATAATTATAGCAAAATTAATCTTAGATTTAGTATTTTTAGCTGCAACCCATTTTTTAGCATCAGCCATAGTATAAGGATAAGGAATCCTAAGAGTAAACTCATAAATGCTCCTATCGTTTATGTTTTTTTGTAAAGAAGATTCATCTCCTTTCCGATAAGGTCTTAGATTAAACTTTTTGGTTTTTATTATAGCCATAACAAAGTAAAAGGTTTTATTGGATTAATAAACCTATTTGTTCAGCTCATCAATAAACCGCTTAGCAGTCTTAACCAGATGCTCTGGTTGTGTCCGGAATATCTCAGAAGTTCGCTTAATCACATCGCCGCTATAGCTAGTAGCAGAAGTAAGCTTCTCTTCCACTTCCTTGCCTTTCTTTACTTTTTTCTTCCATTTGTCAAACAATTCTTCTGCTCTTCCAGGTATTTGTGCTGGTTTGCAGCTGAGTAAAGCTGCTAGCTCATCCACTAGCTTCCCACCACTGCTGCTTATCTCATCAAAAGCATTTCCAGCAGAATACTCTATGCGAACAACACCATCCTGCACTTTGCTGCTTTTGATTATTTTGACAGCTTCAATCTCTCCAGTGTGATTAACGTGAGTTCCTCCGCAAGCTTCAACGTCAAAGCCTTTGATGTCAACTATCCTTAACTCTTTCCCTGGAACTACAGGACCTTGATAAATTTCAAAGCCATACTTTTGTTCTGCTTCAGTGCGAGGAATAAAACTGCTGGTTACTTTAAGATCTTTCTTAATTATCTTGTTAGCGTCATCCTCAAGCTTTTTCAGTTGTTCAGAACTTAGAGCAGCATAATGCGTCATGTCTAACCTTGCTTTCTCAACAAATTTCGCAGTGCCTGCCTGCCATGCATGCCTTCCTAAGTGCTGTCTCATAAGCTGATTAAATATGTGAGTAACAGTGTGGTGCTGGGAAAGCTGTTTTCTTCTTTCAAAATCTATTTCTCCGGAAACTTTATCTCCAGCTTTGAATTTTGGCTTATCTTTGAGAACATGAACTATGTGTTTTCCTTGTCTAAATACATCAGACACTTTTTGCCTATTCATCTCACCAGTGTCATTAATCTGTCCGCCTGAAGTTGGAAAGAAATAAGTTTCATCCAAAACAACATTGTTACCAATAATCTTAACAACTTTAGAATCAAACTTTATTTTCTTATAGTCATCATAGTAAAGAGCTTCTGTAGCAGGAACATCTTCCAAATCAATTTTTTCTTCTCTTTTTGATGCTGCTTTCTGTTCTTTTTGCTCGTGCTTTTCAGCAACTAAAGCGTAGAAGTTGTCAGGAACTTTTATTTTCTTTTTTTCTTTACTTGCTTCTTCAGCTATCTGGTTTGGATTAATACCTTGGCTGTCGTACAGCTCTATAAGCTTTTCATCGTTTATTTTCTCATTTTTTTGTAATAATCGTGAAACGATTTGTTTTGCTCTGTTTTTGCTTTCATTGTGTTTTCGCTTCTCAACTTCTAGAATTTCAGAGACTTCTTTAAGATTTTCAGTTAATTCAGGAAATTGCGGTTTCAAATAAGAAGCATGCAGCTCGCATAATTTAGCCAAGTCAATTTTCCATCCATAAGAGTCAATAAATTCCAACGCACGCCTTAAAATAATACGCAAATTATATCCGCCACCCATATTTGAAGGCAAAGCGCCATCAGACAACGCAAACAATAAGCTTCTCGTATGCTCTGCAACAGAGTAAACAGCTGCTAACGGCAGTATTTGATTTTTCAACTCTTTAGAGTTCTCCTTAATTTTTTTAGAAACTAGCTCCCAAGTTTTATCTATATTTTCGACTTCATCAACATTAAGGTAAGAACTGTAAGGTAAAAACTTCTGCAATAAATGCTTGTCTATCTTTACACCAGTAATGCTGTGAAGTTTCTTTACAACAGTGGGAAACGTAGTTTCATAGCTCGTTGGAGCTGCTCCTGTGAACCATGCATTTCTTTCTTGCCCCATTCCCATGTCCAAAACTTTCAATTTGAGTTCCTTATGCTTGTTACCATCAACTTCATAAAGCATGTAAACTTGGTTTCCTAATTCTAATCCACGACTAAAGTATTCGGTACAGGGGCCGTAATTTCCACCTCCTGCCCACGCATCTTCATGATAAGTTATTTCTTCATTTGGCAATCCAAGTCCTTTACTAAGCCAAGCATGTATATCTCTAAAGTATTTGGCTTGATTCCAATTTTCTTGTGAGTCAAATGCGTGTTGGCCAATCATTACAAACCCTGTGTAGTGCGCACCTGTTATTCCAACGTTATCAATGTCGTTAAATCTTAAACAGAATTGAGGTTCTACAAGCGGATTTGCTGGGGGTTCAACCTCTCCTGAAACAACGTACGGTTGAAAATCATAAATGCCTGCCTGGACAAAATCGCTAGTGTCATTCCATCTGGCTACAACAGGATATCTTTTAATTGGAGTATACCCCATTTTTTTAAACTGAGAAGCAAATTTTTTCCATACTTCAATATAATCTAATTTTTCTTTAGCAGGAGTATTGTTGAAAAATCTAAAACCTCCAGAACACTCTGGATTTCCACAAACGAGAGAGTCAGTTGTATTCCAAAAAAAAGTTTTACAGTTAGTACAACATTTCCTCTCAAAACCCATCTCTTTCAATACTTCAAATGGATAGTATTTTTCAGGATTTTTTCGAGTTTCTTTCTTAAACCAAGCTTTAATTTCCTTATCATTCATTTTCAATCATATTTTGAATCATTAAATCTAGCTGTTTTTTATTGTTTGCTATATAAATACCACGTCTATTAAAAATGTTCTCTATTCTAGAATTTACTTCAGGTACGTAAAAAATTACATTTTTTGATATTCGCTTAAATTTCTGTAAACTCTATAGTATTTTATCGAAAGTCCCAGGAGATTTGTTTATAGAGTTTTTACATGCAATTACAATATCATGGAAGGGTATGTATAGATCAGCTTCTGATGTTATAGTTACGTTTGGATTCGATAAAACCACATTGTGATAAATTTCGAATTTGTTTTGTAGATAATTATGCAGATTTTTTTCCATACCATGTTTAAAATTTACTTGGTTTATAATCCTTTCATCAGGACTAACAATATTTTTTCTTCTGGAGTTAGACCATCGATGTAAATATCGAATATTATCCACATACTTCAATAGCGTTTGCAATTTGGACAGTCTTAAAATAATATTTTTCGGCAGTCGTAGTTTGCATTCCAGTCTAGACAAACTTGTGCGGTCTATGTTTAATATTGCGGCTAATTGTTTCTTAGCCATACTTAAACAATATAATCTGAATGTATGTAAATCTTTTCCAGATTTTATTGGTTGATATAATAATAATTTTGAATAATTCAATAAATTTTCTTGTTTTTCCACAATTTTTCGAATATCTACTATTTCATCTATTGAACATGTAAATATTCCTAAGCGCATCAATTTGGAGTACCTAATTAAAGTACTGTTACTTTTGTGGATTTTTCTAATCATTATAACTTTAGTGGGTTTTAACAGTTCTTTAATTCGCAATACTCGCATATCTAAATTGCCATTGAAACTAGATGTATTGTTAACACTTGTAATCTCAAACCACAGAGTTTCTTCATTATTGAAAACTATAAAGTCTGCCTCAAACTTTTCATTATTTTTCAGGACTCTAACTTTATGCAGAATTGTATAATTTGGAAATTGCTGGTTTAGTGTTTTGAATAATTCTTTTTCAGCAATGTTTACAATGCTGAAGTTACAGCTCATTATTTTCCAACCATTTTGATTTCCTAAGTCTCTTAAATTTTTATTTACTTTTGCACCGATACTCATTAATGCTTCAATACTTTGGCCTGTCTACTTGTTATGTTTCAGGCTATCGAGGAAGAACGGAAATTTGGTAAAGTTTGGTTAGAATAAACATTTACATCCTCATAACAAAAATAACTGCTCCTGCAACTAAAGGAATCAACAGATTATCATCCACTCTTCTGTGCTTGAGCTCAAAACTTTCAACTAACATTGCAATCGCAGAAGCTAACACTGCTTGAGGCCACACAACAAATAAAGAAGCTCCTATTGCTGCTGCTATAAAGCCAAGCAAACTGCCTTCAACCAGTTTATATTTGTTAAGCGGATGCTTAATCTTTCCAAAAAGCCTTCCAAAAGCATGGCTAACAGAATCTCCAAGAGTAACTATCATAATTGAAGCAAGTGCAATATCTTTCTCAAACAAAAGAAAAGCAGCTAGTATTCCGGCAACTAAAAACAAAGCTCCTTGTCCTGGAAAAGCGTTTTTGCGTTCAAAATTTTCTAAGAACCAGGATATTAAAGGCAGTTTTCTTTTAACACTGAAAATAGAAAGTAAAACTCCTGCAAGAAGCAATAACAAAAAGAATTTCCAGTCAACAAGCTCATTTGCTATCAAAATAACTGAAACAAGTCCGACAGCAGCATGAAATATTTGCCTTCTTATTTCTAATGAAGTTTCTTTGTCCATTTTTCCAGCACTTTTTTATCCTGAAGCATAACCATCAAGGTTCCAATTGAATATCCGAAAATCGCACCCCATACTACATCGCTCAAATAGTGAACTCCAAAATATAATCTGCTTATTGCTACTAAAAAAGCAAAAGTTATCCAAAACCATTTCAATTTAGGGAATTCTTTGTCAAGAACAGGTATTAATGAGAATGCCAAAGCAGCATGCATGCTTGGAAAAGCGTACTGCGTAAGCACAAAACTCGCATATTCAGGGCGAGGTCTGGCTATAGCAATCTTTAAAATAAAACTAACGGCAGCTGAAGCAATAAAGCTCAGCAAGACAATTTTAATCCATTTCTTTTTTCTTTCTTCCCATAAAAACAAGGAAGTCATAATAACAAGCACTATCACCATGGAACTAAGGTTAGTGAACCAGCCCATAATGTAAGTAAGCAAAGGATTCTGCACAGCAGAAGCAAAGGATGCAGCTATTGAATCTAACAGAAAGCTGAAGATTCCAACAATAATTACAGCTGCTAAAGTAATTTTTACTTTCATAATGCCAAATTAAAACTGATAAAGCATATTACCACTGCAAATTATAAAAATCTTTGCGGAAAAAAGGATAAAATACAGAAACCTTTTTATATACTGCTAAAAAGTCTTAATATACAATGAAAATTACCTACGACAGGAAGGAGGTGGGCAATATGAAATATGACGGAGAAGGAGAAGCTGAACCAAGCGGAGAAGGAGAAGCTCCACCAGCAGAACCAACAGAACCATCAGCATAAGAATATTGCTGCCTAAACTGTTATTTTTTCTTTTTTTATTTTAATTTTTGATTCTGAATTTTTTATTTGTTGCACATTGACTGTCATTTTCTTTTTACTCTATTTTATTTCTCCCCCTTAATTATTTAGAGGTGATAAATAAAATTAAAGGTAGCAAGAACAAAATTAAGACTACATACCACTAAAGTTTAAATAGGCGTAAAACTAAGCAATAGCAATGAAAAATTCAGAGGTAGCTGATATTTTGTATGGCATAGCAGACATGCTTGAGATGCAAAACATCCAGTTCAAGCCAAATGCTTACAGAAAAGCTGCGCGTTCTGTTGAGGAAAGCTCTCATGACGTCAATGAAATCTATCAAAGTAAAGGAAAAGCCGGATTGAAAGATAAGTTCTCTGGTGTTGGTAATGCTATTTCTGAAAAAATAGAAGAGTTTCTCACAACAGGAAAACTTCGTTATTACGAAGAACTTAAGAAAAAGTTTCCAAAGCACATTTCTGAACTTATGGAAATTTCAAGCTTAGGCCCAAAAAGAATTAAGCTTCTTCACGAAAAGCTGAAGATTTCTAATGTAAAACAGCTTGAAGCTGCTGCTCGCAAACACAAAATAGCAAAGCTTGCAACTCTTGGGAAAAAAACCGAAGAAGAAATTCTAAAAGGAATTGAAATGTTTAAACGAGGCCAGGAAAGAATGTTTCTTGGTCATGCACTACCTATTGCTTTAGAGATTGAAAATAAGATTAAGAAGTTTAAAGACGTCGAAGCTTCTAGTATTTGCGGTTCAATAAGAAGAAGAAAAGAAACAATTGGAGATATTGATATCTTAGCGTCTTCTGCAAAACCAGATAAAGTAATGAGTTTCTTCACAAAACTTCCTGGTGTTAAGCGAGTTCTTGCTAAAGGCAGTACAAAGGCAAGCGTCCTCTTAAAAAACGATTTGCAAATTGATTTGAGAGTTGTTGAATCTTCAAGTTATGGAGCTGCACTTCAATATTTCACAGGAAGCAAAGAACACAACATTGCAGTAAGGGAGTTAGCTATCAGAAAAAAACTCAAAATAAATGAGTATGGGGTTTACAAAGGCAAAAAAAAGATTGCAGGCAAAACTGAAAAAGAAGTTTACAAAAAACTTGGCATGGATTATGTAGAGCCTGAACTCAGGGAAAACCGAGGAGAAATAGAAGCATCTCTAAAGCGTAAGCTTCCAAATATAGTAAGCTGCAACAATATAAAAGGAGATTTTCATGCTCATACAAAATTCAGCGATGGTTCTGATTCTATTGAGGAAATGGTTGCAGCTGCAAAAAAGCTTGGCTATGAATACATTGCAATAACAGACCATTCCAAAAGCTTACGGGTTGCTCACGGCTTAAGCGAGCAAAAGATGCTGGAACATATCAAAAAAATCAAAGTTATAGACAAAAAAACTAAAGGAATAAAGGTACTAGCAGGCTCTGAAATTGAAATTCTCCCAAATGGCGAGCTTGACTACAGCGATAGCTTGCTAAAAAAGTTTGATATTGTTGTTGGTGCAGTTCATTCCCGCTTTAAATCTTCAAAGGAAGAAATGACATCGCGCATTTTAACAGCATTGGAAAACCCTTACATAGACATATTAGCACACCCAACTGGCAGGCGCATAGGAAAGCGCGAGCCTTACGAAGTTGATTTGAAAAAGGTTTTTGAAAAAGCTGCTAAAAACAAAGTCTATCTTGAAATCAATTCGCATCCAGAAAGAACTGACTTGAATGACATAAATGCATTTGAAGCAAAAAAACATGGCTGCAAATTTGTTATAGACACAGACGCGCACAGCACTTCAGGATTAGATTACATAAACCTCGGAGTTGCAATAGCAAGGCGAGCATGGCTCACTCAAAAAGACATAGTAAACACTTCTTCTGCAAAGCAGTTAAGCAAACTGTTCAAGAGAATAAAATAATGGGCCCGAGGAGATTCGAACTCCTGATATCTTCCCTGTGAAGGAAGCGTCTTAGCCACTAGACCACAGGCCCATGGCTGTAAAGAATTCTTTGTGGTTATTAATTGTTACCGTTGAAAACAGTATATAATATAGAAAAATTAAAGAAAATAAAGGCTCCCTCGCGTGAGTTGGGGTTTAGGGGAAGAGAAACAGGGTTCTCAGGGAGCCACAATCACGTATTAGACTTAATAGTAAGACTAGTATATAAATGTTACGTTTTTGTATACTGGTTTAGGTATTACTTTGCGTGGTTTAAGTGAGTAAATATTTAAATAAAGAAGCAAGATTACTCACATAATGGAGTCAAAACTCAAAGAAAAGCGATGGAAAAAAGAAGTTGAAGAGGCTATTTATTCTGAATGGAAGGAAAAAGCGTTCTACAAGTTTGATGAAAAGAGCAAGAAACCAGTCTATTCTATAGATACTCCTCCGCCTTACCTTAACACTCCAATCCATATAGGGCATGCAACCACTTACACATTAATGGACATGTTTGCCAGATTTAAAAGAATGAAAGGCTTTAATGTTTTATTTCCTCTCGGGCTTGATAAAAACGGCCTGCCTATCGAAGTAGCTGCTGAGAAAAAGTTTGGAATTAAGTTTAATAAGATGCCTCGCATTGAATTTTTAAAAAAGTGCAAGCAAGTGCTTGATGAAGCAGGGATGGCTTCCACTACCTCTTTTCTGCGCCTTGGAATTGGATTTAATTCCTGGAAATTAGGAACTGAAATTGGTGAAGTTTACGAAACAGACAGCCCTGATTACAGAGCTTTGACTCAGGAAACGTTTATTGAACTCTGGAATAAAGAGCTTATCTACGAAGAAGAGCGTATAAACAACTATTGCCCTGGTTGCAGAACAACAATAGCGGATGCTGAGATAGAATATGTTGATTTACCAACCAAGTTCAACTATGTAAAGTTCAAAGTAAAAGAAACAGGGAAAGAAATCACAATAGGCACTACGCGCCCAGAATTAATCGCAAGCTGTGGGGCTGTTATATTCCACCCTGATGACAAGCGATACAAGGACCTTAACAATAAAACTATTATCACACCAATATACAGTAAGAAAGTTAAAATTTTTGCTCATCCGTCAGCATCCATTGAAAAAGGAACTGGCTTAGTTATGATGTGCAGTGCAGGTGATACTGTTGACATTCGCTTCTTTAGGGAAATGAAGCTAAAACCAGTAATTTCCATCAACCAAGACGGCACTATGAATAAAAATGCAGGCTTCCTTGAAGGATTAAAAGTTAAAGATGCAAGGGAAAAAATCATTGAAGAGCTTGAAAGTAAAAATCTGCTTGAAAAGCAAACTCCTGTTACGCACAGAACCCCTGTCTGCGACAGAAGCGGCGATGCTGTTGAATTCATCTCAATGAAAGAATTTTACCTTAAACAGGTTGAATTCAAGAATGAAATGCTAAAGCTTGCTAAACAATCTAATTTCCATGATGAATCAAGCCGGCAGATGCTTATTGACTGGATTCAGACAATCTCAATGGACTGGCCTATCTCCCGCAGGAGATATTACGCTACTGAAATTCCATTGTGGTATTGCAAAAAATGCAGTAAAGCAGTTGCTCCAAAAGAAATAAAATATTACCAGCCATGGAGAGAACCTGCTCCAATTAAAAAATGCAGCTGCGGCAGTAAAGAGTTTACAGGCGAGACACGTGTTTTAGATACTTGGTTTGATTCTGCAAACAGCCCGCTTTATGTTTTGAAATATAAGAGAAATGATAAGTTCTTCAAGAAAAGCTTTCCATGCACTTTGCGCCCTCAAGGCAAAGACATAGTCAGAACATGGCTTTATTATACATTCCTCAAGGGTTATTTGCTCACAGGAAAATGCGTTTTTAATGATGTATGGATTAACTACTATGTTGTTGATGAGCATGGCAAAAAGATGAGCAAGCGCAAAGGCAATGTTGTTGACCCAAAAGAAATTCTGGACAAGTACGGTGCAGAACCGTTCCGTTTATGGTGTGCTGTTGAAGGCAATATAACAACTTCTGATTTCAGATGCTCTTTTGACAGAATAGAAGGCGCAGGAAAAACAATAATAAAGCTCTGGAATGTTGCCCGCTTTATTTCCATGTTTCCAGAGGCAAAGTCAGCAAAGCCAACAGAGCTGGATAAATGGATATTAAAAGAATTGAATGACCTTGTGAAAACAGCAAATGAAAACTATGAAAACTATAATTTCCACAAGCCAGCTACTTTAATACGGCACTTTATTTGGGAAACATTTGCAAGCCATTATCTTGAATTAGTAAAAAACAGAGCTTACAATGAAGATAAAAACTTCACAAAGCAGGAGCAGGACGCTGCATTAAACACACTTCATACCTGCCTTCATACAGTATTAAAGCTTCTCGCTCCAATAACTCCAATGGTAACTTACAAAATATATAAAGACTTGACCAAGAAAGACATTCATTTCGAAGACTTTCCAAAAGCAGAAAAAGTTCCTGCAACAAAGATTAACACCCAGCAGTTAATAGAGCTTAACAGCGCCATCTGGAAAGCAAAGAAAGATCAAGGACTCTCATTAAAAGCAGACATCAGCAAAGTAGTAATCCCAGAACAATTAAAGCCAATCGAAAAAGACCTTCAAACAACGCATCATATTAAGAATATTTCTTACGGTAAGAAGATGGAAGTTAAGGTTTGATTAATTCTTCGCTTCCCTTTCAACTTCTTTTAGCTGGGAAGGTGTTCCCATAAACAGTGCTTTTGAGCCTGCAGTTAGTTTCTTGTTGAAAGGAATGTTAAGCTGGAAAACATTCTTGCTCTTAATTGCCATCACCACTGTGCCTGTTTTTTTAAGCACTTCTATTTTTTTCATTCCGGCAAGATGGCTTTTCTTTGCAAGTTTTATTTCTTTCAAAACAAGCCCTTCGCCTTTTGGTATGAATTTGAAATATTCTTGGGCATGGTTATCAACATCATCACTTTTATAGTGAAAGTTTGCAAAAGCCCAAACTATAACTGCAACTGAAGCTATTGCTAATAAACTGTTCAGAAGCTTTCCTTGCTCTGAAAATCCTGAATTATCACCTGAAAAAGTAAGCGCTGAGACTGTTGTATAGAAAGCATCTGGTCCTGACATGTTTTCAAAGCTGTTAAAGCCCATCATGCCAGCTATAAACAGTACTAATATCATAAATACAAATAGAGAATACTTCACATGCCTCATTTTACCCCTTTTTTAAGTTTAAATCAATTTTCCACTATTTAAGCTTTTTTACTTTTACGCCTTCTGGAGTATCATCAAGCAATATTCCTGCTTGTTTTAGCTCATCTCTTATTTTATCAGCTTCTTTGAATTTATTTTCATTTCTTAGCTTTTCGCGCTTTTCTATCAGTTGAAGCTGGGCTTTTGTAATAGAATTTTCTTCTGAAAAATCAATTACACCAAGCACTTCATTAAAATCTTCCAGCAATTCAATTGTATTTTCAGCGTCAAGTTTACTGATTTCAGTTTCCATCAGTTTATTCATGTCTTTTACAAAGTCAAACACAACAGCTAACGCTTCGCTTATATTCAAATCATTATCCATAGCATTATTGAAATCTTTCTTAGCTTTGCTTATCAATAAGCTAACGTCTTCTCCAGTTTGCTTTCCTTTAACGTCTTTTAGTTTTCTCACAAGTTCCTGAAGCCTGTCAACTGCGTTTTTGGCAGCGTCAAGCCCTTTGAATGTGAAGTTTAGCTGCTGCCTGTAATGAGTTGCCAGCAATAAATACCGAATTGCTTCGCTGCTATACTCTTTCTCCAGAACATTTCTTAAAGTGTAAAAATTTTTAAGTGATTTGGACATTTTTTGTCCTTCAACTAGCAACCATTCGTTGTG
>CEPX01027158.1_pt1 | contig 23567 bp, 7 predicted proteins | sample 361361 | NCBI WGS metagenome assembly CEPX01 (sample SAMEA2619974, study PRJEB7988) | marine metagenome | biome: marine biome (ENVO:00000447); feature: mesopelagic zone (ENVO:00000213) & marine oxygen minimum zone (ENVO:01000065); material: "saline water (ENVO:00002010), including plankton...
CGCTTTTTCATTTGCATCAAGCAATGTAGCAACATCAAACAGTGCCGAATTAGTTCGCTCTTCTTCAGTTCTATGTGATTCAAACCACGTATCAAAACTAGTAATATCAGTAAAACCAGTATTTACTTCTAAACCTGTTCCAATAATTGCATCAACATTAATAACTGGTGTATTAGTTAACAACGGCAAATATGTAATATCGCCCTGATTAACAATTGCTATTTCCTCAACCGGGCCTGCTATGTTTGCAGTTGCAGATGCACCGGCGCTTCCTCCTCCAGTAAATACTACAGTCGGAACTGATGTATAGTTACCTGGCTCTTCTACTGCTACACTTGTAACAACACCCGAAATAGTCGCAGTTGCGGTTGCTTGCCGCGGAGTGCATCCGCCGCCACCGCCATATGCAGGAGCATCAATTTTTAAATCAGGGGCGGCCTGAAATGTATCACTAATTGTAACATCAAGAGATTTTACTTTAAACAATAAATCTAATGTTAAACCTGTTCTACCTGTTGAAGGAGACGATGTTGTTGCACAGTTTGTATGTGACGGTAATACGGTATAGTCGCCGCCATCAGTGATTGTTATACCGGTAACCGAACTAATTGGTACTATCGTGATCACCGCTACAGCACTTGATCCACCACCGCCAGTAAAGGTAACCGACGGTGCTGATGTGTATCCATCTCCTGCAAGAGTTATTGTAACACCAGTAACTATGCCTGTACCAACATCAATTGTTGCCGTTGCTGTTGCTGTTGTACCACTTGTAGGCGGATCTATAGTAACAGTCGGTGCTGATGTATATCCAGAACCTGGATTAGTTACTGTTATACTATTAACTTCCCCGACACCTACCGATGAAACAGTACCTGTTGCAGTAGTACCTGTTCCGCCTGTTACCATTATTACATCATTTACTGCATAACCTGTGCCTGGCGTATTTACAGTCATTCCAACACAACCGCCATCTGTACCAACTTCCATATGTACTGCTACTGTTGAGTCATCATCCCTAATTCCTTTACCGGCTGATACTACTAACTTACCTGTGTGGGGGGAATTAAATGTTGCTGTTAACTCATTAATAGAAGTATGTGTAATCGTTGGAAAATCATAGTTACCTTTAATATTATAATGCTTATCAGCAGTATTAGCTGAGAATACACTACCGCCGGATACAATTGCTTTACCTGCGGTTGCTGTTGGGAATGTTATAGTTAAATTATTATTATCAATATATTTAATAGCAGGATTATCATACAATCCTTTAATATTATAATACAATTCTGATTGTCCATTAAATGTAGTACCTTCAGATATAATTGCTTTACCTGCTGTTGCTGTTGCAAATGTAATTGTTAATGTATTAGCATCCACAAATGTAATAGTAGGTTGATCATATAATCCACTTATACTATAATATTTTGCAGGATCAATTGTTACGCTATAATCTCCAGATTGTATGCTTGCGCCCAATACTGCAACATCAACATTTACATATGTATTATTTAAATTATGTGTAATAGTCCAAGTAGTTGCAGCTGTTGCTTCTGTATGAGCAAAACTATTACTCGCACTTACAGAATTATTAACTGCTACATAACCTGTTTTAGTTACACCTGTTGGGAATATAACTTTAACATTATTAGTATCAGTATATTCAATTAAAGGTTGATCTAGTGAAGACCTTGCAGATATATTATTATTATATATAACATCTACATTTGCAATATCTTGTCCTAAACTATGTGTAATTGTCCATGTGTTTGCAGCCGATTGCAAACCACTAACAAAATCTGAATCGATAACAACTATTTTACTTATAGTTGCTGAATCATTATATGTTATTGTTAAATTATTAGCATCAATATGTGTAACTTGTGCTTGGTTATATGTATTATGAATTATGTTATTATTATTATCAACTAATTCTACATTAACGTACTGCTTATTTAAAGCATGATTAATAGTAAACAAAATATTTCTATCGCCCAAATCAATGTTATTACCTAGCATTGCTACATCAACAACAACATACTTCTTACCTAAATTATGATTTACATTCCATGTTGTTGCGGCAACGCCAACATTTGACGTGTGTTCATGGCCATAATTAGGTGAAACACTATTATCATCATTATGTGTAACTACTACATAACCAGATTTGGTTACACTAGTTGGAAACATAACTTTAATATTATTAAGATCGGTATATTCAATTAATGGATGATCATATCTACCAATAGCAGATGTGCTATCATTATATATAATATCTACATTAGCAATATCCTGATTCAAACTGTGTGCAATTGTCCAAATGTTTGCAGTTGATTGCAAACTACTTGTAAACCGTGGTTTAATTACACTAACTTTATCTATATTTGTAGCACCACCTGTTATTCTTAAACTAGTTGTACTAAAATAATCAATAGAAGCTTGTTCATAGATGCTACTAACTAAATTATCTGCGGCATCAATAAGTGCAATATTAACATATTGCGAGCCTAAATTATGTTGGACTACGGCCCAATTACCTAAGCCGGCCATATCTAAATTAGCACCCGGAAATGCTACGTCAACATTTACATGACGTTTACCTAAATTATGCGTTATTGTCCATGTTGATGATGCTGAAGTTTGACTATGGGTATAACCTGTTCCAGGAGTTGCGCCTGGGACATAATTATCACTATATGTTACAGCAACACGACCAGATTTTTCAACACCAACAGGAAAAACAATAGTAAGATTGTTTGCATCTGTATATTCTATTAACGGATGACTATAACGACCGGTTGCACCTTTATCATCGTTATATATAATATCAACATTAACATACTGTTGCCCTAAATTATGTGCAACTGACCACATACGTGAATTTGTAATTAGTGGGCTAACAAACTCAGATTTAATAACATCAATATATCCAGTAGTTACTACTCCATTCCAATCTACAGTTAAATTATTAGCATCAACATATGTAATTATCGGTGCTCTATATTCGGGCCCTATAGACTTATGCAAAAAGTCAAAAAGTTCTAAATTAACATATTTCTGATTTAAATTATGTTCGACGTTCCAAATCTTACCAACATAAATAAGAGATTCATATACTTCAACGCCCGGTAAATTTTGATAACCTGCTCCTGCATCTGTAATATTAATACTAACAATTACTGATTGTATTACTGAGCTTGCAACCGCAGTCGAAATCTTACCGCCTCCTGAGAAAGAAACAGCAGGAGGACTTGTATATCCAAGGCCGCCGGCGGTAACAGTTACATCTTTTACACCATATTTAATTTTTGTAATTTTACCAACTGGTTTTATTTTTGTTTCTGTTAAAAATGTATCAATAGTAAATGTCTTATCAATATCAGAAGGTGTATAATTATTACCACCAGTTGCTATTGAAAGCAAATTTAATCCATAATGGTCTTTAAGATCAACAAGTTTACTTACTAACCAACCATTTGGTACATTATCCACCCAAACAAGATCCAATACACTATAAAAAGTTTTATTTGTTTTTACATCATTAAATGCATCAACTTTTGTAGCAAACCTACGGAGATGCCAATATTGTATTAGATTTGAACTATCGGCAGTACTTTCTTCAAAATCATCAATAACAAATATACCTTTCTTTTTAATAGCCATCGAAACAGTAAAACTACCGGATCCAAATATACTACCCGAAACAGTAGATATTATAACATTTCCTGCTCCTGCTACAATAGTATTATAAGGGCCAATATTATTTGTATTATAAGTTCCATTAATAGCTATAAACCCAGGTAATATACTATTTGCAGTACCTGTATCTCCTACTTGAATTTCCGTCGGCGATGGCGACGAAATTACAGTAAGTAAAAAGTCTTTTATAAAATCACGATCAGCGGCAACTATATCATATATTGGTATTTCATTAACATTAGTTAAGGTTGTTACATCGTTGGTATTCAAATCAATTATAGTAACTATACCGCTACGAATATCAATTCCTTTATTTACATACACAACTTGTTCTTCGACAACATAGCCACCAGCTATACCTATAACAGTATTATTTTCATCTGTAACATTAGTTAATACTACAACATCATTATCTTTAAATGGATGAGATTGTACAGGACTTGATATTAACGATGATGTTTGTGCTTTTAAACCAAGTCCAGGTAACGCTGTTCCTGACACATGCAATGACGAGCCATTATATTGCAATTTTAAATTACCATTAACATCAGTATCAGCAACAAAATCTTCATCTGTGATAGCTTCATTTATATCTTTAATCACATCATCTATCATTATTACCCGATTATCAACAAATGATACTTCGTTATTTTCGTCATCTGTAAAAAATAATGCATTATATGCGTTGCCAACACCTTTTGCTACTTCGATCCTGCCTGCAAATTCACCAGTAAATGTAATTTCTTTTTCTTCTGAATTTAATGTTATAAAAACATCAGGTATATTTGCAGAAACTAAATCATTATATATTTCATTATATGTTAAATCATTATAATACAAGTTACTTTCTATACCAACATCGCTATCAAACAATGTTTGTTTAGTATCAAATGTTAAACTACTATTTGTAGTGGTTAATTGCAAATAGCCATTATGGCTCGATGCTGTTACATTTGGTACATTAGCATTAATATTACCAATGATGCCACCCATATAAGATGCATCAGGGCCTGAATCAGTTAAAGTATCACCAGTTACAAACTGTATAGTTGTACTGTCAATTTGAATCTCTGAATCTATAGTAACGTTTGGATTAAAAACTTGACCAATAACCGTCAGCGGACCAACCGGTATTGAAGAAAACACAACCTGAGTTTCACTCGTTGGTGTTCTAACATAAATACTCTCGTCTTTACGAACCAAATTAGCATTTGCTACACTAACATACATTGTTGGTATTTCTGTTTCAAACGACGACGAACTTAATGTTATACTAATCGGTTCATTACCATCAAGTGATACAAATAGCTTATCACCTACTTTTGCTGTAATTGCCGATTCCTCTGTTGTGGCTGCGGCTGTTGTCGATAGAGAACTTGTTATAGTAGGTATAACTTCGTCTACAACATTAATTTCTGTTTTTCCTGTACTTAATAATTGGCTATGCTGGACTTTTAAATTTGTTTCAACTAACTTATATACACCGAATTCATCATTGTTTATATCAGCAACATGAACAACCGAACCAACCGAAGGCTCAATTGTTGCTTGTGCTACAGTGTTTAATGCAGCTAATGCCTTAGCATTAAATGCTCGATAAGTAATATCTTCATTATGTACATATCCAGCAGTTGGCAGCCATGTATCTTCAGTATAACCGATTGGTAACTTTGGCCAAACTTGTGTCTTTGGCAATGTTGGCTTATTAACCCAACGAGAATCATTTATATAATTTATTTGAATTAAATCATCTGTTAAAAGATCAATATTACTATCTTCATACGTAAACTCAATTAATGGATTTTGTACTCTGACATCATTTGCTTTTAATTGGAATTCATTTTTTGTGTTATTAGCAATAGCGCCAAAGTCACCAATTTTAAATGCATACTCTTCAAAAACCGACATATTATTATTAGCAAGTTTCGAGTTACGAAGCAGTTTATTAATACTTTGTATATTACCTTTTTGTCGAAGCATACCTTGAAAAAATTCAAAAGATATATTTTCATCTTCAGTAATATTATCTAAATAATCTCGTTGTTGGTATCCAAATAAATGCCTTGCACTATCTAATAATGTTTCTGTAACTGGTACATCATGGATTTTAAATAATTTTTGATAATCACTTGCAGTTGTATCAAAATTTGGTATAATTGTATCGCCTCGAACAATATAGCCATCTGCTCTTAGTGCACCTGTCCAATTTCCAGTTTTTACAAGATTTAATTTTAATCTGTCCTGCCGTAAACGCAACAATGGATCGTAAATCAAATCATTAAAATCTGTTATATTATCAAAAATAATAGAATGTTCGCTTTTATATGGATTTAATTTTAAACCATAAATGCCAATACCGTTAACATTATTAACAATAAAATAATCATTTTCTCGTTTAATATCTAAATCTCTGACAGGCATTGCAATACCGTCTTTATCAACAATGCTATATGTAGCGTTAATAACTTCTCGTATAGTATCAATACGCCCAATGTTTGTAGTATTAATTTTAACCTTATTAGCCGCCGGGCTTAATGATAAAAATGTACCAACTTCCCAAGTTGACATCTGTGCCCAAAATAAAAACTCTTTTGCAGAATATTCCCAATCTGTTATATCCTCCACTTCGCTATCATACTCATCAAATATAAATCCTAAAGATTCTAAATATTTTCCATATGAAAGAAGAAAAGTAAATACATCTTGAACTGTTTGAAATTCTGTTCCATATGGTATTTCAGCAAGTACATCATAATGTTCACGATATCGATTAACTCGTATATTACCAACTTCTACAACATCATATGTTCCAGTATCAATACAAGGTATAAATCTAAAATTAGCATTAAAAGAATCAAAACCTGAAACAGAATAACCTGTTTCAGTAATAGCAATCTTAACTCCACTATAAACACGTATTCCTTCACTATATCCATGATATAGTAAAATAGTTTTATTTTCTTCTGGTATAAAAATACTATTAGATGTTCGTGTCGTACTATAACTAGCTGCTATTGCAGTTAAATTATTACTAACAAAACCGCCGGCTTTATAACCCAATGCAACGCCTGCTGTTTTAAAAACATCTAATATTACATTTGTATATTCCTTACTCTCACTTGAAAGATGAGAATAAATCCATGATTGATATCCATAAATTATATTCGCATCAGCATAAAATTTAAAATCTTTTAATCTTTTTCTTTTGCTAGTGTCTTTAAAAATTACTTGCTTCTTATTTGCTAACGCCCTGGTAAAATTTAATGTATCCCATGCTTTTGTACAATATTCAGCCGGCCGAGTCAAATATAATAATTTATTTAAAATCCATGGCCAAACAACATTAACATGTGCATTATATTCAGCAGGACCAACGTCACTAAACTGCCATGGCAAATGTCGATCGGCAATATGCGGAACAGTATATTCACCAGCAATAATCTTCGTCGATGCTAGGCCAAAAATTCCTGCTTCAACAGGATCTAATAATTTACCTAAATGATCAACCGGAATAACACTACTTAATCCTACTCGTCTAAACGGATTATCAGTTAAATAACTACCATCTATATAATTTTCTCGGGGGCCGTTACGAATAATTCCATTTTCTAAATCATTCCATAATGCAGTATTAGTATTACTATAATCAGTTCCATATGTTGCAACCCACCACGATGGCCTAATACCAAAGCCAAGCATTTCCCATGGCCTTGTATGTGGATTAACAGTATCATAATAATCTAAATAAATGCCGCGCCAATTACCAGATACTGTTTCGCCATCTTTATCTAATTCTTTACTATAATTCCATGTAAACGGTAAACTTTCATCATACGTACGATGTGTTATTAAATCTATATCATGCTCGACGCACCAACGTTGAACAATAGGCTCAAGTATCCGATTAAATTCAAAACGTGAATAATCACTTGTTCTAAACTTACCAGGCGCAACCTTAAAATAATTTACAATTGGCAAATACTCTTTTATAAATCTATCAGAGATAGCATTATACATTCTTTTTTCAAGTTCTAATAATGCATCATCTCTATGATCTCCAAATAGTAATATTCGAGAACCGTCGTGCCCTTGAATAAACTTTCGATCGGCGCCAACATATGTATCATCTGTTAACACATGTGGAAGATATACAGAATGCATTCCTACCATACTTGGAGTAAGTGGAACAAATGAATTTTGTATATCTTCGAAAATACGGATTTCTACAGCTGAAGATCGTAATACTGTATCCTTAAAAGTAATTCTAGTTACTGACGCACCAAATTCATTTATTGTTACATCAATTGTATATTCAATATCTTTTAATAGCAATACCGGTGCTTTTCCATCAGTACGATCTTCAGGTTTAGTAAGATATACATATACTATTTTTTCTCTATTATCTAATTGTGCATCAGTAACTAGTCCTCCCTCTATATCAATATATGTAATATTAAATTCTGGGTAAACAATCTGTTCTTTATAATTAGTACCGTATGCAAATGCGTGTGTTTCTGTAAATATTTTTAAATTACTTCGATACGAATACATATCTTCTAAAACCGTATCAACAAATTTGCTTATATCTACGGTATCTGTTTGTGTACCATAATATTCTGCTCTTTGCAAAAATTTTGCTTTAAACGCTTCGTATTCGTGCTGATTATATCGTATGCTTGAAACGATGTCAAAGCTGTTATTATCAGCTAACAAAACCATCATAGGTAATAACGAACTTTCGTGTTGTAGAATTTTTGTACCTTTGCTTCTGTCTTTCGCTGTATCTCGATAATTGTTTATACCTATTTCATTACCAAGTATGCCTGTTTGTGCTTTTATAATTGATGAAAAATGTCCTTGCAACTCACTTACTGTAGCTTCATTAATATCTAAATTATCAGGATTTGCTTCCAAATTATCAGGAATTTCATAATAATGATTATCGTTAATATTAACAAATGTTTTTGTATTTGCACGAACTTCTATAACTTGTTTTGCTGAAATTATTTTATTTGTTATAAAAGTTAGTACCCTATTTACAACATTATAATCATAAGACCTTGTTGCAGTTGATTGCTTTGCTTCAACACCATCAACTGTAACAATAATATCGGCTAATCCTCCAGTGATCACCGGCGTAACATTTAATGTATATATTTGATCACCTGTGTTACTAGCAATAAATGTTTCAGTAACCAATTGCTTACTATATGCATCTGTAGGATTCCATCCATTTACAAATATAGATATCATTTTATCGTTCGGATCGGATCCCGAACCAGATAAATTATATTGATTAGCATACTTATAACCATTAACATTATCAATTGTATCTTCAAAATTATTAATAAAAACAATGTCGGCGGTTTGACCAAATTCTTTATATTGTAGTGCTTTACCTATATAAGTATCTGCTATGCCACTAGTGGCTGTTTTATAACTAAAAATCTTACTACCAGCAAATGTACTGTTAGAATATACACTTGTATCATCTAATTTATTTTTATCTGAATCATATAATTGATACAAAGGTTCATCATTTTGCTTATCTTTAAGTTGCGACAATTTCCATTCAAATCCATTCCAATAAAATTCTCGGCCTAAATAATATTTTCCCTTTATAGCAAAAACTTTCTGGTCAGGTTTTACAGTTGTTGTTGGTGTCAATACACATGTAGCACCTGTAAATGAAACCGTAAATATTGTTCCAAATGCGCTCGATCCAGCACCTACTGTTACATCCCAATCACCTGTTGCTCCTGATGGCATATCTGCATATGGCCCTGGTGGTGTTTGAACACCTAACGGATGCGAGCCAGGATCCCAATTATCTGCATCCCATAAATTAAAATTTAATAATTTATCATTTAAAAAGATAATAGTATCGCCGGCTTTTAATGTATAACTATCAACAACAGGATTTGTTGCACCATGTACATCATCATATTTTGTTACACTTGCAATAGATACACTACCTATACCTTCTAATCCATATCTGTATAATTCTAAATCATTATCAAATTCAATAATAGGTCGTTTGGCTTGGCGCAAACTATCTAACGAAAATGTCTCAGATAATACATCCAACGACGCATCCCATTTTGTACTATCATACGGATCTGTTCCTAAATCCCATGGATGCAAAGTTTCTTTTGTAAATATTCCGCCTGTTACAGCACCAGTAACTTGTAAAAGAACATCTTTATGATACCAACCATTTGTTCTGCTCCATGCATTTTGATTTATCGCACCCCGCTTAATAGTAACATAATCTATGCGTTGCTCTAATGGCGTAGCTTCGCTAATAATAGTACCAGCCCAAACTACTTCGTCCCAAAAATCACTATCCCATGGGTGTTCTGTTTCACTACCCGGAATCATATAAGGCAATGTATGATTAAAATCATCACTGTTTACATCTATTAGTTGAATACTTGTGCCTACACCTTCAACAATAAATTCTTTATTAAGGTATGTCGTTGGTGTAATATTAGCACCACCAAATTCTATTTTCATTCCATTAGAAAATTTAATGCCATTTGAAGCCGTAAAAGATGCCTGTCCTATTACATCAGTTGTAACAACAATTGGTGCTGACAACGGTGCAGTAATTTCTATTTTAACCGGTCCATTATCATACCAATAATAATTTTCATAATTAATAAATTTATCCATATCAATAGGCGGTGCCCATGAATATGCTTTTGATTTAAATAATCTATCTTGATTAGAAATATTACTACCTGCAACAGACAATAATTTTAAAACGTCATCATAAAAAAGTACGTTAGTAATATCAGCAGTATCAACATCTTTAATAGTTAAAACTGGTTCAAGCTGATAATTTTCTCTACTTTGATCAACCTCAGGGAAATAAAAATCATTTTCAAAATCATGTACACCAGGGATTTTACGACCAACGAAACCTGCAGCCCGAATTACATCTTCTTCATTAAACCATTGGTCTACTGTGTTTTTAAAAAACTTATCAAGAACATCAGTCTGATGTATTGCTGGTAATTTTTTAAATACTCTTTCTTTCATTATTATCTAATCTTTAAATTTTGTTCCGTATATCCTTTGACTACTTCAACATTATTAACATTAGCAACACTTAAAAACAACTCATCGGGCTCTGCTTTTACTTGAAACAAATTACCAAAGTTACTCTCTGCTTGCGTTGGCACAATAACTATACTACTAAGATGTGACGATAAATTCTGATGAATATATGCTGCCAGTTCAGTATAATAAAAGCTCTCACCAAGATCCCAATTATCTATACTAAAGAAATCATTTGTAACCGATACTACTCGACTTCGTAATTCATTGTCACTTAATGTACTTCCTATTACCTTGATAATTTTAAATGTTGCTTGTAAACTGCTCTGAGCATCAGCACCAAACAATAATTTAAACTTAACAGGTTTATAAATTATCTCATCACTAATACTTTTATAAGTGCTTAAGGTATCCATAGAAACTGCTAGCTCCGCCGTTGTTGGCTCAATTGGAAATTCGCCAATTGAACTATTATTTGCCTTCCACGAAAGAACATTTGTATAATATGAACGAGTTAATACAAATATATCAATAAGATTTGTTGGGCTTGGGTCTACACGCTGATCAATAGGCGCATAATGCTTCCATTGGAAAAATACATCTTCGGCTGGATTATCTATAATAGCCGAGGATGTTATAGTAGGTGTAATATGTGTACTACGTCCAACATATGCTTTAAATTTTATTGTACCATCTGTGTCGTTTACCAATAATGTTGCAGTATAAGGCGATGTTGTACTAATTTTCTTAAACTCTTTTGTGTCAGATCTATAAATATACTTTCCTGCATAATCGGCGCCATTAGATAAAATTATATTTTCTTCTGTTTGATTCACTGCTTCCAAAACATTCTTAGTTAATTTATAATAAACATATCCATCAAACTCGGTATACGTTTCTTGAAATATATGCCTATTAGTATTTACAAACCGATCAAAACTTAAAGGATCATCAGGTACCATGTCATTGTCAGAATCATAAAATGTTATCAATGCTTTTTTAGGATCTCGATAACCGTCTTCATATGTCAACAAATTAGACATATTAAATTTAATATCATTTGTAAAATTCTTTGTACTTCTAATAGAAATTGTACCTGTTGCTGTTAACCCAGGACTAGGAGGATTACCAAATGTAACAACATCGGTTGCCGAATACCCACTACCAGCATCTGTAATTTGTACACGACTAACAAATCCTTTTACCATAATCTGACTTGCGCCAGCACCGCCAGTAGTTGTTGGGTAAGTAAAAAACGGTTGCCCTGTATAACCATATCCTGTGTCAGTAATTTCTAGCGATCGAATAACACCACTTGGTTCAATAGTAATATCTGCGGCATTATCAGCGGCTGTATATCCAGTACCACCTTGTGTTATATTAATTGCAGATATATTTCCTGCAGAATTTACATAAACTTCACCTGTAGCCGTTACTGGAGTAACTCCCGAAGGAGGACTTGACGGTGCCGGAAATGTTATTGCTACAGGTGCTGGATCTGTTTCCGGAGGTGTACCTGGCGTATAGCTAGTACCGCTATTTGTAATTGTAGTATCAACTACGCTATTTGATAATGTGGCAGTAGCAGTAGCACCATTGCCGCCTCCTCCGGTAAAACTAATAACCGGATTAGAACTATAACCACTACCAGGGTTATCTACATTAACCGCAATTACTTCACCAATAAGTGACGGGGCTCCTGTTGCAGTAGTTTTTGTTCCACAGGTACCAGCTGGTGCACCTATTGTTATTGTAGGTGTAGTTTGATAGCCTTCGCCTGCAGGTGACAACACAACAGATTTAACTTTAAAATTAAGATCAAGAGTTAATCCTATACCTACTGACCCGGTGGCTCCTGTTGTAATGCAACTAATAACAGTCGGTAATACTGTATAATCACCACCAGTTGTAAAACCTGAGGTGGATGCAACATCCATTGTAAAGTCTGCGGCGCCGCCGCCTCCTAAATTAGCATCTGCAATTGTAATAGTATCATCAACTTTATGATTGTTGTCACCGCGTGTAACAACAGTAACAGATGTAACTGCACCGGTACCATCAACAGTAATGTCAAATGTACCTACTACACCCGTTCCAGATGTCGAGCCGGTTACACCAGTATATGTTCCTGCTGTTCTTAATGCATCAGCTGCACCAAATGTATCCATGCTCCTGTGACCGCCGTAAAGTCCTGTGACTGCACCTGCTGAAACCGATGCAATGGTAACTGTTGCAGATGTTCCTGTGCCACCTATAACTGTATAAACTTTACCTACATCACCAGAAACAAAACCTGTTCCCCTACTATTAATTATTACTGGCGGACAATCTGAAGGTACAGTAATATCATCACCAACTTCCATATGTGGTGTACCAACTGCTTGTACTTGACTGCCATGTAATTCACCATGTGTAATAATAGCTTTACCGGCTGTTGCTGTCAAGAATTGAATAGTTAAAGTATTTTCATCAACATATGTTATTGTTGGGTAATCATATAATCCTTTAATATTATAATACAAAGTAGGTGATATTGTTGCAGTATAATCTGCACCTGATTCGAACATTGCACCAAGAACTGCGATATCAACATGACAATGCTTCATACCTAAATTATGTGAAACCGTCCAAGTGGTTGCCGAAGATGTTTGTGTATGTAAATAACCATTGCCGACTGCTCCGTCATTACCAGCACTGTTATGTACTAAAGCATAACCCGACTGCGTGACACCAATAGGAAATATTACACGGCATTGTGTTTCTGATGTATATTCGATCATTGGATAATTTTCTTTGCCTTGTAAAGACACATTTGCAGAATCAACAATATCAATATTAACTATCCCATCTGTTCCTATTAAATTATGTTCTATTATCCAAATATTGCTTGCCGGAATTAATGTATTAAAACCATATCGTGATTTAATAATATTAACATAACCAGTTGTTGCGGTATTCCATGCAATTGTTAAACTATTTGCATCTGTATAAGTTACTGTAGGTGCATTATAAACAGTACTCATCACTTGATGATTTGCATCTATAATTTCAAAATTAACATATTGCTGATTAAGATTATGATTAACTGTCCAAGTACTTCCTATATAACCTGGCGGGTCTATATATACTGATGGTATATTTTGATATCCACCGCCGTGATAACCAGGCGACCCAAAAGTAAAACCTGTTAATGCTTGTGATATAATAGCAGTAGCAGTTGCTTGTGTACCCGAACCACCAGGTGCAGATATATTTACTGTTGGCGACAAAATATAAAGTGTGCCGCCGGCGGTTACTGTAATAGCACCCACTGCATCATTTGCTAATATTATAGTAGCTGTTGCATTTGTAGAAAGATTTGCTTTTAATTGTATCGATCGCCCATTACTAGCCAATACACCATTATTATTAATAGATATTTCAGTTTGATTACCGCTTGAATCAACTACATTACTATCTAAATATGTCAATGCATTATTAGCTGGTACGTATCCAACTCCACCGAGGCCGCCTTCGATTACATTCCATGACAAGGATGATATTGCAGTTGCTTCTTCAACTTCGCCGGATGCACTAAAAGTTACTACGGGTGCAGCTTGATATCCAGAACCAGGATTAGTTAATGCTACATTATCAATTTGTGCTCTCTTATCAATATTTACTTTTAACAATGCAACTAAATCTTTTTTTGCTTGCCCTGTTTTAATATCAATTGTTTTATATGCATTATTAAAATAAAATCGTACATCTTCCTCACTTTCAAAAATATATCTTAAACCGCGAGTAGTTATAAGGTATGTAGCATCTGTAGCCGAAGTGGCTGCTTGATATTCTGCTTTAATAATCCAACTTGCATCTTTATTATCACTTGTATTATCCTGTGCAAATGCCTGACTATATGCAGTACTTGTTAACTCTAAATTGTTCGGAGATATAACATATAAAGAAGATGATTTATAATCAAAACCTATACCAAATGTATTTTTTAAATCAAGTTGTGCAGTAATACCAACTTTTTCAACTTGATTAAATATACGTCTAAATGTTGGGAAAAACTTTGTTAATATATAACCATGTGGTATTTCCTTATTTAATTCTATCGGACCTGCTGTCCGGCCGGTTGGATCACCATTATTAATAACATTTTCTATAGTAGCATATTCGGTAATAGTTCCGGTTGAATCAGTAAATTCTAGCAAACATTTTTCTATTAAATACGCACGTTTACCACTGGCTATAGAACCTATAGCCATCGAATTACTAAAACTAAAAGTAGTTTCATTTAATACAAAATAACCTTTATTATGTAATTTAGCCTGAGGCAATGTTACCCATTGCAATTGCTCAGTTGTTGTAAGTTTCCATGCCGATACACCATCAATACGCTGTATTTCCTTTCTATATGTATCATAATAAAAATTTGTTAATTCATCTAAACTTAATTGGGGTTGTAAATACCGCTGAATTATGCTATTGGAAGTTAACGATGCTGTTAAACTAAATGTTAATTCAGCATTTTGCTCATCTTTATATAGCATACCATCATCAGCAAATACATTTAAATTTTGTACTGTGCCAGTTGGATCGTTTATATCAATATTTCTGCTATGCCCTGAATGCGTACGATTGATTGCTTTCATTTTAAGAATACCCGAATTCTTAAACATTGGGTAGATATTATAATCCTCACCAGTAATCATTCGATCTTGTGTATAAAAAGTTCGAGATGCGTTTTCCCTAATAACACTAATAGGCTCTGATTCCAAACTATTGCCTATATTTGTTACTAACTGCAAAACAATTGATAATACTTGTGTTGCACCAGTTGCATCAACATATGAAAGTCGAATTGTTTGTAAACCAACATCCTCTGATTTTATAACTGCATTACTATTGGCGCTACTTCTATACCATACACGTATAATACCATACGGAATATCACCAAAATTACCATCAGAAAATCGTACAGAAATAGTATCATTCGCATGACTATTAACTTTAAATATTTTTCTTGTGCCTTCTATTATATTATTATAAACAACATTAGTACCAGAGATAGCAGGCACTTTTTCCCAATTATGTAAAACTTGTCCGGTGCTATTAATCGTTTGCACCCAAACATCAAATTCATTAATACCCGGCACATCAATGTCGAGTTCTCTGTTTGGCAATGGCGTTGCTACATCAAAATCTTGATATGCTAATGTTCCTTGTTTTGCATATCCAAAAAAGCCAGTATTAGCACTTCCGTTACCCAATCCATCATTTAAATAAAGAATACCAAAATTATCTGTTGGATTTGGTGCTACTTCTTTAACATATAATTGATCATCAAAGATAGCATTTACTATCTCAAACGGATATGATCTTCCATTAACTGTTGCCGATAACGGATGAACAACTTTAAAATTGTCAACTACATCAACATGATAAACTTCAGTTGGAATATTATTAAGTGTTCCTTTTTTAACAGGAGTGCCAAATGGATTTTGCGTAATAAAAGCCTGATTTAATATTAAAATAAACTGCTCTAAAAACGCAGTATTATTAGGATCATTCCATACAATAGACCTATTAGTCAAATTTGTACCATTACTATCAAATATTTCTTCTGTAGTTCTAATAGAATGAAACTTCAACATACCAGTTCCTGGTATATTTCTTTTTGGTGTATAATTCAACATATTTGCCAAACGCAATATACTTTCTTGGCGTTCGGCTGTGTCTAAAAAGTTTTCTCTAACATTTAAATCTTGCCTAAATGCGATGGTTTGCCCCATATATGCAAGTAATTCAACAATAGCAATAAATTCACTACTTTCGATAAAATCATTAAAATCTTCTGGAAAATTATCTTGCAGATATTCAACCATTGCTTGCTTAATAGTATCAAAGTCATATGCAGTAAAATTAATTTGATTAAAAGTTCTATAAATCGTTCTAAAATCTTCTGCGGCAAATAAATTACTTTGTCGTTGTGCTTGTGCCATTTAATCTATTCCTGTAAATCTACATCAAATTGTATAACAAGTTCTTCTGTAATACCATCTGGCAAATATGTAACTTGTGTTTCTAGCAAAATAACCTGATTATGCTCCGATAATTTCATAGTTTCCAATTTGATCCTAGGCTCTTCCTCAATAATCCGAGTAGCATCCTCTATTATTAATTCTTTAGTCGATGTATCCATTGGTTCCATTAATAAATCATATATTATAGTTCCAAATGTAGGAAGCATCATTCTTTCGCCTTTCCTTGTACTAAAATGATTTAATAAATCTCTTTTTACTAAATCAAAATCAGTCAAAGTATAAGGTGGTTTTTTCTTATCTACTGTACTAAAGCCAATAAAAGTTGGGGAATCTGCCATTCTTATATACCGTTTTAATTATTTATCTGAAATCTTTATAAAGGGTTATTAGTATATGGCTAATTTTAAGTTAGTGTTGAAAATAATTTTGCTTCTTTTAATCGACGTGCAGTCAGGCCTGAATTTATGGCAGTTTGTGGAACTTTTGAAACTATGCCATTTTCATATACAGGAACAATTTTTGCTACTCTATTATATCTCATAAATTCTGTTGTTGCCTTCGCAAAGTTTTTTTGATTTATTGCAGTAACAACTGTAGAATTTGCAAACGCAACCGGTCCCAAACTATGAGCTAAACTAATTAATGCATCAGATTGATTTTTTGTAATAGGTGATTTTATGTGTTTTCGAACTGCTTCAATTGCTTTTGTTATATCATTATCAAACAATGCATCGGCTTCTGGCCGAGTAATACCATTAAGATATGTTTCACCGTAAAATGTAAGTGGTGTACCTTTTATATGTTTCTGTTGACGGCTACCATACAACCCTCGTTTAACACCTAATAGTTTATTAGGGGTTTTCTTAGTCCAAGAGATCCACTCTGAGCTTACTCCTAGTTTTGCTTTATGTGCAAACGGTGGGTAATTTTCTGTAGAATTTACCAAAATTTCTGTATCTGATTCTCCTACTTCCCGCACTGTATTTTGAACTACAGTACCTGGATTAAGAATATGGCCGTACCCAATAGATTGTTTCTTAGTATGCGAATTTGTATCAACAGATAGATTTAATCCTTCAGATTCTTTTATTATATTCACACCCTTCCCTGATAAATCAGCAGCTGCTGGCGGAGTAGCAGTTGAGTTGCCGCGTTTCTCATATACAGGATTACCAAAAGCATCATATCCTACACCAACATATTGCCCAGGGACATCATTTGCAGTTGGAGTGCCATCAACAGGTTCGGGTACTTCAACTATTTCTGGACTATAGGGAGGTTGAACCTTTCCTATGGAATATTCAACTGGCTTTTCTTTTACTTCAAGTTTATCTGCAGGAATTTCCACGCCAGATACGGCTTCAAAAAATCCTGTTGTTGTTTCATCAATATGATAAAGAGTACCCCAACCCGGCTTACCCCGAAGTCCACCATATGGCTCCATTGTAGGATATCGCGTTAGTCTGCGTTTGACAGTATCTGTTACTGGGCCTTCCTTCGGGTCATACTTAACCATATCTTCAAATTCTTGTAACTCTGGTTTTTTCGCTTCATTTGCGCCGCTGACCCGATCAATCCAAATTGTGCCGGTCGGCGCTACCGCAACTCCGTCATTCCATTCCACAAACGCGGCATCGCCAGCAATCAGATCATCTGCTGTAAAATGCATCTCCGGGCCGGCACCCATTTTAAGTGAATCGGCGGCCTTTATATTCATTTCACCACCAGAAAAATGTTTAACACCGATTTTACCATCTGTGGATAACACCGAGTCAGACGATATTACTGCATTACCTTTTGTGCGAAGCATGGAGCGGCCGTCCACTCTTTGAAAATGATTACTTGCTGTTCTGCCATTAAACACACCACTAACAATTTGCCGATAATAACTACCATTTACTAATCGATGATTATAATTACCGTCACCCATTGTATGATATACAGATCCCTTGTCAATTGTAGTATGCACTTCACCTTCTATATTATGTAAAATAATCGAACCCTCTGGAGGTGGCGATTTTAATCCTGCAATCTTTGAATACTGAAATTTCAAGCCTAGTTCATCTTGATCTTTTTTCTCTTCATTTGTTTTATAATCATTTGGCATATAAATGTTTAAATCTCTACCAATATCTAAATTAAAATCGCGATCTGCTCTCATATTAATATCTTCATTAGATCGTAAACTTATTGTATTATTACTAAAAACTTCTACATTACCATTTCTATCTAATTCGACCCAGGCAGTACCCATCTTATTACAAATATAAACAAAACCATGTGTATCATTTAACAACAATTGTGCACCACCTCTGGTACGTAATCTAATAAGTCTATTTTCACCTTCGATATCACCGTCATCCATAACAAATGTATGGCCGCCGGCTCTTTTAAATGTTTTTTCTACATCTATTGCATCTGGGTCTATTGGACCAGGAGTACTCATGCCATATACATTAGCAGGTGTTTCTCGTTGTGCAGAACTAGTAGTCCATCCTCGATACGGATCTTCGTGCTGTGCTGTTTGACTCATTCTGTCATATTGCCTTTTATGCCAAGGACGAAGAGACGGAAGTAGCGGGTTAGTAATCCCTTTATCAAACTTATTATACTCAGATACATTTTGAAATTCATGTACTGTATCAGGAGAATCATGCTCATCATATGCCGCAAGACCTGGAACATTAAAGTTCATAAAATTATCATATAAAACTCCTATCCAAATACCACGGGCTTGATCACCATTAATGAACATTATAAGAACTTTATTGCCTACATCAGGTGGAACTGCCCAAAAACCATAACTAGTGGGTGTATGATCATAATCTATACCCAATTCCCAAAATCGTTCCATAGCAGGAGTCGAGCCGCCAAATGGTGCACAATAACTTACTGTTCGCCAAATTGCTCTATTATCTTCATCGCCGCCCCAGTCAGGTAGGTATACTTGTAATCTGCCCATATGCTGTATGTCGCGAGTATTTTTTACAATCCCAACATAAACACCATAAAATTTTTGGTCGGTTGATAATTCATTATTAAAATAACCCGGTTGTACCTTTGACCGACCTAAATTTGGGACATCTGATTTTCTTCTAATAGCCACTAATTAAATTCTCCTACTATTTCAAAAACTAAATTCATTGGCATGCCGGCCCACAACTTCATGATATGGTATTGGCTCTCTAAGAACCGAATTTATCTCAACCGTTAAATCTCTTTTACACTTTAATACTTGCGAAAACTCACCACCTGAGAATCTATTTTCTACTTCTGTAACAAAGTAAATAGCATTTAAACTACTTCTCTCATTAATTTGGAAAATACCAGCATTATTATAATCTGTAATACTATTAGATAATATTAGTAAATATGGTTGCTGAAATGTTGGTGATATAGAATTAAAATTTGGTACATGAAATTTTGCAGGTATCCAATAAGGATCGCCACGTATTTCTAAATCTACTTCGACCATGTCACCGCCTTCTTTTTTTGCCATAATCTCGGACAATATATTATAACCCCGATCATAATCTTCCCTTGTACCTGTACTTTGCTTAGGAATTATACTAGGTAATTGTGGTATTGGAAATAACACACCTTCGTCACCGCCTTGTGACTCTAAGTCTCCCATATAAACAGTACCCACCTCATTAAGTTTGATTGCAATCAATTTGCGGCGTTGATCGGCCGCTACTGTGGCAATTTCTCTAGCCTTCTGTAATGTATTCGATACCTTTCCTTCTAATCTTTCTATTTCGAGTTGTGTATGCTTTTGAATATCCCTTAAGCCGGTCGTTTTCAAAACCGCCCATGGCGGCTTCGGCAGATTTAATTCTCAATTTTGCGGTGCCGATAGCTTCTGTAAGCTCTTTCATGCTAGAAAAATGGTCGCGTACCTTGTTCCATGGAACACTAGTTGGCCCCATATGGACAGTCTTATCTGCTTTTACCCCATGCTGTCGTTTTTCTGGTCCTTGCATTTTTGAAAATAAATTCTGAGCATTGATCCAATGATTATCAAACGAAAAATCGAGAGTTTTAATTTCAGTATTAAGCCCACTCCAATAATACGGATATGCCTTTTTTAATAGGCCTTCATTTAATATAGCATACAATCGGTCTTTACTAAGAACTTTAGTTTGTATAGTAGAATTTTTATCTTTTGCTAACGACGGGTCGAGTCTTTTTCTGGCTATAAATGTTCTCTTGCATTGATACTTGTTTCTGGATACATCATACTCTAAAATTTCTGTTTTAAAATCAAATCCGATATGATATCTTTTAACTTCTTCCTTTTTTGATCCAAATTGTTGTGCATCATCTGCCTGTGGATCTACTTCATGGGCACTTATTTGTTGCTGATATTCTTTGGTAGATTCTAATATATCTTTTATCATTGTTGTAATAGCTGTACCAGATTTATATTCAAAATTCCTAACCAACTTGACTTCATTTCGTTGTACTTCTGAGGTATCTCGCGTCTGATGCGACGAATTTGCAGCCGTCGAGCTGGCCACAATTGGCGCCCAGTCTCCATGGGGGTTAGGAGAGACAGATATCTCAGCATTACTTGCTTCGTTAGTACCGGTTGATTTATCTGAGTGCTCTTCTTGCTTATCTGTTACTAATTCTAAAGCTGCCCATTCATCTGCTACCTCAATTACATATTTGTCAGGGAACAGAGCCATATCAATTGCTTTAGAAAATGTATTACCTATGTTAGTCAAAAGACCAGCTAACGCCTCTTTGACTGTTTTACCCTTAAATGTTATATCTTCTTGACTTACTGAAAGTGTAGTACCTGCATTATGTTCGCTATATCGGATTGCATCAATTTCATATGCGCCTCCGGAGTCATCATATGTCAGGCCTGCTTTTATAATTCGAAACGGTATACATCTAACTGTATTAAGCCGCTTAGGATCAGATGTTTTAGTCTCCCGGGCATTCCAATTAATAAGACAAAACATTGGTGCGTCCAGATGATTCTGAATGCCGAGCCATCTACCTGCTCTAAATATATGATCAACTAAATCTGCTTGAAAGGGGCTTCGTATAGTAATGCTAAATCTATTTGCTATTATTCCTGCAGTACCACAATATGATGTAAATTCTAAATCATCAACATAAAATTCATCAGAACCGGCAGAAGCGGCAATAACAACAGCGCCTTTGGGTACTTCTGTAATCTCGCCTGCGATTGCGTCCAGGTCTTTGCCTTGTCTGATTTTCCCTTCATCAAGCATAAATATCGTTATCATATATGCGGTTAATTCGTATTCATTTGATCCATCGTCATATAATTCATTTGGCAATATTTGATTATTAAGAGCTGCTTGAATATCGGCCCATCTTATCCGTTCTTTCCCCCTTACATTTTTTGTAGTAGGCGCAGGTTTGGGATTTGCGCGAAAATTATTATGCTTACTATCGGCGCCTGTATCGTTTGTTGTAATTGTTACTGTTTCGTGATTTGACATTTTAATCTCCTAGTAGTATCGGCTGCGCTCTACAGATGATCCTAGCAGAGGAATTTCACCCCTGGCGGCAGCCAATGCTGTATAATCATTGCCGGCTATCCATGTACCATCCTTTAAACGCTTCCAACTTACAGCCTGTGTATTTACATTAGCAGTCTGTGTTGATTCAAGATTTGGCCCGGCACTATTGTTATCCGAATATGTAGTTACAACAGCATTATTTGCATCAGTCTGTGTTGTAACATTTTGACTAGAATCGCTTTGCGCTTTTACAAGGTCTGCAAAACGCTGTTCGGCAAATGATTGTCTTGCACTAATTCCTGTTGTATTACCGGCTGCATTTCTCAAACTCGATGACATACTATTATCCTAATAAACTTCGTATTTTATTCTTCGAAGGAACTATAATTGTTAAGCCTGCTTTAAAATCTTCTACAGGATCAATTAATTTATCCTTATTCATTAATGCAAACACCCACCAATAATTAGGACTACCATATGTATCATATGCCATCAAATCTGGCCGTAAATGATATTTTGAATGAATTTCCACTGGTTTACCTGTGTCTGGTACATTTAAATCTCCTTCCCAAAAATCTAAATAAAATTCTCTAACAGAAGTATTAGCATAAAAACTATCTGGGTTATACTGTGACATCTTTGGCATTATACATATCCCTTCTGTAACAATCCACCTTTATAAAAATTTTCACTAGAATATTCTAGTCTTGTACTTTTAGTACTATATGTTGGTGCAAGAGTTATTATAATATCTACCTTTAAAGGCAACATCGAATCCATAAATGTCGGGACTGATGTAGGCCAAGTATAATCAACCGATCCATCAATGTTATAAGTAAAATTAGTAACAACAACAGGAATATTCTTTGCCCAGGCAGGGCCCCATGCACTAAACTCTAACACTGGCGGTGGAACTCCTCGCTGCTTGTCGCCTTCTCCAAATCCTATTTTCATTGCTGATTTAAGAAAATGTAATACACCTTCCATGTACTTTCCTTCAGCTATAGTATGTGCAGTAAAAGGAGCAGTAATAGTAAATTCTTGTAATGAATAATTTTGAAAATACTTATATTGAAAGTTACTATGTATTGGTTGATGTGTACCATATGTTGCCTGGTGTTGCATCATTATAGTAGGGGTATATGGAAATTTAACACCTCGGTCTCTTTTTAAAAATTTCATCGGGCCTTTCATTGCCCCAGGAAAAACCGATTCTAAGGTGCCGGCGGCTGCTTTAACAGTAAGTTTAGCTCTAACATCTGGTGCT
>CEPX01197409.1_pt1 | contig 23559 bp, 28 predicted proteins | sample 361361 | NCBI WGS metagenome assembly CEPX01 (sample SAMEA2619974, study PRJEB7988) | marine metagenome | biome: marine biome (ENVO:00000447); feature: mesopelagic zone (ENVO:00000213) & marine oxygen minimum zone (ENVO:01000065); material: "saline water (ENVO:00002010), including plankton...
AGTGGTTCTACTTAGAAAAGACCTGGCCAGAGTTTGAGAAAGAGGATTTTATAAACTGTATCAAGGAATATTCTGAAAGAGAAAGAAGATTTGGAAAATAAATAAACTTTATAACCTCATTCTAACAAGATAATTACATGCCAAAAAAGAGTAGTTTACGAGAGGAAACTCTAAATCTAATAAAGGGATTTACTCTTGAAAACCTAGAAAAATACAAAGAAGTCAATCCAAAATCAGTTTTAGGAAAAATAATAGGCTCAAATCCAAATCTTAAGACAAAAATTCCAGAACTAATAAAAGAAATTGAATCCACAATAAAAGAATTCTCAAAACTTTCTGAAAAAGATTTCAAAAAAGCCCATTCAAAATACACTGCACATTTAACAGAAGTTCCGAAAAAAGAAAAAAGAAAAGGATTACCAGAATTAAAAAAAGTAAAAAAACCATATTGTTTTAGATTTGCTCCATCTCCATCTGGCCCATTACATCTAGGCCACATACATCCACTTTTGTTAAATAGTGAATACGCAAAAAAATACAAAGGCAAATTCATTATTAGAATTGAAGACACAAATCCTGCAAAGATTTCTGAAGAAGCATACAAACAAATAGAAGAAGATGCAAACTGGATAACACAAAACAATGTATCAGAAGTCATAATACAATCAAAATTCATGGAAGATTATTATCAACATGCAAAAAACCTCATAAAATCTGGAAAAGCATATGTTTCAAGTTCAACACCAGAAGAATGGAAGAAATTTATATCTGAAAAAACAGAAAGTCCAGAAAGAAACAATTCTCCTGAAAAACAATTAAAAAAATGGGAAGATATGTTCAGCAATTTGAAAGATGTAGTTCTAAGAATTAAAACAAATATGAAACATAAAAATCCCGCAATAAGAGATTGGCCTGCATTCAGGATAACGGACGAAAAACACCTTCTCCAGGGGAAGAAATACAGAGTTTGGCCATTAATGAATTTTTCAGTAGCAGTTGATGACCACAGATCGTCACTAACACATGTTATTCGTGGAAAAGATCATTTAACTAATGCAGAAAGACAAAAATACATTTATGATTACTTTGGCTGGGAAGTTCCTGACTTCATACACATAGGAAGAATAAACTTTGAAGGCGTAGAATTATCGGCAACACAATTCAATGAAGACATAAAAAAAGGAAAATTTAGTGGATCAGATGATCCAAAACTTCCAACAATTACGGCTTTCAAAAGAAGGGGATTAAAACCTGAAGCATTCACAAGATATGTACATGAACTAGGTCCATCAAAGGTAGATAAAACTGTTAATTTCGAAGACTTCATGAAAGCAATATATTCATTCAACAGAGAACTAATAGAACCAGAAGCAAATAGGTTTTTCATAATTGAAAATCCAATTGAAATAGAAATTAAAAACCTGCCAAATATTAAAGCGGAACTTCCCGTTCATCCCAACTTTCCAGAAAGAGGAAAAAGAAAATTCCATAAATCACACAAATTCTACATTGAAAAAACAGACAAACCAAAAAAAGATAAAAATTATAGACTGATGCATCTTTGCAACTTCTCAGGGAAAGATCACAAATTCATCTCAAAAGATACAGATCCAAAATTAAAAACAAAAGCACTCCATTGGCTTCCAATCTCAAAAGAAGAAAAATTAGTTAAAGTAAAAGTTAAGATGGCTCATGTAAAAGACATAGATGCTGTCGGAGAGACAGGAATATCTAAACTAAAGGAAGGAGATATTGTACAATTCGAAAGAAAATTCTTTGCAAGATTTGATTCCATTGAAAAAGGCCAATATATTTTTTACGAGACCCATAAATAATAAAACTTATTAACAGAAGATTCTTAACATTAAAACTGGGGGCAAGAATGGTTAAAATAGGTATAATTGGTGGTTCTGGACTAGATGATCCAAAAATATTGAAAGATTTCTCTGAAAAAGAAGTAGAAACGCCCTATGGAAAGCCTTCTTCAACTTTAACTCTCGGCCAAATAAATGGAATAGACGTTGCAATTCTTGCAAGACATGGAAAGGGTCATAAAATACCTCCCACACAAGTTAACTATAGAGCAAACATTGACGCACTAAAACAAGAAGGTTGCACACACATCATAGCAACAACGGCATGCGGTTCCCTAAGAAAAGACATAGAAAGGGGGCATTTAGTTGTCATAGATCAATTCATAGATTTCACAAGACATAGATCAATAAGTTTCCATGAAGAATTCAATGAAGGTCCGGTGCACACTCCAATGGCAGAACCGTTCAATCCAGAACTAAGAAACACCATAATTGAAACCTGTAAAGAACTTAATCTTCCCCATCATGAAAGAGGAACAGTCATTACAATTGAAGGCCCAAGATTTTCAACAAAGGCAGAATCAAAGATGTTTAGATCTTGGGGTGCAGACATTATCAATATGTCAATAGCACCAGAAGCAATACTTGCAAACGAAGCAAGTATAAATTATGTTGCAATTGCAATGAGTACCGATTACGATTGTTTATTTGATGACGTTCCAGCAGTAACATGGGAAGAAGTACTAACAGTATTCAATAGCAATTCCGACAATGTTAAAAAATTAATATTAAACTCAATTCCGAAGGTGAAATAAATGCCAATAAAATCAAGAATAAGAACAGTAGAGAACTGGCCAAAAAAAGGCATAATGTTCAGAGATATAACAACTCTTCTAAAAGATCCAGTTGGGCTAAAAATATGTGTTGAAGATTTTGAAAAAAGATACAAAGATGAAGATATAGATGTTATTGTAGGAATAGACTCAAGAGGGTTCATACTTGGCGGAGCTCTTGCATATCTCCTTGGAAAAGGTTTTGTTCCAGTAAGGAAGAAGGGAAAACTTCCAGCAAAAACAGAACAACAAGAATATGAATTAGAATATGGAAAAGACACCGTTGAGATTCACACAGATTCAATCAAAGAAGGACAAAAAGTCCTAATAGTTGATGACCTAATAGCTACTGGTGGAACCTGTTTAGCCACCGCAGAATTAGTAAAGAAATTAGGCGGAAATATTCACGAATGTGCATTTATTGTAGACCTACCAGATTTAGGTGGAAGTAAAAAGCTAAAAGATGCTGGATTGAACTATTATGCACAAACTTTCTTTGAAGGAGAATAAATATCTGCAAATTAATCCACCAAAATCTTTAAAAAGCTAAATCCTCAAAAATTCAACATATAATCCTATCAGGAGGAACATCCAATGACTGACGAAAATGTTGTAAATAAGGCCTATGAAGCTGTGGAAATAGCAGCAAAAACAGGCAAAATCAAGAAGGGTACCAATGAAGTTACCAAAACAATAGAAAGAGGAGCTGCAAAGCTAGTTCTCGTAGCTGGAGACGTAAACCCTCCAGAAGTTGTTATGCATCTTGAACCACTATGTAAAGAAAAAGACACAATTTGTGTTAAAGTCCCAAGCAGGGAAGAATTGGGAGCAGCAGCAGGACTAAACATCCCCACATCAAGTATAGCCATTATAGAGGCTGGAGACTCAGAAGCAGTTATCAAAGAGATAGCTAATCTCAAAAAGAAAGAAGCTGCACCCGTAGAAGAGAAAAAGGAAGCTCCAAAAGAAGAAGATATAGCCGAAGAAAAATCAGCTGAGAAATCTCCAAAAGAAGAGGAGAAACCAAAAGAAGAGAAAAAGGAATAATAAATGGCAGAACCAACAGAAAAGAAAGTCGAAGAAAAAGCTCCAGCAAAAGAAAAGAAAGGTGGAGTTAGTTTTAGTAATGCTTTTCCTGCAGAAGTTCAAGAGATAGTTGGCAGAACCGGAACACGTGGAGGAATAATCCAAGTTCGTGCAAAAGTTTTAGATGGCCCTGACAAAGATAAAATTCTTAGAAGAAATGTAAAAGGAGCAGTTGCAATTAAAGATCTAATAATGTTAAGAGAAACAGAAATAGAAGCGCGTTCATTAAGAGTATCCAAGAGAGGAAAAAGGTAAAATGGTGAAGTGCACATTCTGTGGAAAAGATATTGAAACAGGAACCGGAACTTTATACATAAAAGATGATGCAAGAATGATGAATTTCTGTAGTAATAAATGCCAAAAAAATCAATTAAAATTAAAGAGAAATCCAGTTCACGCAAGGTGGACTAAAAGATTCAAAAAATGATGGAAAGAACGTTAGTTCTAGTTAAACCAGATGGTGTAGAACGTGGACTCGTTGGTGAATGTATAGATAGATTTGAAAAACGAGGATTAAAAATAGTTGGATTAAAAATGGTCTGGACTGACAAAGATCATGCAATGAAACATTATACTGAAGACATATCCAAAAGAAGGGGAGAAAAAGTAAGAGAAAAACTTCTAGAATTCATAACCTCTGGACCAGTGGTGGCCATTGCCATAGAGGGAGTAAATTCCATTGAAAACGTAAGAAAAATAGTTGGTTCAACAGAACCAAGAGAAGCTACACCGGGCACAATAAGAGGAGATTTCGCACATGTAAGTTATACATATGCCGATGATAAAAACATAGTTGTCAAAAATCTAATTCACGCATCTTCAGATTCCAGTGATGCAAAACATGAAATAAACTTATGGTTCAACGACAATGAAATGCATAGCTATTCTGGAGTCCACGATAAACATATAAATGAATAATTCCTATCTTTAAACATGCCAAGAAAAAAGAGTGTAAGTATAGATCCAAGCTTCATTATGAATTTCAGCGGTAAACTTCTAAACAAACATCTTGGAAATCTAAAAAGGGGATTCATCAGTTACGAAGAACCATTCTCAGAAATAAGACAAAACCATAGAGGAATGAATATAATCATCAAACTTCCTAAAGTAAAAAAGAAGGATGTATTCATCAATATAACAGAAGATAAAATAGAATTAAAGGCTAAATCCATCAAAAAAGGAAGAACTCTAAAAAGCTACCACAGAATCATAGATATTCCTAATTGTAGCATATCAAAGAAAATCAAAGCTGATTACAATCCTAAAAGAGAAGTTCTTAAAATAAAAATTCCCTATAATAGTCTAAAATAGGGCTTTTAAGCCCACAAGTCAACTATAAGCAACTATCTTACCTTCTTTTGAAGCTATCAAAATAGCCTGTTCCTCATCCATATCCTCTGCCCAGATTAATTCAGGAAATTCATCCTCATAAATCTCCTTAAATTCTCTTAAAGCTTCGGACTCAGATTGTATCTTTATTTTATATGCCATATATTCCGCCCCCACGATATACCAAATTCATAATGAATTCGACAATTAGTAAAGCTTATATAACAATATATACTTAACCGATATAGAATATATGTGGCATATGCTTATGCCTGGTTCTTTATAAAAAGATGGGGGGAATTGAAGATGGAATATAGAAAAGTAATCAAATTTGGAAACAGTTCACATGTAATTTCCCTGCCAAAGGCTTGGACAGATACTCAAAATATCAAAAAGGGAGATGTTATCTATTTCGAAGAAAATGAAAAAGGCAATTTAACAATTTCTCCAAGAGACCTAGATGAAAGAGATTCCAGACAAATAGTAAAACTAAATGTGGATGGAATATCTATCAAAAAGATACAATTAGAAATGATTGCTGCGTACATCAAAGAATTTAGTAAATTAATTTTCACAGGAAAAGAAATATCCAAAAAGTCTAAAGAACTTAGAAGAATGCTACGTGAATTAATGGGCGTAGAAGTAATTGAACAAACAAAAACAAAAATGGTTGCAAAAGATTTCTTAAATATAAAAGAAATTAAATTAGAAGATATTAGAAGAAGACTAGACAGCGTTGTAAGAAATATGATCATAGATTCCAAAATTGGAGAAGGAAAATCAAATTATCAAGATGTGATTAATAGAGATTATGATGCAAATAAATTTTCATACGTATCTCTAAGAGTGATAAGAAGAGGGATGGAAAAACCAAAAGTAAGAAAGCAAACAGGGTTATCTCTTCTAGAATTATCCCATGAACAACACATAATCCTTGCAATGGAAAGAATAGGAGATATAGCAAAATGGATTTCAAGAGAAGATTGTTATTCAAAATTAAGCAAATCAGAAATAGCCGAACTGAATAAATTACACGAAATAGTTTTGGAAAATTACATTACCGCAATGAAAGCTTACAACAAAAAAGACTATGGAACATGTTGCAATATCGTCTCTAAAAACAAGGAAATTCAAATGAAATGTGACAATTCCAAAAATAAGCTCAAATCATTGTCTGCCTTCAAAATAACCCACTTAATAAGAGAAATGTCAAATGACATAAATATTTTAGGTGAAGTCGGATTCATGAACTGTAAAAGTAATATAATTAAAGTATACAATGAAGAAGATCTTCCAGAAGAAAATTTATAATCAATTAAAGGATAACATGAAAATACAAGGAAGTAAAAAAAATGATCAGACAACCAATAGTAGTAATAGCAGGGCACATAGATCATGGTAAGTCAAGCATACTTGAAAGAATCAAAGGGATCTCTATTACTAAAGGTGAATCTGGCGGAATAACACAATCAATAAAATCATATAATGTTCCAATAAATTCTATAGAAAGATGTTGTGGAAATCTTCTAAAAAATTTAAACCAAAAAATAACAATACCTGGATTACTCTTCTTAGATAGCCCAGGCCACGCTGCATTTAACAATATGAGGAAGCGTGGAGGTAATCTCGCAGACATTGCAATACTCACTATAGATGTAAATGAAGGCATAATGGATCAAACTCTAGAATGCATAGATATACTAAAACAATACCAAACCCCTTTCATAATTGCACTCAACAAAATAGACCTCATCTCGGGTTGGAGATCTAATAAAAATAAAAATCTTCTTCAAAACATTCAAGAACAATCAGAAAATGTAAGACAAGAATTAGACAAAAAATTATATGAAATTCTAGGAACACTATCAGAAAAAGGAATTGATTCAGAAAGATACGACAGAGTAACAGATTATGCTAAACAAGTAGCAATGATTCCAGTTAGTGCTAAGACAGAAGAAGGCATTCCAGAATTACTAATGGTTCTTACAGGATTAGCACAAAAATATCTAGAAGATTCACTAAATATTTCTGAAGAAGGAGAAGGAAAAGCCACAATACTTGAAATCCAAGAAGATCAAGGAGTTGGCACTACTTTAGATATAATCCTCTATGATGGTCAGATAAAAAAAGGAGATCAAATATTAATAGGAACCCTAAACGAACCAATAGTTACCAAAGTTAAAGGACTATTTGAAGTTGAAGGTAAAAAACTAAAGAACATAGAAAAAGTTCATGCGGCTCAAGGAATAAGACTTTCCGCACCAGACATAAAAAATGCAATTGGTGGAATGCCTCTGATTGTAGCAAATAGTAAACTCCTAGAAAAGAAAAAAGAACTTCAAATAGAAGTAGAATCAGTAATTATTGACACAGAAAATGAAGGAATTGTTGCAAAAGCAGATACTCTGGGAAGCTTAGAAGCATTAACTGCATTACTTAAAAAAGAAGGAATCACTATTAAAAAAGCATCTATTGGAAATATCACAAAAAAAGATTTGGCGGAAGCATCAGCAGAAAACAATCAAATATTCAAAACAATCTTGGGATTCAATGTAAAATCCACAGAAGAAGATTCAAACGTTAAAGTAATTCTTAATGGAGTAGTATACAAAATAATAGAAGACTACCAAAAATGGAAAGGAGAAATAACAAAGAAAGAAGAAGAAAAACAATTAGAAGAATTAACAAGACCAGTAAAAATCAAAATATTAAAGGGTTGTATTTTTAGACAATCTGGACCATGTGTAGTTGGAGTTACTGTTGAAGCTGGCACATTAAAAACAAATACCCGAATGATAAATGCAAACGGTTCAAAAGCCTCATACATAAAAAGCATACAACATGAAAACAAAAACGTAAATGAAATAGAATCTGGAAAAGATGTAGCAATATCTCTACCAGATCTCACAGTGGGACGTCAAATCAAAGAAGAAGATATCTTATATTCAGACCTTTCAGAATCAGAGTTTAGATCATTGAAAGAAATGAAAGACCTATTAAGAAAAGAAGAAATAGAAATTCTCAAAGAAATTGCACAAATAAAAAGAAAAGAGAAGAAGACTTGGGGACTCTAATATTCAAATAAGAATATTTTTTACCTAATTATTTATAATAGTTCCACCCATCAATCATGCAGGGTGAATTAAATGGCAAAGGATTATCTTTTCACAAGCGAAAGCGTGACTTCTGGACATCCTGACAAGATGGCTGATCAAATAAGCGATGCAATTCTAGATGCAGTAATAAAAGAAGATCCAGAAGCAAGAGTGGCAATAGAATGTCTCCTCAAAACAGGATTAGTTGTAGTTGCAGGAGAGCTTACAACATCCAAACACCAAGATCTTCAAAAGATAGTTAGAGAAACTATCAGGAAAATAGGATATGATAATCCTGAATATGGTTTTGATCACAAAAGTTGCAATGTTCTATTAGCAGTTTCAGAACAGTCTCCAGACATTTCTCAAGGAGTTACAGAAGGTAGTGGACTCCATGAAGAACAAGGAGCAGGAGATCAAGGGCTTATGTTTGGTTATGCTACAAATGAAACCCCGGAATACATGCCCCTTCCAATAGTTCTAGCACATAAACTCACAAGTAAATTAACAAAAACAAGAGAAGATAAAGAATTGACATATTTGAGGCCTGATGGAAAATCCCAGGTCACGATAGAATATGAAAATGGAAAACCAAAAAGAGCAGAAACAATAGTAATATCCACCCAACATGATCCAGACGTAGAATTAGATCAAATAAGGAAAGATATAATTGAAAAGGTAATCAAACCTGTTTGTGGGAAATGGATAGATGAAAAAACAAAATACCATGTTAATCCCACAGGAAAATTTGTTATAGGTGGCCCAGTAGGGGATGCAGGAGTTACTGGTAGAAAAATAATTGTAGACACATATGGCGGCCATGGAAGTCATGGAGGAGGAGCATTCTCCGGAAAAGATCCTTCAAAAGTAGATCGTTCCGCATCTTATTATGGAAGATACATTGCAAAAAACATAATTGCGGCAGAACTTGCAGATAGATGTGAAATCCAGATAGCTTATGCAATTGGAATATCACAACCGGTTAGTATTCTAATAGACACTTTTGGCACAGCAAAAATTCCAGAAGAAAGAATAGTTGAACTAGTAAGGAAAAAATTTGATTTCAGACCAAAATCAATTATAACACAACTTGATCTCAAAAGACCAATATTTCAAAAGACCGCCGCAAATGGACATTTTGGAAGAGATGATTCTGACTTCAAATGGGAAAATACAGAAGTAGCAGAATCTCTAAAACAGAATACTTAGTCATTCATTAATTTTTCAACAAGTTCGCTTGGAGACCTACTAAGATAATAATTTAATAAAGGATGTGTAATTCTATAGTTTTCCAATGTTTCCTTACACTTAAGATCAACATACATACTAGCAATCTTCCAATAAGTTGAATCATATTCTTCAAAATCAAAAACCTCATCTTTATTTTTTTTAGTCTTCTGATAAAAATCCCAAAATCGAATATAATACTTTGCCATCAATATATCCAATTTCATACACCAACCAAAAAAAATCACTTAATAAAATGCACCTTTCAGTAAGCTTTAAAAAGTCAGAATTCGCAGATTAAATCAAGATGGCAGAAGAAATCAAATGCACTTTAAATGATCCAAAAACAGGTAAGAGTTACTCAAAGGCTCTAGAAAGCTCATTACTAATAGGTAGAAAAATAGGGGATAGCGTTCCTGGCAATCTTTTAGGTCTTACAGGTTATGAACTAAAGATAAGTGGTGGATCAGATGACGCAGGATTTGCAATGCGTCCAGAAATAGATACAGCTCACAGAAAAAAACTTCTAGTAAAAAACAGTATAGGTGTTAGAGTTACAAGGAAAGGCATGTACAAAAGAAAAACTGTACGCGGAAATACAGTCGGAGAAAATACTGCTCAAATAAATCTTTATGTAACTAAATTTGGAACCAAAGCACTCCAAGATATTCTGGGTGAAGAAAAACCTGTTGAAAAAAATTCTAAAGAAGAATCTCCAGCTGAAAAGAAAGAATAGATTTAATCATCGCTTACACTAGTTTTTCTACCAATATCTTTTCTAAGTTTTTTAATATCTATTTTTGGATCCCTTACCATTTCAAGCCAATCAGTTATAACTCCAGTAGGCAAATCGGGTTCAGCCCTAATTGCACGTCTAACATTTTCTAATTTAGATTTATCCATTCTTACAGCACGATAATTAAAATTTTGTCCATCAAAAAGATTAGCATCAGGAATAGGTTTTCTCTCAACATAAACAACATCAAAAGGAGGACCAATAGTACTACTTGTTCTAGAAGTTGGTTCAGCAACTCTCAAAAGAGCTTCAATACCTTGAAGAACATCTAATTTAGCAGTGCCCTTCCTATCTAAATCATATTTATAATTTGTCATGTTCTGATCAAACTGTTTTGCAGCAGAACCAGTAGACAACCATTCTCCCACATTGTTCTCAAGTAACTGCCTACCTACATTAATTTTGTATATGCTTGGACCATCAATGTAAGAAATTACCATAATATCTGGTCTTTCATCTGCAGCATCATTAACTCTTGCCCTATACTCTTTCATTAAGTCTACAGGAACATTATCTCTTTCCAATAAAGTCTTAAAGTATTCACGATCGTTTCCAAAATATGGAAGAAAACCCTTCATTAGCTTATCATAGTGTAAATTAGAATATGTATTAAGGCAGTATTGTTCTAAATCCTTTGTAGCATCAAAACTCTTACCACTTATTTCTCTAGCAATCTCATTTGCAAAATATGGATCTCCAGCAATACCAAAAAAAGACCTATCATTAATATCCCTAATCTTTGTTTCAAGACTCCTTTGCTGTCCAGAACTAGGAACTATACCTATTGAATCCTGAAGTAAAATTACAGTATCGTTATTTGGTATGAATCCTGTGCAGATTGTCATTTCAACTTAAATTATCAAAATGAATATATAAATCTTTCTTAGATTACTACCATATAGAAACAACAAAAATAAACACAATAAGCCTTATAAAAGCCCTCAGAGTAATCAAAAGCATGCCTGCATCTAAAAAGACTATAAAAAACAAAACAGCTGAAAAACAGCCAGATATCAGTATAGGTCTCATAGGGCATGTAGATCATGGAAAAACAACATTAACTGAGCGCCTCTCAGGAAAATGGACCGACACTCATTTTGAAGAAATAAAAAGAGGAATCACAATTAAATTAGGTTATGCAAATACTGGATTCTACAAATTCAAAAATAAAAAAACAAAGAACAATGATTATTGTGCATCTCCAAAAGGACCAAATGGAGAAACAACAGAACTACTAAGATCAGCATCATTCATAGATGCACCAGGTCATGAATCACTCATGGCAACAATGATCTCCGGAGCAGCAATAATGGACGGAGCAATTCTTCTTGTTGCAGCAAATGAGAAATGTCCACAACCACAAACGGAAGAACACTTAATGGCCTTAGAGATTATAGGTTGTAAAAACATAGTTGTAGCACAAAATAAAATAGATTTAGTTACGGAAAAAGAAGCAGTTAAAAATCAAAAAGAAATTAAAGAATTCTTGAAAGGAACCATTGCAGAAAACGCACCAATAATTCCAATCTCAGCTCAACAAAACATAAATATAAATCACTTAATTTCAGCAATTGAAGAAACAATAAAAACTCCAAAAAGAGATAGTAAAAAAGACCCGCTAATGTTTGTAGCAAGAAGTTTTGATGTAAACAAACCTGGAACAGAAATTGATAATCTTGCAGGAGGAGTTCTTGGGGGGGCATTAAAAGAAGGAACACTTGCAATAGGCGATGAAATAACAATTCTTCCAGGAATGATGTCTGAAAAAGAAGGAAAAAGAGAATGGGAACCAATCAAAACAAATATTATAAGCATAAAAACCGGAAATACTGAACTTAAATCAGCACATCCTGGTGGTTCAATAGCCATTCTCACATCCCTAGATCCATTCTATGTTAAAAGTGATGCACTGAGAGGTAATGTTGTTGGACATAAGGACAAAATGCCAGAAGTATGGGATGAATTTGATTTCAAAACCACTTTACTAAAAAGAGTTCTAGGTGAGTCAGAAAGCAAAGAAGTTCAAGCGATAAAGCTTACCGAACCATTGATGCTTAACGTAAATTCATCAGCTACAGTGGGAACAGTAACACAACTAAAGAAAGACATAGTCCATATGAGACTAAAACTTCCAATCTGCTGTTCAAAAGAAGACAGAATCACAATCTCGAGAATGGTTGGTAATCGTTGGAGATTGATAGGTTATGGAACTATAGACAACTAAGATAATGAAAGAGAAAGATCTAGAAAATATAATTATGCAGTAAGAATATTAAAAAATTTCTAAAGTTTATCACTCTTCATCAACATCTTCAACATCTTCAATATCTGCATTTTCATTCTTAATTTTAGCAACACTTACAACCCTATCGCCACTTAACAATTTCATAACCCTCACTCCCTGAGTATTTCTTCCAATACAACTTATATCTCCAGCTTTCATTCTAATCACAACACCTTTTTCACTCATTAATATTAATTCGTCATCATCGTTCACAACAGCAGTACTAACAACCTTACCATTTCTAAGACTAGTTATTATATTTCTCACACCCTTTCCACCACGTTTAATTAACCTATAATCTTCCAATTTAGTTCTCTTCCCATATCCATTTTCAGTAATAGTAAATATGCTTGGCCCATCAGTACAGGAACTCATTCCAACAACCCTATCATCGGTGCCCAAACTCACACCTCTAACTCCATATGCAGTCCTTCCCATATTTCTAACATCACTTTGATTAAACTTAACCGCATTTCCTCCCCTTGTAGCAATAATAAAATTATCTCCTTCCCTTGCCAACCTAACACTAACAACTTCATCTCCTTCCCTAAGTCCAATAGCTTTTACTCCACCCTTTCTAGGTTTTGAAAACTCAGTCAAACTCATCTTCTTTACTATTCCTTGTTTAGTACATATCAAAATAGATTTTCCTTCCTTGAATTCATCAACCGGTAGAACTGCATTAATTATTTCCCCTTCTCCCAACTTCAAGAGATTCACTATTGCCTTCCCTTTAGAATATCTACTTCCAACAGGCAATTGATACGCCTTAAGCCAATAAGTCTTACCCTTATTGCTAAAGAACATAAGATAATTAAGATTAGAAGTTACAAATATATCACTCACAAAATCTTCATCCTTCAAACTAGTGCCAATAACTCCCTTGCCCCCTCTTTTTTGAATTTTATATGCCGAAAGGGGCATTTGTTTGATATAACCAGAACTTGTAACATTAACAACAAGATTATCTTCCTTTATCAAATCTTCAACTTCAACTTCTCCCTCTTCTTCAGCAATTTCTGTTCTTCTTTCATCATTATATCCTTTCTTAAGATTTTCAAGTTCTTCGATTATAATATTATCAATTTTTCTATCTGATTCCAATATAGATTTAAGTTCTTCAATAATTTTAAGAAGATCTTCACGTTCCTTCATTAACTTTTCAGTTTCAAGAGAAGTTAATTTTTGTAATTTCATATCAAGAACTGCATTTGCCTGTTTCTCAGTAAAATTATAATTTTGTGTAAGACCTTCCCTTGCAACATCTGGATTAGGTGCAGCTTTTATTAGTTGAACAATTGGATCAATATTTTCAAGAGCCATCTTAAGACCAGCAAGAATATGTTCTCTTTCTTGTGATTTCCTAAGATCAAATTTAGTTCTTCTAACAACAACCTCCCTTCTATGGTTAACATAATATTTAATTATCTCTTTCAGATTCATAACTGCTGGTTTATTATCATGCAATGCAAGAAGCATTATTCCAAAAGAAGATCTTAATGAAGTATGCTTGAAAAGCTGATTCAACACTAATTGTTCATCGGCACTTTTCTTCAATTCAATAACAACCCTCATACCATCTCTATCACTTTCATCCCTTAAATCAGATATATCAGGAATTATTCCACTCTTAACAAGACTAGCCATGTTTTCAAGAAGATTGGATTTATTTACCATATATGGAATCTCATGAACAATAATTTTTCTGTCCTCAAAAGAAGTTTTTGCCTTAACAACAACCTTCCCCCTTCCAGTCCTATATGCCATCTTCGCACCAGATGTACCACAAATTATTCCACCAGTTGGAAAATCAGGGGATTTAATATGTCCAATTAATTCCTCAAAACCAATAGACTCATCATTTATGTAAGCAACAATTCCATCGACAACTTCTCCTAAATTATGAGGGGGAATATTAGTTGCCATACCTACAGCAATTCCAGTACTTCCATTCAACAATAAATTGGGTAAAACGGAAGGTAAAACTACTGGTTCCTCCAAAGAATTATCAAAATTAGGTCTAAAATCAACCGTCTCTTTCTCTATATCTTTGAGCATTTCATCGGCTATCTTTTTAAGTTTCGCTTCAGTATACCTCATTGCTGCAGCCCTATCTCCATCAACGCTTCCAAAGTTCCCCTGTCCATTAACAAGAGTATATCTCAAACTAAATTCTTGAGCCATTCTAACTAAAGAATCATAAACAGCTGTATCCCCATGAGGATGATACTTACCTAAGACATCTCCAACAATACGCGCAGATTTCTTAAAAGGTTTATTATAGCTCAAACCCATTTTATTCATCGAATAAAGAATTCTTCTATGCACTGGCTTCAAACCATCTCGAACATCAGGCAATGCCCTAGCAGTTATAACGGACATAGCATAGTCCACATAACTCCCTTTCATTTCATCTTCTATAAGTCTTGATTGTATTACTTCGGCCATTTAGTACTCCATATCCAGATCATCACAATAAATAGCATCATAGAGATTAGATTTTTTGAATTTATATTCCAAAATCAGAAGTTTATTATTCAAATGTCTCATATCATCAACCGATCTTAGTTCAAACGATCCATAGGGAATCATATCAATAGAATTAACATTATTAATATCTACCAATTCTTCATCCCTAGCAGAATTAAGTTCTACCAATATATGGCATTCCTCCAAATCTAAACCATCTTTTAATCTTTCTTCAAGAAGTTCATAAGCATCATTTTTCAATGAATCAAAACTATCATAAAAAAAAGTACCCTCATCAAAATCATCAAAATAATTATTTGTCATTTTTATATATCTAAATTCTTAACTAACTTGGCATTCTCCAATATAAAATTCCTTCTCGGTATTACTTCTTCCCCCATAAGTACACTGAACATTTCATCAGCCTGCGCAGCATCATTAATAGTAACTTGTTGCAATGATCTTGTATCAGGATTCATTGTAGTTTCCCAAAGTTGGCCAGGATTCATCTCACCCAAACCCTTGTATCTTTGAATTGAAGTATTTTCTTTACCAATTTCTTCAAATAGTTTTTCAAGATCAGTACTATTGTAAATATAATGAATTTGCTTATTCTTAGTGACCTTATATAATGGCGGTATTGCAATGTAGAGATGGCCTGCTTCTATCAATGGCCTCATATGTCTGTAGAAGAAAGTCAACAAAAGACAATTAATATGTGCACCATCCACATCCGCATCAGTCATTAATATGAGTTTATGATATCTCAATTTTTCCAAATTAAAATCATCCCCTATTCCTGAACCAATGGCAGTAATTATTGCAGAAATTTCATTATTGGCAAATACTTTATCTAATCTAGCTTTCTCAACATTGATAATCTTACCTCTCAATGGAAGAATTGCTTGAGTTTCCCTGCTCCTTCCCTGCTTTGCACTTCCACCTGCTGAATCACCTTCAACTATGTAAATCTCAGATCTGGCAGGATCTTTAGTCTGACAGTCTGCAAGTTTTCCAGGAAGACTTCCTGAATTCAAAACACTCTTTCTCCTAGTCAAATCCCTTGCTTTTCTAGCAGCCTCTCTCGCTTTTGCAGCAGAAATACATTTACCAATAATCACTTTTGCTATGCTTGGATTTTCTTCAAGATAACTAACAAATGATTCATAAAAAGAAGTATCTACATAACCTTTAACTTCCGAATTACCTAATTTAGTTTTAGTTTGTCCTTCAAATTGAGGTTCAGGAACTTTAACAGAAATAATAGCGGTCAAACCTTCACGAACATCATTTCCAGAAAGTCTATCACTTGTAATTTTATTTTTTACAATATAATCATTAATCGCTCTTGTCAATGCAGTAGCAAATCCACTATAATGAGTTCCACCTTCAACCGTATTAATATTATTAACAAATGAATGAACATTTTCTTGATAGCCTTCATTATATTGAAGAGCTACTTCAACCCCAACACCATCATATTTTTTAGAAACATAAACCGGATCATCATGAATTGGTTTTTTATTTTTATTGAGATGTTTTACAAATTGAACAATTCCCCCTTCATATTGGAATACTTGTTCATTTGCATCTCTTTCATCTCTTACAAATATCTTAAGTCCCTTATTCAAAAAAGCCAATTCCCTCAATCTAGAGACTAATATTTCAAAAGAAAATTCAACTGTATTAAAGATTTCTTCATCAGGTGCAAACCTTACTTTAGTTCCAGTTTCTCCAGTATCCCCCACAACTTCAACAGCTGTTCGTGTAATCCCTCTAGAATACTTTTGACAATATATCTTTCCAGCCCTCTTTACTTCAACTTCAAGATTTTTAGAAAGGGCATTAACCACACTCACACCAACACCATGCAAACCACCACTTACTTTATAGGTTTTTTTATCAAATTTACCGCCTGCATGAAGAACAGTCATAACAAGTTCAAGTGCACTCTTTCCTTCCTCAGGATGAATCTCTACAGGAATTCCCCTTCCATCATCAGAAACTGTAACGCTCCCATCCTTATTTATTACAACTGAAATATAGCTACAATTTCCAGTGAGAGCCTCATCAATACTATTATCCACAACCTCAAACACTAGATGATGCAGGCCCATAGAGGTAAGATCTCCAATGTACATGGCAGGTCTCTTTCTTACAGCATCTAAGCCTTTCAAAACAGTGATATTCTGGGCTCCATAATCATCTTCTGACTCATTTTCAGCCCCCCCAGGAGTAGAATTTTCCCCTTGCTGTGGTTTTAGTCCTTTTTCTTCTTCCGAGGCTTCATAACTAGATTCTTCCATGAAATTGCTCCTTTTCTCATAAAAATAGTAATTTTCTAAGAATAATAAGTACTTCAGATTATAAAAACCTTTCTACCCTAAAACCCCCAATTACTGGTACTACAAGCTCTAAAAAGCAATTCTAGAAGTACGATGAAGAGGCTTTTCAAACAATATAAAAAAGAAAGATTTATATATAATATTACTCCAATAATATTATAATGAAAAAGGTCAAGGGAAGCACAGTTTTCACATTCACAGTACCAAAAGAACTGAAAATGTTACTTGAAGCAGCCCAGCAAATAGGGTACTATGACAGCCTTTCAGAATTCCTGAGAGATACTGTAAGATATACCCTGGATAACAAAAGTAATTTAAGGGTAGCAATCGCATATGAACTATACAATCAAAAGAGAATTAAAATAGGAAAAGCAGCAGAAATTATGCAAACATCGATTGAAGAAACAAAAGAGATTTTTGAAAATAGGTGAGATTATTGAGTAAAAAAATTATACCGGAAAAAAAGATGGCTGAAATAGCGCATTCTATCAAAGGCATATTCATATTCAAAACAGATGCAAGAAACCAATTCCATCCATATGAAATTTTAAATTACACAGAAAGTCCCACACTCGTAGTTCCATTGAGAAGAACCTCTGAAGGAATGGAAAGATTGCTAGAACAGCATGGATACGACATCAACAACACCCATTATATTGACATTATAGCAAAACACATAGATTCAGTTTTAGAACACAAAAATACCAAATACTTACAACAAATCAGTTTAAAAGATCTGCATGAAGCAATAGAAGACACATTGGAAGGAATGGGGCCCGGACCAAAAACATTGATAATAGATGATTTTCACAGTATCATTCCCCACAAAGGGGAATTAAAAACAAGGAGATTTATCGACAATTTATCAAAAAGAGCAGAAGGAAAAATGACAAAAACAATAATCCTAGCAAACAACAGGAGACTTCCAAGAGAAGTCTCAAAATTTCTATTTAACCTCTCAACAGAAGTTTTTGAAATACCTAAAAACTAACGCCTCACTGGCCTAGGGGATTTGAAAAATTTCCTCTTTTTTTCCTTTTCAGAACGAGCTTCTTCAGTCTCTCCCATGAAATCATCAAGAGAATAAGTCATTTCAGGAGCTTCTGGATATCTAGCTTTCATATACTCTCTTGCAAGAATGTAAAAAACTAACCCCAGACTTTTTCTTCCCTTATTATTACAGGGCAATACCAAATCAACATAAGTACTATCATTGTTCGTATCACAGAGTGCAATAGTCACTGCACCAACCTTAGCTGCATCTTTCAACGCATCCTTATCCGGCCAAGGATCGGCAACAATTATAAGTTTAGCTTCTTTAAAATCTTCCAAATTAGGGTTAGTTAAAATCCCAGGATGATATCTCCCAGCATAAGCTTTTGTACCAGTTACTTTAGCAAAAATCTTAATTGCTCTCCAACTGTTTTCCCTCTTTCCTACAATTACAATATCTTCAGGAGAATATTTTGAAACAAAATCAGCAACAACTCTGATCCTTTCATCCATTGCCTGAACATTAAGTACAGTAAGCCCATCAGACCTTACTTTGTAAATAAACTTTTCCATATATTTCGTTCTAAATTTAGTTCCAATATGCAACCCTGCTTTAAGATAATTATCCAATGGAACCATCATATGAGAATCATCAGTTGTCGCAGCAACCTTTTTAACTCCCTCAACTTCCTTTTTCACAGATTTTTCTACTACAGCAACATCTTCTTTAACAGTTTCAACTACCTTTTTAACAGCTTTTTTAGCAGTCTTTACAACAGCTTTTTTAGCAGTCTTTTTAGCTACCTTTTTTTCAACAAGCTCTTTATCTACCATGAATGAAAAACCTCAAAAACTATTTATAAATTTAACTGAAAGAAGGTCAATAGTATCAAATAGAACCTGAATTTGTAACGCCTAATTTTCCCACCTGTGAATGAAATATAGTAGAGCCAGAAAATTTATAGATAACCTTGAATTCTGTCCCATAATACTTCACATCAGACATATCCTTGATATTGTGTTTTCCAGAAGAAGTCGGATCTATATAATACTGACATATATCGTTCTCTGATACATCATACTCTGGACAAAAACCCTGTGGATTGTAGGCATTCAATTCGATTTCGGCAATATCTGGAACATTTTCATGATATCCTTTTGTAAAATCTGAATCACAGCAATTATAAATTTTCTTAGGTTCAGATATACAAAAATTGTCATAACAAGAACATACTAACCTATCCACATACACTGAAGGTGGAGACTTAATACATCTTGGAATTCCTTCTTCTTCCATACAAACGTAATCCTCTTCAGTACATTTGCAATCCATTTGAGTTTCCCCACAACTACCTGAACCACCAGGGGGACAATCAGGATCCGTCCCCTTATCTACACAAAAATTAAAAGATTCAAAACAATAATCATAAGTTTCATCAATACAATCATCACTACTTGCACATAACCAGTTAAGATAATAAAACCTTAAATTCCTAGCTTCTCCACTCTTCATAGGTTTAAGTGGAGGAGTAACAACAACACCAAAATAACCAGGACAATACTCGTCTTCTGGATCCATAACTATGTACATATGGGAAATTGTTCTAAATCTTTCCATTTCTTACCTTCATCCCAACCAATCCCACTCCACTAATTGAACCGCTATTAAAAGTATTAAGAACAGCGTCTTCACAATGAAACCCAGAAGGCATAATACAATATTCTGGAATAAAATTATATGGATTCAAAAATCCAAAAAGATACAAATATAGGATAACAAGAAGAACTACAAAAACAGCCCACCCATATGTAAACATAAAGTCCATACTAGAACCACCCTTTTTACTAAAATTCATAAAAAAACACAAGAAAACTAACTTATAAAACTATATAAAAAATAAGAAAAAGGAAAAACTAGAAGTTTTTCCTAATGCTTTTAATCATATTCTCAGATTCTTTCCTAAGACCAAGTCCTAGTCCGATTCCAAGAGCCAACGCAATACCTATTGCTAAAGCGCCAACGATTAATTGGAAAGTTTGCTTTATGAAACTCAAATCAACACCTACCTGTTCAAGAGCCATAACTATGACCATAAACAAGATAACTACTTTCAAGATTCCAGCACTTGCCCTGACACCTTTCTGCTTGGAATGTTCCCAAGTTTTGTAATAAACGTAATTTGCTGCAGCTATTCCGAATAACAACACAACAATCGCTACGATTACACTAGGTAGCCAAGCTACAAATTGTCCAAGTAATACGCTTATAGTTCCTAAATTAACTAACGCCACTGCTTGCTGCAAGAACAGGATAATGATAAACCATTTAAAGATTTCACCTGCTACAGCCGGCACATGCGTATGTCCGATTGTCTTCGTGAGTCTTGCTTTTCTAACATAATCATCAACCCTTAACTTTTCAAGAACTACTTTCAAAGCATGGCCTAAGATTACAGCTACAAATCCACCCACAACAAGAACAATGACTGCTGCGACAATACCAGGTAATTGAGTCACTATAGATCTCCATAATGTATCCAACGGACTAATGATACCCATTGTCGTTTCACCTAAAAAACCAGCCACTATTTGTTCACCTCCGTTTTCCCTAAATTATTAGGAATGTGATGGATATGTTATACTATTTTTCTTTTAAAAAAATTTATAACCATTATTAAGTGTATACAAATGCAAAACCCAAGCGCAAAGTATTAAAAGAAAGGATTAATGCAAAAAGTAAATATTTTTGAAAAGATAAAATAAAAAACTAGGCCTTCTTTTTAGGTAAAGGCCTTTTAATTGAAATTGGCAGGAGTTCATTATTGAACTCATTCTTTGCAATTTCTATCGGACTATAGTTCATTTCTTCAATATCTTTCTTGGCAACTTTCATTAACATTGGAGCACCCATTGCAATTTGTAATGATCTTGCTCCAACAATTCTAGCTTTTTCATATTTTGTAACTTTCATTTACAAAGCCTTCCTAAGAATTTTTTCCTTATCTTCTGCAATATCAACCATTTTACTGATATCTTCAGAAGACAATGCTTCCCTACCACCTTTTTGCATAGCACATATTTCTCCTTTCTTCAGGAATGCTACAGTAAGTCTTGCATCTAAATATTCTTCTTCCTCCACACTTGGATCAACAACATAGTCATTATGTATCTTCAATACAGTAACTTCTATCGGTTCATCATCAAGTGGAACAGAATTCTTAGTTTTCTTTTCATAATCCACTTTTCCAGTTTTCTTGTCAAGTTCTGGAAACTTTGCGTCCTTCAATGCAGCCAAAGCCGCTAAAGCACAAGCATCCCTAATATTACCTGCATCATTAATAGGATAGATGTCAATAAAAATTGTCCATACTAATTCTCCATTCTTGATACAAAGCTTCTTGAAATCCAAGGCACCACTTTCTCTTATGCCCCTATCAACCACTCTTGAAATTTCAATAGATTCTATACTAGGAGGGCCAGTCTCAAATCTATCACTTGCTAATGGAGATAATTCTGCTCCAACCATAATAGATCCTTTATCGGGCTGATCAGGATATGGTGCACCCACGCCTAATTTAATACCCGCAACAACTTCAGTATCTCCAATTTTGACACGTGCAGAACCTTCAGCACTTTTAGGAGATATTCCGTACTCTACAGAAACATCCTTCCTATAGTCTAAAAGACTCCTGCCATCCTGTCTCAATCCTTTCTCAATCAGATTATGTATGTGTTCTCTAATTATTTTTGCCATTTTATTTATACCCTTCCATAATTGCAGTTTTTTGAACTTCGTATATCTTCTTACACACACCCTTAGCAAGTTCAACCGCACTATTCAAATCATCTTTTTTTACCCTTCCGTCAAGCTGCAAAAGTGTTATCTTTTCTTCATTGGGCATCATTGCAATTGGAATATCAACTGCATCTTCAACATCTTCTTCAGTCTTATCCAAATCTGCAACAACGTTTCCATTCACTGTACCCACAGCAACTGATGAAACTAAGTCCTTCATTTCAAAACCAGCATCAGCCAATGCCATTGATGCAGCAGTTATTGCTGCACATCTTGTACCTGCATCAGTTTGTATTAGATTAACAAACACGTCAATAGCGCATGATGGAAATCTAGAAAGATCCAGAGATGGGTTCAATGCATTTTCCATAACAAGATTTATCTCTTTGCTTCTCCTACTAGGTCCAGGTCTTACTCTATCCCCGCTTCCAGAAAAAGCCAACATGTTATAAAAACATCTCAATCTTCCTCTTTCAGGATCCTGTAAAAATTTTGGATGCAATTTTCTAGGACCTCTAACAGCCGCAACGGCTATGGTTTTTCCAATCCTAAACATTGCACTTCCCTTTGCACTTTTAACAACTCCAATTTTAGCCTCCATATCTCTTAGGCCATCTGGAGCCCTACCATCGTGCCTTTTTATTTTACTTGTAGTTTTTTTACTAGTCATTTTTTATTCCTCTTAGCGGTTTTCTTTTTACCTACCGCTCTTCTTGTAGCCTTTTCTTCTTCATCCGATTCACTTTTAGATTCTTTCTTATCTTCTTTCTTATCTTCTTTCGGTTTTTCTTCAGAATCTTCCACGACTACTTCTTTCATTTTTTTATCTAAAAATTCACCAATCAGTTCAGTAAGACCCTGTTGATGTCCATTTTTATTTATCATTTCGATAGCTTGAACAGCTACTTCTTCGTGTTCAGGTGCACCCTGCACCCATGCAGTTCCATTCTGACCAACAATAACCCTACACATAGTCTTATCTTTAATCAATCCAATCATACTGCCCTGTTTTCCAATAACTCTTGGAACCTTAGCAGGATCTACTGGAACAATTCTTCCACCACTAAGTTTTCTTAATCCCGGACCCTTCATTGTCAATCCAGCATTTGTTCTTGAAACATTAGTTATCTTAGCAAGAACATAATCTCCAAAATTATAGTATTGCGTTAAGTCGTCCCCATCATTAATATATTCTGGAACTTCCCTCATTGTCAAAACTCCGTCATGGAATCCATCCAAATCCGCAAACCATATTGAATTTGTCATATCTGTTATTTTTGCAATAACCATATCACCATGTCTTGGTTTGTATTGTGATTTCAACGGAATAACTCTTAACACTCTTCCACTAATTCCCAGTACTCCAATTACAGATGATCTTATTTTTTCTCCATCTCTACAAGCTCCAAGAGCAGGCAGATAATCCATTCCATCAGCCAAAGTTTGGCCAGGAATTACAATTTGTTTATCTTCTACAAATAATTCTCCCATA
>CEPX01198228.1_pt1 | contig 23518 bp, 30 predicted proteins | sample 361361 | NCBI WGS metagenome assembly CEPX01 (sample SAMEA2619974, study PRJEB7988) | marine metagenome | biome: marine biome (ENVO:00000447); feature: mesopelagic zone (ENVO:00000213) & marine oxygen minimum zone (ENVO:01000065); material: "saline water (ENVO:00002010), including plankton...
TGCCCCCAAAACAACAAAATAAAACCACAAAAAATATGGAGAAGGATAGCACGAAGAAAGATAAGCCCTACCAGACAGTACGGGGAATGCATGACATCCTGCCAAAAGACGAAGACTACTGGAGATCTATATGGGAGATAGGAAATGAAATAAGTGAGATCCATGACTTCAACTTCATAGAAACGCCAATCCTTGAGGCTGTAGGTCTTTTTGAGGAGGGCATTGGAGAAGCAACAGATATCGTAGAAAAAGAGATGTTCTCTTTCAAAACAAAAGGAAGAGAAATTGTTGTACTTCGTCCAGAAGGAACAGCTCCAATCATGCGGAGTTACATCCAGCACCATTTAGGCCACTTTTCGTCTCCTCTTAAGGTGTTTTACTGGGGTCCAATGTTTAGATATGAAAGACCTCAATCCGGAAGGTATCGGCAGTTTCACCAGTGGGGATTTGAAGTCATAGGAGAGGCTGATCCATTTTATGATGTTCAGATAATGCTTGTTACTCTGAATTTCTTAAAGGCACTTGGAATCAAAGGCTTAAAGATAAAGATAAATACAGTAGGCTGTAGGGTCTGCCGGCCAACCTATCGAAAAAGACTCGTACAATATTATAGAACGCAAAAACGAAATATTTGCAAAGACTGCATAAGACGGTACGAAAAAAATCCATTGCGGCTTCTTGACTGCACAGTAAGAGAGTGCAAAGAAATACGAGAGGGAGCACCCATAATTCTTGACTATCTGTGTCAGGCCTGTAATTCGCATTTCAAAGAGGTATTGGGACTTATTGAAGACAATGAAATTGAGTATGAACCAGATCCGCACCTTGTCCGAGGACTCGACTACTACTCAAAAACAGTGTTTGAAGTAGTTCTTCCAAAAAACGCGGATAGAGCGCTTGCTGGAGGAGGAAGGTATGATTATCTCGGAGAAGTATTGGGAGGAAGAACAATTCCAGCAGTAGGAGTTTCTTTGGGATTAGAAAGAATAATTGAATATATAAAAGAAAAAGAAATTGACCCAAAGAGAAAAAAGAAACCTAGCGTATTCTTTGTGGTAGTAGGAGAAGAGGCAAAAAAGAAGGGGCTTTGCCTCATAAATAAACTTCGTCTATCAAATATCAAGGTTCTCGAGTCAGTAGGAAAGCAATCTTTGAAAAATCAGTTAAAAATTGCGAATAAGACGAAAAGTAAGCTCTCGCTCATCTTGGGGCAGAGAGAGTGTTTTGAAGAAACAGTTATGATACGAAACATGAAAACAGGAGTACAGGAAACAGTGCCGACAGAAAATATTGTAGAGGAAACAAAAAAGCGTTTACGATAAATGGATTGCCTTTTCTGTAAAATAGCAAATAAGGAAATTCCTGCCGAGATAATAGAGGAGAGTGATGATGCGATTGCTATTTTAGATATAAAGCCTAAGGCACCGGGGCATACTATGGTGCTTCCCAAAGTTCACGCAGAAACAATCCTTGATCTGCCAAAAGAAAAAATTGCCCCAGTATTTGAAATGGTTCAAGGCGTAACAGAAAAGCTGAAAAACACATTATCGCCTGACGGCTTTACATTGGGGATTAATCATGGTAAAAATGCAGGGCAGGTAATTGACCACCTTCATATTCACATCATCCCAAGGTATAAGGGAGATAATGGAGGAAACATCCACAGCATAGTTGAAAATCCGCCAAAAGAGTCCATAGACGAGATAAAAAAGAGAATACTAACCTAATAAGTCATAAGTTATATATCAAAACATGCCCATAGAAGCACATAAAAAAGAAGGAGAAAACATTGGCTCATTTCTTTTTCGGTTCAATAAAAGAATAAAGCAGAGCGGTATACTCAAAGAGGCAAAAAAGCGAAAGTTCTCAAAGCGCCCAGAAAACAAAAGAAAGAGAAGGCTCTCCGCTCTCTATAGAGAAGAAAAAGAAAAAGAAATAGAGAGAAAAAGAAAACTTGGCCGATTGTAATGACCAAAGAAAAAATCCAACAAGACCTAAAAGAGGCACTGAAAGGAGATGACACAAAAAGAAGGGACACGCTCCGTCTTCTTTTGTCTGCAATACAAAATGAGGAGATAGGGAAAAAGGGCAAGGAAAAAGATGAAGAGCTTAGCGAAGAAGAAGTCATAGGAGTTCTTCAGAAAGAGGCGAAAAAGCGGAAAGAATCAATTGAGGCTTACACAAAAGGAGACAGACCCGATCTGGTAGAAAAAGAAGAAGAAGAGCTAAAAATCATCGAGAAGTACCTGCCTGAAGAGATGGGGGAAGAAGAAGTTGCGAAAATTGTAGATGAGGCAGTACAAACTGTAAATCCTGAAAGCATGAAAGATTTTGGGAAAGTAATGGGAGAGGTCATGAAGCGCACAAAAGGAAGGGCAGATAATTCAAAGGTAAGCAAGCTCGTAAAAGAAAAACTGGAAAAAGGCGAGAAATAAAAAGGAGCAGGCATGAACAACAAAGTTCTAGTTTTTCCACTCGAAAAAAAATACAAAAGGCACGCGGCTTATGCACAAAAGACAGCAGACGCGTGTTTTTTGGTTCTGGGAAAGGAGAGTGTGCGTATAGAAATCTATATTATAGGGAATAAACGAATGCAGGAACTGAATAAAAAATTCCGGAAAAAGGACAGGCAAACAAACGTTTTAAGCTTCAAAGAACCAGAGAATATTCCTAGTCCAGAAGCAGAAAAAATGCTTGGAGAAATTTATCTTGCGCCTGACTATATACAAAAAGAAGGAGGTGATATTGGGCATCTTACTATCCATGGAATTCTTCACCTTTTAGGATATACGCATGAAGGGCTTCGTGATAAAATAAAGATGGAGAAGAAAGAAAAAAGTGTCTTGAAGAAAATCCAGGACTAATCTTTCTGCTCTCTCAAAAGCTTTTGGCAAAAAGCTGTCGCTTTTAGAATTTTCTATAAGCTATAAGTTATAAGCCATAAGTTAAATATCGTGCCTCGTACTTTAACCTGTCTCGACATAGGATCTTCCCAAATCAAGGGAATAGTTACAGAAAGAGGGAAAGATAATATTGTGTCATGCGTCTCTGCTTTTAAGCACCCATCGTCAGGATTAAGAAAGGGTGTATTAGTGGACGTGGAAGACGCAAGGGAGACGCTCGAGGAGCTCATGGAGGAGCTGCGGCAGGTTTCAAAAGAGGCAACGAAAAACGTATTTGTAAACATAAACAGCGAGCATATCAAAGTAAGAATCTCTCGAGGAATATCAGCAGTAGGACAGCCGGATAAGGAGATAAGGCAGGAAGATGTAGAGCGGGCGGTTCAATCCTCTCGGGCTGCAAAAATGCTTCCAAATTATAAGGTTCTACATACGATGATACGAGAGTTTTTTGTTGATGACATTGGAGATATTCAGGATCCAGTAGGCATGTCAGGGAGCAGACTCGAAGTATCAACACTTCTAGTAGAAGCTTTTGCTCCTCATTTTGATGTATTAGGAAGAACACTCGAAGAAACAGGGGCAAATGTAGACGGAATAGTATTTAATCCATTTGCAGCCTCCCGTTCAATTCTTACGAAAAAACAAAAAGAGCTAGGAGTAATAATGGTAGACATTGGAGCAGGCACAACTACACTAGCTGCATTTGAAGAGATGAAGCCCCTCTTTGCGAAAAGTTTGCCTGTGGGTTCAGGCCATATTACGAATGATCTTGCGGTAGGACTCAAAATCCCAGTAGACATAGCAGAAAAAATCAAAATTAAGCAGGGGACAGCCCTTTCAAAGAAGGTGCCTTTGAGAGACACTATAGAACTTTCCGAATTTGACCCATCTTTGAAGGAGGAGGTCTCCAGACGCTTTGTTACAGAGATAATTGAGGTTCGAGTTGCAGAAATTATAGATATCCTTAATAATGAGCTTGAATCTTTAAGGGAGAGATTTGAGTTTCCAAGCGGGATTGTAGTAACCGGAGGAGGGGTAAAACTAGAGGGAATTACAGAGCTTATGCGCCAAAAAATAGGACTTCCGGTCCAAATTGGTATTCCAGACATAAGCCGCCTCGAAATTCCAAATCCCACATACGAAAAGCTTATAGATGACCCCGAATTCTCGACTGCAATAGGACTTATCGGAGTAGGAATCTCTGGGGCACCAAGACAGAAAAGTGCCACTCGCGCAGTAAAGAACTTTGTGCGAAATCTCATCCCATAAAAAAGTCGCCTTTACACTTTAAGAGAGTATGCCCCACACGATCGAATATAAAAGGGAGGGGGCTGTTTAGTCTTACGGGTATGGCAAAAAGAAACGCCAAAAACAAAAAGAAAGCTACGAGAATGAAAAAAACAGCAAGATTGAAAAGATTAAAGCCAAAGGCACGGAAAAAAACGTCTTCTTTTTCAAGGGCGCAGACAGGAAAACCGAAATCGTATTCAACTTCTCCAGCGCATGGCATTACTACAATTAAGGTAATAGGAATTGGCGGAGGAGGAGGAAATGCTGTCTCGCGTATGATGGAAGGAGAGCGTATGCGTGGAGTTGAATTTATTGCGGCAAATACAGATGCGCAGGACTTAGACCAGACACTTGGCCATAAGAAAATATACATGGGTAAGGCCCTTACCCGAGGACTAGGCTCTGGAATGAATCCGGATGTGGGCAAGCAGGCAGCGGAAGAGAACCGTTCGGAATTGGGAGACGTCTTAGAGGGCGCAGACGTTGTTTTTATAACCTGCGGCATGGGTGGAGGCACAGGGACAGGAGCCTCTCCAGTAGTTGCAGAAATCGCAAGAGAAAAAGGAATCCTCACAATAGGAATTGTGACAAAGCCCTTTTCATTTGAAGGAACACAGCGAGCAAATATTGCACAAGAAGGACTCTTGCGGCTAAAAGACAAGGTAGACGCCTTGGTAGTTATTCCGAATGACAGAATTTTTTCCATGATAGAAAAGGAGACCTCAATCTCAAAGGCATTCAGCTTTGTTGATGAGGTGTTGAAGAACGCAGTTCAGGGCATTGCGGAACTTATCAATTCTCCGGGCATTATAAATGTAGACTTTGCAGACATTAGAGCAATTATAAAAGACGCAGGCACAACAATTATTGGAATAGGTCTAAGTCAGGGGCCTGACAGAGCTGCAAAAGCAGTAACAGCAGCCATCAACTCGCCACTCCTTGAAGCTTCAATCGAAGGAGCGAAAGGAGTACTTTTCTCAATTGCAGGCACAAAAGATTTAAAGATGACGGAAATTAATGAGGTGGCAAAAGTTATTTCCGGAAACGTGGACCCAAGTGCACGCATTATATTCGGCGCCTACCATGATAGAAAACTTCGGGAAAAGCAGTTAAAAGTAACAGTCATAGCAACCGGATTCAACGGCTCTTCAATGGGCGCGCCCAAATTTGAAGTTCCATCTCTATTTTCAAAAGAAGAAGAAAAGAAAGAAGATGAGTTTCTTGAGGACTTCTTAAAAGGAGAAATAGAAGAAGGGGAAAAGGAAGTTAAGAAAAAAGAAAAAAAGAAGGGAAAGAACCAGCTTCCTGCGCGCGCCATGCCTGCACAGGCAGGAAAAGAAGAAGAAAAACCAATACGAAAAGTTGAAAGAGAAAGAGAGAAAGAAAGAGAAGAGAGAAGCCCTTGGGACATTCCCGCATTCTTGAGAAGGAAGAAGAAGAAATAAAAACAAAAACAGCTCCGATTAGACGGGGCTGTTTTAGATTAAGTCCGACAGCTGGCGGATCTACCAACTGAGCTGAAATCCATTGTCCGCCCGGTAGGATTCGAACCTACGACCATTTGCTTAAAAGGCAACTGCTCTACCAGGCTGAGCTACGGGCGGACAATGGATTTCAACGATCTAACGATGAAATAATATTTTCTCTAATAAATTTTCTTCCTTGGCAACTTTTTAAAGATTTCTCTCGTTGTATAGCTTCACTTCTAGTTTCAAATTCTTCACTGTATATTAGATTCCAGAAACCTTTATTCTTACTTGTATAGCTTTTCGCCTTTTGTGGCAAGAGGCCATTATGTCTTTGTATTCTCGTCTCTAGATTCTGAGTGTGTCCAGTATATATCTTATCCCTCTTCTTATTATAAAGAACGTAAACAAAGAACATAAGAGCTTAAAAGTCCGCCAGCTGGCGGATCTACCAGGCTGAGCTACGGGCGGATCTTTTGTATTCTACGCAACCATTGACATTATTGCAATATATGCGGTTTTTGGATAAAACAAGGAAGCTAGCGTTTGCAAAAAACACGTGTTAAGGTGGGGTTATGCGAGTAATGACAATGTACAAACTCCCTAAATATTGGGATGAAATTTTAAGATTTTCCTCGGTAAATACAGAGCTGGAGATAAAAACCCTAGACAATATTTTCAAAAAGAACCAAGTAAAAACGATTCTTGATGTTGCTTGTGGGACAGGAAGACATAGTGTTCCTCTAGCAAAACTGGGTTATAAAGTTACTGGACTTGACTATTCGTCATATCAAATTAAAAAAGCAAAAGATAATGCCCGCAAGGAAAAAGTTTCTCCTCAATTTCTAGTCAAAGACGCCAATAAATTTATTTCTCAGAAAAAATTCGATGCCGCTATATGCATGTGGTCAACAATTGGAGAAGAACCTCTAAAGTATCAAAAAGTTATTAAAAATGTTTGCCAATCTTTAAAAGTAGAGGGAATTTTTGTAATAGATAATAAAAACTGGAAAAGCGCAAGGAAAGATACAGGGGTCAAAAACAGCAGCTATCAAGAAAGAGGATTGAGCTTGAAAAGAAAATTGTGGGATAGGTATACAGAAAATTTCCGAGTTAGACAGGTAGTATTTGAAATCAATGGTAAAAAATACGAGGAGCTTTGGGTTACCCATCTATTAAACACTAAAGCCTGGATTGCAGAGTTGAAACGTGCTGGTTTTAAGGCGTTCGAAATCTTTCATGACTATAAGAAAAGAAGACTTAAAAGCCCTAAAAGAATCTTGGTTGTGGCCAAAAAGTGAACAGTCTCTCCAACGCGTGAAAGCTCCCGACTTCCTTTCAAAAACACCCACAAGGGTGTTTTTGGTTTCATGGCAGTAAACCACGTAGGATTTACTGCCATGCACCCTACGTGGTGCACGGCTCCCTCCTCTTGGACGCCCTGCCTGCGCAGGCAGGTTTTAGAACTTTGGATTGGAGAAAAAAGAAAGTGAAGTGATAGAGTTGGGGTTGCCAAAAAACGCAATAAACCTAGAGCAGTTGATAAGTAAATTAGAGTTCAAGGTTCGAAAATGTTATAATTTAATGAATGGGTTACGCAGGTAAATTGGAATTGAAATTGAAAGCTCGCACGTTACGAAAACAGGGAACATCGGTGAAAGAGATACAGAAGAGACTAAGAGTATCAAGATCTTCGGTCAGTTTATGGGTTCGCGACGTAAAGCTCACCAGAAAGCAACTAGAAAAGTTATATCTAAACAAAAGAACAGGAGCTTTGAAGGGAAGCATCATCGCGGCAATGAATAAGATTCGCATAAGAGAAGAATTGACAAAGAAGCTAATGAATGAAGGGAAGAAGGAGGTGGGAACTCTCTCTGAAAGAGACAAATTTATAGCTGGAATAGCTATGTATTTTGCGGAAGGCGAGAAAACAGATGGTAGCGTAGGATTCAGCAATTCAGATGCTAGGGCAATACATTTTATGATGGGGTGGTTTAGAAAGTTCTGTGGGGTGCCAGAAGAAAAATTTCGTATCTATCTTTATATACACGATAATCTAGACGAAAAAGAAGCAAAAAAATATTGGTCCAACTTAACAAAAGTCCCTCTCAGTCGGTTTAAAAAAAGTTATATTGTGAAGAATAATCCAAAACGCCTTAGGAAAACAAAAAACAAGCATGGAGTATTGAGAATTTCAATAAGTAATGCTAACCTACACCGGAAAATAATGGGCTGGATTTCTGGAGTGATTGGGATATAATGTGCACATTCCGGCGTAGCTCAGTGGTAGAGCAACTGGCTGTCAAAATAGGCAGTCCCTCGTGGAAACGCGAGGGGGAACATCTCGGGATAACGGTGAACGCTAAGTTTTCGAATATGCTAACACCGTGGGAACCCCGCATTAGCGGGGGCACCGTAGAGACTAGATACCGAGGCACCTAAGCGTGTTACGTATGGTGATGATATAGTCCACGCCACTACGAAAGCAGTGGAATACGTGTAACCAGTGGGTCGTAGGTTCGAATCCTACCGCCGGAGCAAAATCAAAAAGGAGTGGTCCTGTGCCACTCTTTTTGGTTTCTGCTTTCTGTAGGATTCGAACTGACTATTGACTCTCTACTTAAATAAGTCATGCTTATACAAAGTAAAGGCATTTCCATTTTTCGATAGAGGAAAGGGAATAATAAATGGTCGAAAAATTAAATTTAATTAAGAGCTAAATAAAGATATGTTTATAAAAGAATTTACAATTTTTGACGCTAAGGGGAAGCTTTTTCTTCTTGCAATTGTGATTGGAATTATGTTTGCAGTAACGGCAAGTTTCGCCCTTGCTTTTCATCCTGGCGAAGGCCGAGGTGGAGCAGTCCCGCAAGGACCACATGCGACCGCTTGTGACAACCACGGTAGGCTGGGGATTGATCGGGCAACAGTTAATGGCGGAGCAGTGCATTGCGATGATGGAGGAGGCGACACTGGTGGCGGACGATGATAGCCTTTCCGGTTGACTGAAGATTTAAAACACTGCTTTATTGTAGAGTGGTGTTTTGGTCTTCGCTCGGGATAGAAAATGGTGAGTAGCGGGGTGGGGAAATCAATAAACTAAACCTGCTCTAACGTCCTCCACGAGGGGGGGCAATAAAAGTGAACTTATATTTTCCTAAAAAATAAACGGGCCCGTTTCGCATTTGCTAAAACGGGCCTCCGTACGCACTAGTTCTTCTTTCGTCTATTCCTCTGGCCAGCTCCTTGTCGAGGACGCGAAGAACGACGCCGTGTTTGGGACCTAGGGGAGGCGTGCCTTCTCCTATTGTTTACACTTACGATCCGTCGAATGACGGACGAGAGGCACGCAAAGAGAATCCCTAAAATCACCAGAACACCTAAAGGAGTCAACCTCCATGCGGCTCCGGGGAAAGTCCCGCCAAGGTCTATCTCGAACATCAGTGCGCTGGGCATCCTGAAGTCGAAAAGGGGACTAACAAGGAGCGCGAGAACGAAACAGAGATTCGCGATGACAGATGTCGCGAGCCCCGCCTGGAATCCACTTCTTCTAGTCTTGTGGTGATATATGTGCATCGCCACAAGGATACCCGGCCAAGCCCCCAAAAGAGCTAGCCGGTTAAAACGAGCATGAGGAATTCTCTGCCCCCCGTTGTTGTATTGGACCCGAAGTTTGTCAAGCGCGATCAGCATGTAACCGACCGTACTGATCACTACGAACCATCCAATAAGAAGGAGCACACGCTCGACCATTCTCGTCCCTCCCTAGGTTCTCCTGGAGAGCAAATATGCAACAGGAGCCTCATACTATCTTGATGGAACTCTTTTCCATGCGCTTGATACAACTGTACGCACTGATTATGCTGGATCAGCAAAAATACCAACAGTTGATATAATAATTGGAGATTCAGCAATTGACACTGACATAGATAATCTTAAGATCTACAATCGCTCTATGGATTCTTCTGAGGTTTTGCAAAGATATAGCAACCCATCTTTGGCTTTTGGAGAGCCGCAAGGAGTAGGAAAACTTTTTGCCAACTTTACCGACCTATTCTCTGCAATAGCAGGAGGAATTAAAAAGTTATTCCAATAGAAAATATATTAGTTATTAAAAAGGCCTTCGGACAAGTCCGCGGGTCTTTTTGTTTAGTAAAGTCGAATCATGCTATCATACCTTTATGAAATACATCGCAGATTTCCATATACATTCTAAGTACTCAAGGGCCACGTCAAAAGAGATGAACATCATCTCCTTAACTAAGTGGTCTCAGTTAAAAGGCATACAAGTAGTAGGAACAGGGGATTTTACGCACCCAGAGTGGTTTAAGGAACTTCAGGAAAGGCTTGAGCCTGCAGAGCCGGGTTTGTATAAACTAAAGCCAGAACTCGAAAAAGATATTCAGAAGGATGTACCAGAAAAGTGTAAAGCTCCAATTCGCTTTATCTTAACTTCTGAAATAAGCACAATCTACAAGAAAAACGACAAGACTCGTAAGGTTCACAGCCTGGTTCTTGCTCCGTCTTTAGAAGTTGTAGAGAAAATAAATGCAGAGCTTGGAATTATCGGGAATATTAAGTCTGATGGTCGGCCAATTTTAGGACTGGATACAAAAGAGCTCATGAAGATAGTATTAGGCGTGTCCGAAGAGTGCATGTTCATACCCGCGCATATTTGGACTCCGCACTTTTCCGTGTTTGGCTCCCAATCCGGCTTTGACACGCTTGAAGAATGCTTTGAAGAACTTACTCCGCAGATATATGCGGTAGAAACAGGACTATCAAGTGATCCTTCAATGAACTGGAGAATTAAAGAGCTCGATGGCCGCGCCATAATTTCAAATTCAGACGCACACTCACCAGGCAAGCTGGGAAGAGAGGCAAATGTTTTTAATACGGATCTTTCATATGCGGCAATAACCCGCGCGCTCAAAGAAAACGACACTAAGGCATTTGAGTCGACCATTGAATTCTACCCAGAGGAAGGAAAGTATCATTTAGACGGACACAGAAATTGTGAAACCCGCATGGAGCCAAAAGATACAAAGAAGAATGACTTTCTATGTACAAAGTGCAGCCGCCGAGTAACTGTAGGTGTCATGCATAGGGTAGAGGACATAGCAAATCGAGAAGAAGGACAGAAGCCTGAAGAAGTACGTCCCTTCAAAAGCATCGTCCCCTTACCAGAAGTTATTTCAGAGGTAGAAAATGTAGGAGCAGGAAGTAAGAAGGTGGAGGGAATCTATATGAAAATGCTAGAAGATCTTGGAGATGAATTTTCAATTCTTCTTGACGTTCCTTTAGAAGAAATAGAAAAATCAGTTGGACCAATGGTGAAAGAAGCAGTAGATAGAATGCGAAAAGGGAAGATTCATATTGCCGCAGGCTATGATGGAGAATTCGGCACAATCAAAATCTTTAATGAAAAAGAACGGGAAGAGCTAACTCCGCAAAATGCGCTTCTATGATTGAAGAAGTAGTACTCGGAGCAATCCAAGGTATTGCAGAGTGGCTCCCCGTAAGTTCGGAGGGGCTTATTGCGCTTGCAGAGATAAATATATTTAAGAAGACCGGAATAGAAGACATCATAGAACTCGCGCTCTTTCTGCATCTTGGAACCTTTCTCGCAGCACTCATCTATCTAAGAAAAGATGTTATTACTCTTATAAAAACGTTCTTCTCATATAAGAGCGCAGAGGAAAAAGATAGAGTAACATTAAAATTCCTCGTCATATCCACCATCATAAGCGGAATTCTTGGATTTGGGCTCTTGAAACTTTTAATACAGCTGGGAGAACAGATAGAGCTTTCTGGAAAAGTCATAACCGGAGCAATAGGACTCCTCCTTATTGGAACAGCAGCTTTGCAGATAAAAAGAAAAGAGGAGGCTCACAGGAAGGTAGAAGAAATAAACTGGAAAGACAGTATAGCGCTAGGTATTGCCCAAGGCATTGCAGTGCTCCCCGGACTCTCCAGATCAGGACTTACCATTGGAGCTCTCCTTCTTAGAAAAATAAACGACACAGACGCTCTCCGCTTAAGCTTTCTCATGTCTCTGCCGATTGTTCTTGCGGGAAACATTATTTTGAATATAAAAAGTTTTGTATGGTCACTGGAGCTTTTCGTTGGACTCCTCTTTTCATTTCTTTTTGGAATAGTTACAATACATATACTTTTAACACTCGCGCGAAAAGTAAATTTAGGATATTTTATATTAATATTCGGTCTCATCATGATAGGGGCCGCGTTCATCTAATATGAAAAGAAAAATCTTTAGTACCCCAGGACTTCTTATTATTGCTTTTCTTGTTATCGTAGGGCTCCTTGTCGGCCAGCGATTTCTTCCAGGAAAACTTGACGCGTTTGCACAGTGTTTGAAAGATGAGGATGTAACTTATTACGGAGCATACTGGTGCCCTAACTGTCAAAATCAAAATCAGATGTTCGGCAATTCAAAAAAACATCTGGAATATGTGGAATGCGGTGTTCGTGGAGCTCAGAATCAGCAGGCTGCCGAGTGTAATGAGGCGGACATAGAGGCCTATCCAACATGGGAGTTTTCAGATGGAGAGCGTGTAACAGGAGTTCAGGATGTTCGATTTCTCGCAGAAAAAACCGGCTGTGAACTGCCGGAGAAGTACACGCAATCAGAAAACCTATGAATTCACTTGTCTCAAGTGCAGACTCTTTACTAGGAGCGCTTACCATCCTTGTCCAACTCGCGTCGCTGGGACTAATTGTCTCGCTCATTTCAAAGGGGAGAATGTTAGGCGCATATAAAGATACGATAGGGAAAAACGCGCTTTGGATCGGATTTCTCGTTTCTCTGGGAGCAACTCTGGGAAGTCTTTTCTATTCAGAATTTGCCGGGTACGAACCATGCGTCCTCTGCTGGTATCAAAGGATTCTTATATATCCGCAAGTTATCCTCTTCCTAGTGGCTCTCATAAAACGAGATAGAGGCATAATTCCATATGTGATTACACTTTCTATAATTGGAGGCGCAATTGCTCTTTTCCAATACTACGGACAAATCTCCCACACTAGTCTTCTTCCATGCTCGGCAGAAGGATCTGCCGCATCATGCACAAAGCAGTTCACTCTGCAGTATGGTTATATTACAATTCCCATGATGTCCTTCTCTATCCTACTCTTTATCGCGCTCTCGTCTTTTGCTGGGCTATCAAAACAAGAAAGTATGCCTAGTGAATGATAAGTAATTTATATTAAAAAACGCCCCCGCCTTAGCGGGGGTGTTTTCATAGATTGTGAATCTAGTATCCCTTCTCTTTCTTGAAGCAATCTCTACACTTCAAGTTCTCAAGCCGGGATGGATCAGGTTCAAATGGAAGCTCTGTAATATCGCCTCCACAACCTGAGCACTTCCAATTTCCCTGAAACATCTTTCGTCCAAATCCTCCGCCTCCGCCGCCCCCTCCTCGAGAATCACGCTTTTGTTGGTGACATTCTCGACAGAGCAAGCTGTCAGCACGAGATGGATCCGGCTCAAAAGGAAGTTCAGTGATGGCGTTTCCACATCCAGAGCAGGTCCAGTTACCTTGGTACATCTGCCTTTGGAATCCGCCGCCTGTATCTTCATCTGCCATTTTGCTTTGTGAACTAAACTAAATTGACCTTTTATTCGACCCGAAGCAAAACGGCCTAAAAACCAATTTTGATTACGAATCTACTTTTACGTTAGAAAAGTATAGCTCTATTAAAAATAAAATCAAGTGAAGGAAAAAGCGAGGCAGACGTGAGCCTGCCCCTTTCGTACACGCCGCCCGAAAAGATTGGACCACCTCCCTTCTGTATGGGACTATCGAGAAGGAGGGAACTTGGGCGCTCTGCGCCGCAAGTCATTGCAGAGGCGACGGTTATTGGGAAGAGAAGAGCAGCAAGACGAGTTGGAAGACGCCCTCCTTCCTGGGTCCTGTCGAGTCGAGGAACGAGGTTGCCGAGCAGCGCAAGCAGGTCCAATCATACACGCCTCCGCCGTGTGTCGTCGGGGCTAGCGGATAAAGAACATATCTATATTCAGAATACCACGAAAATCTTTCCATAACTCAAAAGTTATCCACACAAAATACAAAAAGTTGAAAAAAGGAAAAAGGACAAGTATAGTTGCGATAGATCTCCAGGCCAATCTGGGGAAGTGAACTCGGAAGGACGAGAAATGAGAAGGGATCCGCTGACGTACGCTGACGCCGGAGTTGACATAGGGGAAGCAGATGTGGCGCTTGAAAGAATGAGACCTCTCCTAGAGTCAACCTACGGACCCGGGGTAGTGAGTAAGACCGGAACATTCGCAGCGCTCTTCGTTCCTGAGCAATTTCCAGATCAGGTACTTACCGCGACCATTGATGGGGTAGGAACGAAAGCGAAAGTAGCCCCACATCACACTGTCGGAGGAGACATCGTTAGGCACTGTGGAAACGACACCATCTGCCAAGGGGCAAGCCCGCTCTTCTTCTTAGACTACGTGGGGTCAGGAACGCTATCCGTCGAGATGGCCGAGGGCCTGACAAGAGGAATGGCGGATACGTGTAGAGAGATTGGATGCTTAACGATTCCAATCATAGGCGGCGAAACTGCCCAGATGCCCGATACATACCAAGGGGACGCATACGACCTCGTTGGCTGCATGATAGGTATGGTGGGACGCTCTTGCCTCATCACAGGGGAAGGCATACAACCAGGCAACGTCGTCATTGGCTTCCCATCAGTCGGTATCCACACGAACGGCTACTCCCTAGCACGGAAGGTAATCTTCGAGATAGAGGGCCTGTCTGTGGGAAGTGAAATTCCTGGTCTAGGAATTTCAGTGGGCGAAGAACTCTCCAAGCCTCACAGATCTTACTTGAAAGCCATTCAGATGCTTCAGGGGAAGGTCGTGATACGGGGAATCGCCCACATCACAGGCGGAGGACTTCCGGACAACATCCGACGCATCCTGCCTGAGGCATGCCGTGCCGTGATCCGCAGAGAAACCTGGGACGCACTTCCTATCTTCGCGCACATCCAGAAGGCGGGAGGCGTTGAGGATAGGGAAATGTTCCGCGTCTTCAACATGGGAATCGGCATGGTGCTGGCCATAGAAAGAGAAGACCAGGACCAAGCCCTCGAACTGCTCCAAATACATAATGAAACACCCATAGTTATAGGAGAGATCGTCCAGGGGGAACGCGGCGTAGAGATTGTCTAACGCCGAACCTCGCCAATGCGCAAAAGACGGAAGAGTCGTTCAACCGTCTTTTTTATTGCTAAAAAGTTGCCTAAAAAAGAAACAGTGATAAGATAAAGCCATGCTTCTGCAGATAATAATCGCAAGTCTTATTGGAAGTGTCGCGGCCCTTATTGGAGGTGTAATTTTGCTCTACAAAGAAACTTGGATTAGGAAGATATCTCTTTTCCTAGTGAGCTTTGCCGCAGGCGCACTACTGGGTGCTGCCTTTTTTGACCTTCTTCCAGGGGCAATAGAAAAAGCGCCGCAGAACCAGGCATTCATAGCAGCAGTAGTAGGAATACTTGTTCTCTTCCTTGTTGAGAAGTTTTTAAGATGGCATCACTGTCATGACCAGGAAGAGTGTGAGGCGCACATATTATCAGGCACTGTCCTTATTGGAGACGGAATTCATAATCTTCTAGACGGCATTGTAATAGCAGTAGCATTTTCAGTAAGCGTACCAGTGGGTATTGCAACAACCATTGCTGTCTTCTTTCACGAGGTCCCGCAGGAGATAGGGGATTTCGGAGTTCTCCTGCACAGCGGATACGCAAAAGGAAAAGTATTCTTATATAACCTATTAACAGCGCTTACAACACCTGTAGGAGCTCTTGCCGGATACTTTCTTCTTTCTTATATTGAGCCATGGATAGGCCTTATCTTGGCATTTACTGCCGGCGCCTTCATATATATCTCTGCTTCTGACCTTATCCCAGAAGTACGGCATAAAGAAAAAGGAAACGGATTTGAGCATATCCTTACTATTATCGCAGGCATTGCAATAGTATTTATTGTGGGAACTCTATTTACAGAATAATAATGATATAATAGAAAATTACTGAAAGATAAAAGCGCCCAAAGCAAATAGAAGGGGTGCATTGACTTTTCTATTGACTTTTCACACCCCGCATCTATACTTCACACGTTAAAAAAGAAAAGGGAGTATTATGGGAAAAAAGAAACACATTATCCTTTTTATCAATCAGGTACTGCCGGATGTCTATCGTTCTCTTGGTAAATACGCGAAAGAAACAGGAAAGAAGTGCGATGTTGCAGTAATAAAGAGCTCCAGAGCGCGAAAGCAGGAAAAGAAACCAGAGAAGAGCAAGAAGAAGCCAGACATTGAAATCATCTGCGATTTAGATCAAGACGAAAAAATAAGTGAAGCTCTCCGCCCGTACCAGGATGAACTCCTCGCAATCACATGCAGAGGAGAAATTGGGATTCAGGAGTTTATAAAAATTATTCCGCACGTTCCATATCTCCGAACCCCAACAGCAAAATCTCTTGAGTGGGCAACTGATAAGGTGATGATGAGACGGCAGATGAGGGCGTATGACAAGTCAATCATACCCACATTTAAGGTTGTTACAGATACAAAGCCGGAGACTCTAAAAGATATTAGGGAAAAAATAGGATTTCCTCTGGTATTAAAGCCGGCAAATCTTGCAGCAAGTCTTCTTGTAACTATTTGTTTCCATAAAGAAGAACTCGAAAAGACCCTTCGATTATCTTTCAAAAAAATCCAGAAGATATATAAAGATAATAAAAGAAAGGCAGAGCCAAAAGTTCTGGTTGAGCAGTTCATGGAAGGAGACATGTACTCAATTGATGCTTATGTTTCTTCAAAAGGAAGAGTCTATTTATGCCCGTTAGTATACGTGCAGACTGGACGAACAGTAGGATTTGACGATTTCTTTGCATACAAAACAATAACTCCAACAACGCTAAAGAAGTCATCACAAGAAGCAGCAGAAGAAGCAGCAGAAAAATCAGTTCACGCCCTAGGCCTTAGAAGTACCACAGTACACATTGAACTAATGCGCACAGAAGATGGATGGAAGGTAATAGAACTGGGTCCGCGAGCAGGAGGATTCAGACACCGTCTCTATGAACTGGCATTTGGATTTGACCACACACTAAACGATATTCTTATTCGCAGTCCTAAAAAGCCAATACTCTCGAAAAAAGCAAAAGGATACGCAGCAATGGTGCGATTCTTTGCAAAGGAGGAGGGAACACTAACAAGTCTGAAGGGTATTCAGAAAATGGAAAAGCTGAAGTCCTATATGGAAAGCAAGATAAATAAAAAAGTTGGAGATCGATGCGTATTTGCAAAGCATGGAGGCAGGGGAGTGGTAGAGGTAACTTTGTTTAACAAATCAAGATCAGAATTACAGGCTGACATTCGACGTCTTGAACAGACTATAAAAATTGAGACAGAGAAGCCAACAAACGGTACAAAGATAAAAAAATCAAAAACGAAGAAGTTGAATTCGAAGAACTCAAAGCCCAAGCCAGTAAAAAAGAAAAAAAGGAAAAAGTAGGATATAATAGAGAAATGAAGATAACTCTCGCCTGCGCAATTCTCATAGGATTCATTTCAATTGCCGTGCTAGGCGGACTTGTGATCGGGCAGATGACAACTCATAAGGTATGCCTTGCAACATTAATAAACGGATTTAACTGTTCAGGCGAAAGCGCTGCAGAGCAGGCGCTATTCCATTTAAATGCAGCAAAAGCTCCAACTACGCTTCTTCTCCTTGCGCCATTTACTTTTGCTCTACTTCTGCTTTTTGGCATTGTTATAATTACAAAAACAAATATATCGTCTAAATATGCGCTTCCAAGATTTATACAAGAACACTCCATCATTAAGAATCTATCAATCTTAAAATCAATTGTGTTTTGGAGAGCGCTTCATGAACTAAGCCCTTCGCACATCTGAAAAGGCGCGAAAAGAACCGGTGAAGTCGCACCGCATACTCTTCGTGCCTAAGACCTCTCGAAAAAAACGAGAGGATTTTTGTATCTAGTACATGAAAAAACGACTCATAATCCTTGGAGGAATACTTGTGCTGTTTGTAGCACTTACAGTATTCCTGAAAACAAGCAGTATTGGCGAGACACTTCTGCAAACAGCAAAAGAGCAGAGTGGGCTACTTCTGCCAATAGTACTCATCGCAGCCATAATCGATAGCATAAATCCATGCGCCTTCTCCGTACTTCTTCTTACAATTGCATTCTTCTTTTCTCTTGGGAAATCGCATAGAGAAATCCTAAAAATCGGCGCAGTCTATATTGTAGGGCTTTACACAGTCTATGTTCTGATAGGCCTTGGAATTCTGCGGGCACTCTCAATCTTCGGAGCGCCGCACGGCATGGCAATGATTGGAGCGGGAATACTCGCGTTTGTTGGAATACTAAGTCTGGTAAATCACTACATCCCAAGCTTCCCAATAAAACTGAAAATTCCAAAAGCAGCACACGGATCAATGGCATCACTTATGGAACGCGCCTCTCTGCCAGCAGCATTTGCTTTGGGTGTAATTGTTGGACTCTTTGAGTTTCCATGCACAGGAGGCCCATATCTGTTGATTTTAGGACTTCTTCATGACTCGCAGACATATCTTACAGGACTTGGATATCTGGCAATCTATAACTTTGTATTCGTACTTCCTCTAATACTTATTCTGCTTATTGCAGGAGATAAGGGAGTGCTCGCAAAAGTCGATGAATGGAAAAAAACAAATACAGGAGCCATGAGAGTATGGGGAGGCATTGCAATGCTCGCCCTAGCAGCTATCATGTTCTTGCTTTACTAATATGGAAATCCACGAAAAAGAGTTCAAAAAGCTCATAAAAAGAATTGATGAGATGAAAAAGGCAGAACACGTCGACCTCTCAACAGAGGAAGACCTTTCGATTGCCATTATGAACCTCATCTCTTTAGAAGAACACTTCTTCTTCACAGGGGAGAGAACTGGAAATAGTGAATACTTTGACACCCTCTTAGAAATACGTGAGGCAAGGAAGCAGCTTCTTGCTCGAATGATTGATAAGCATGAGGGAGAAACTTGGTGTATCTCAAAGCATCTGTTGGCAACCACCATGCGTCTGATCGAAGTTGGAACAAAACTTCAATCAGATGGAGACAAGGAAAAAGCAAAAGAAACATTTGACTACGCCTTCAAGATTTACTCAATCTTCTGGGGTCTGCGCCTAAAACTCTTAAAAATGCCAGAGGTAAAAAAGATGGCCAAAGAAGAAGGCGAAAAAGATAAGGCGTGGTCACTTCAGGAAATCGTCGATAAACTCGTTGATTGCTGCGACGAGTAAAATACTTAAAACAAATGAAAAATAAACTTATTCTCTACGGCGGAGGAGCAGTAGTGGTTGTAATGATAATTGCTGCACTTTCCTACAATCAGTGGAGATCATCTCCATATGAAAATCTTGATGAATTTGCACAGTGTATTACTGATAAAGGAATTGTAATGTACGGCACAGACAGCTGTTCTTACTGCAGGGCTGAAAAAGCAGAATTCAAAAGCGCTTTTCAGTACATAAACTATATCGAGTGCGATAAAGAGCCAGAGAGGTGCGCAGAGGCAAATATAGAAAGTACGCCCACTTGGGTACTTGCTGATGGAACAAAATTAGTGGGGAAGCAGGGTCTCGAGCGCCTAGCTGATGCAAGTGAGTGTGAGCTCCTGAAAAAATAAAATATATCAAAGAACCCCGCTTTAGCGGGGCTGTTTGATTTTGCCTTCTAGCAAATAATAAGGCATAATTCTTGACTAGTACGATCACAGGAACAGGAAAGAAAGCGTGAGGTTCATGTGCGTAAAGATTGAAAAAAGAATAGTCGTAGACGCAACAGTCAAGGGCGGGCAGGATTCGGAAAACACATCTCCAGTAGGCGTCACATGCCGCGTCTGCTATCGCGGATTTGATGTGAGATCTCCAGGAGGAAGGAAGATCTGGAAACTTCTCCCTAGACCCACCTACGAACGAGAAGGAGCACGAGCAAAGGGAGAAGGAAGACCAGCCTGGCCATGGGAGTGGGACTTGGAGCTTGACTGTCCGCGCTGCAAGGTGGAACTTTACGGATCTGCCCACGTTGACCCACCAGAAGAAGTCAAAGAAGATGCTGCCAAATGGATGCTCTAATACAGCGTCCTTTTTTTGTCTTCTTATGTGAGATAGGGTAATTCGACAAAAGAAAGGCCCTCGAACAAATATCGAGGGCGTTGTGCGCGACGAGTGGGCTGAAATCAGACCTACTCGCGGCGTGACTCTGGGTGGAACGCTTCGGAGGCAGAGCAGATGTGCCCGGAAGCCCTTTTCGCAGCACCCTGAAAGGTGCGCTCAAGGTGTCCCATGAGATACACAGCAGAGATGAGGAGATCCTCGAGGGCTTCCCCATTGGGAGGAGAAACGATCTCCGAGATTGCGAAGCCGAAGTCTCTCCACGTTGGACAGGAACGAGGAGACGAATCGTCCTCGAGATCCACGAGAATGGATGCTGGACGACAGATGTGAAGTTCGGCATCGAAGACCGAGGTCGACTCGGAGAATCGAGGCTTATCGCGAAGTTGCTGGATTGCAGCACCAACAACGATCCTCATCCACTCTTCCAGGGCGTCTGTGACGCCACGAGTAGAAATGGTGAAGCAGAACTCACACCCGGAACACACGACATGAACCGGACGCGAGACGGCTCGATCGCCGTGAGGAAAAGCGAGCGTCAGAGAACCACCACAGATGGCTCCCTTAGACCAGTGCATGCCCGGCGATGTAAGGAATGCGCTGTGCGTGCCGAACGGAAGCTCGCCGCTTCCAGGGTCATTGTATAGCCACCAGATCTGAGGCGCGTAAAGCCTCACAAGCTGAAGTGCGTGAACATGAGCCGACATCGTAGCTCCTCCTTCGGAGGTATGCGATCATTCCGGGTTCCGCCCGGTCGGGTTGTCGGATCAACTGTCCAGAATCTACAAGAATATCTAAAAGAAGTCAATGTTTTTGCCTCCATGCGTACAATAGGGCATAATTTTAATATGCCTGAAAAAATAGACAGGGCAGAGCTTGCCCGCATTATAAAAATCCAGCGCAATGAAATAACCGAGTACAAGGTGTATCGCAGGCTTGCTCGTGTAGTTCCGCATAAGGCAGACCAGGAGGTTCTGGAGAAAATCGCCGATCAGGAAAAGAATCATTATGAAATCTGGAAAAAGGTAACAGGCAAAAGCATAAGGCCCTCAAAGATAAAAGGGGAGGCACACTACTGGATAAGCAGAATTCTTGGAATCAATTTTGGCCTCCGCCTCATGGAGCAGGGAGAGAGATTGGCAGTGGAGGCATATAAAAGACTCAAAAAAACACATCCTGAAGTAGCAAAGATTATTAGGGACGAACAGAAGCATGAGGAAAAGATTCTGAATATGATAAGCGACCATAAGCTTCAGCTCATAGGCTCTGTGGTCTTGGGTTTAAATGACGCACTTGTTGAGCTTACTGGCGCCATAGCAGGTCTCACGCTTGCCCTTCAAGACACTCGCCTTATCGCAATCGTAGGATTTATCACAGGCATTGCTGCCTCTCTTTCAATGGCTGCTTCTGAATATTTATCCACAAAGGAAGAGGGGAATAGAAAAAAAGCTCTACGAGCAGGAGTTGTAACTGGCATTTCCTACATCATTACCGTTCTCCTCTTAATCATCCCGTACTTCATCTTCAAAAACCCATTTATCGCGCTAGCAGTAACACTTGCAATAGCAATTCTCATTATTCTTGTATTCACCTTTTACACATCAGTTGCGCGAAATCTTTCCTTTAAAAAGCGATTCCTTGAGATGGCAGCAATAAGCTTGGGAGTTGCATTTTTGAGCTTCCTAATAGGACTTGCTATAAATCACTTTTTCGGAACATAGAATCATGACCCCAACACTGTTACTAGGAATCGTTATTGGAATAGTAATTACAGTAGGAGCATACAAGCTTTGGAAGCGCGAGCATCTGCCAAAGAACATACTTTTACAAAGACGGGAAAAAGATAAACGAAAAGAGCAGATCCTCGGCATGTTTAAAACTAAGAAGGAGATAACCAACAATGATGTTGAGTGGCTTTTGGGAGTGGCAGATTCTACAGCAACAAAGTATCTTCAGGAGCTGGAGAAGGAGAGAAAGATAGTTCAAGTTGGAGAAAAAGGTAGATACGTCCACTACCGCCTAAAATAGAGTACTTTAACGGCTACGCGTCCTGCGTAGCCGTTAAACCCCCACGCCCATGCATGGGTGTGGGGGCGAATTGACTTTTTAAAGGAGGGGGGTATAAAAAATAGTAGCAAGCGTGTCGCGGTCCGTACTGATCTGTAGGATATGGAGGAAGAAACATGATAGAAGGCATGGAGTATCTTGAGACAGCAGGGTGCGATGAGTGTAAGGGAAGAGAAAGAGTGCCCGAGGGGAAACTAAGTCGAGGAGAACGGTTAAGGTGGGCACTGCTTTGTGAGCTGCCCGCAGGCCCAGACAAGACAAAGAAATGTGAAGCCTGTGATGGAACAGGAACGCGGCAGGTTACTCACGGCGTGGCTATGCCCAGTGAGATCTGGCCTCTGTAGACAAGAGGACGTCATCAGCATCACCGACTTCGGAAAGGGAAGCTCATGAAGGCCATAGATGTTGTGGTCGGCGTCTTCATTGCAACAGCAGCAGGAGTCGTAGTAGGAGCGTTTGGCGCTCTTGCAAGCGAACTCATCTTCGAGTGGGATTCAGATTCAGCCATAATCGTGAACTTCGCCCTCGTGGCAAGTGTTGCATTGTTTTTCGGGACTCGGCTTGGAAGTCCAAACCCATTTGGCAGGAAGGCGCCGCTACGCCCAATTGCAACAGGGTATGGGTGGATTATCGTCATTCTCTTTACCGCATCCAACAGCATAGTGGGCGCCTACATGGTAGGAGGAGTGCACGGAAAGGCAGCAGCTGGACTTGCTGCGGTCTGCACTCTTGCCTCATGCATCCTCACGCGGTACGAAGTCTACATAGAATAGGGGGGCAAAGACGCAACAAGGACGTTTGGCGTCATCATGGGTGCAGCGCTAAAGGGAGCCGCAACAGGAGCGCTAGGGGGATTCATAGGCGGTGGCATGATGTTCGTAGCCACACTTAACGGAAGCTCTCTATTTACAGCATGGGCGATGAACCTATCTATCACGGTGATTGTCTCGGCATTCATCGGAGCACTTCTCTGGTTCTTGCTCGAGAGAGAGCAATACGCAAACGCTTCTAGAGGGCTCGCTTTTCTCGATGCAGAAAGGAAGCGCAAGCGCAAGCGGAACGGAATCATTGTCTTCGCTCTGCTTTACGGCACAATAGGCGCCATCATGGCAGGTGGAATCTTCGGACCCTACAGAATCTACGGAATGGTGGCAGGAGCAGTTGCTGCGATCGCACTTCTTCTCGCGTGCCGCGTCGTAAGATGGTTGGCACAAGAAGAGAGGGAAAGACTCCGAAATCTGGCCGACCAAGGCGAAACATAAGACAAAGAACGTACCAATCCGCCGTACGCACAGCACCCAAGGAACAAACCGCGGGTGCTTTTTTATTTCTAGAAACATAGTCAAAAGAAGACGTGAGATGAGATCCTACGTCACTTCGTTCCTCAGGATGCTCCATTTCCTAATCCCACTTCGTTCGAAGGAAATGGGCACTTATCCACAGAAGCGGACATTTGACATAAAGAATGAAGAGAAGATAATTAAACGTACCTTCATGAGTGGTAAAAAAATTTCCGTAGTACTTCTTCAAATTGGATTGGGTTGGCTCTTATTCTACTCAGGCATCACAAAGAT
>CEPX01044856.1_pt1 | contig 23504 bp, 35 predicted proteins | sample 361361 | NCBI WGS metagenome assembly CEPX01 (sample SAMEA2619974, study PRJEB7988) | marine metagenome | biome: marine biome (ENVO:00000447); feature: mesopelagic zone (ENVO:00000213) & marine oxygen minimum zone (ENVO:01000065); material: "saline water (ENVO:00002010), including plankton...
AAAAGGAAAGCAACATGGAGTTAAGAAAAAAAACAGAAATGATCGTAGTACATTGTGCTGCAACTAAACCATCTATGGATATTGGAAGAACTGAAATTCGTAAATGGCACGTAGAAGATAATGGTTGGGATGATGTAGGTTATCATTATATCATAAAACGTGATGGTACTGTAGAAGTAGCTAGAGCTGAAGCTTTTCAAGGAGCCCATGCTCCTGCTGTTAATTCTAAAAGTATAGCTATTTGTTTAATAGGCGGTATGGCAGAAGATGGTGATGCTGAAAATAATTTTACTTTAGAACAATTTTTATCATTAAAAGATTTAATTAAAAAAATTAAAATGACTAATCCTAATATCGTAGAAATAGTAGGACATTGTGATGTACAAGATAATAAACCAAATTGTCCTGGGTTTAATTTAAAAGAATGGTTAATTAAGGAGGATATAAATGTGGCTTAATATTGCAGCTAAACTTGTGCCAGGAATCATTAAAACTGGAATGAATATAGCATCAAATAGACGAAGAAGTAAAGAATTAGAATCAGTTGCAGAAATGAAGCATGCTGAACGTATGGCTTCGGGTGAATTAGAATATAAAAAAGCAGTAATAACTAATAATCAACAGGGATGGAAAGATGAGTTCGTGTTGATTCTTGTGTCAGCCCCTGTGATGTTATTAATTTGGTCTATCTTTTCTGATGACCCGGAAATTATGATTAAACTGGAAAAGTTTTTTGAACAATTTAATAATATGCCATTTTGGTATCAAGCTTTATTTATTGGTGTAGTATCAGCTATATACGGATTAAAAGGTGCCGATATAATGAAAAGACCAAAATGATAAAAAAATTATTTGAAAAACATATACTTATTTGAATTAAGTGATGTATTTGCTGACCAAGTTTATTTACCATATAGCTCTGGCGTAATATGGTCATATGTTAAAAATATAAAAGAGATAAAAGAAAACTATATTTTAAAAGATTGGTTCTATGCTAGAGAAGAAGCAGAAGATATAATAGCCAAAATTAAAAATCCAGACATATTACTTTTTAGTTGTTTCATGTGGAATTGGAATTTAAATTGTGAGATAGCTAAAACTCTAAAAGAAAAATATCCTAATTGTAAAATAATGTTTGGTGGTCAACATCAACCATTAGCTGATAGAGCCAAAGGATTTTTTAAATTACATCCTTATGTAGATGTTTTAATACACAGTGAAGGTGAAGAAACTATAAAAGAATTATTGTATGAAAAACCTTATAAAGAAATAAAAGGTATAACTTATAATAATTCTAATAAAGAAATAAGAAATCCTCCACGAATTAGATTAGAAGGTATTCATGATAATCCTAGTCCTTTTCTTGATGGTAGCTTTGACTGGTTAGTAGAAAAAAATAATAAAGAAAGAAAACTTACTTTTCATGCAACTGTTGAATCAGCTAGAGGTTGTCCATTTAGTTGTGCTTTCTGCGAGATAGGAGATAAATATTATCAAAAACTAAAAACAAGTTATGAAAAAACTAAAAAAGAAATAGATTGGATAGCTAAAAATAAAATAGAATATGTAACTGATGCTAATTCTAACTTTGGTATCTTATTTGATCAAGATATGGATTTAGCAGAATATGTTGTTAAAGTAAAAGAGAAAACAGGATATCCACATGCTTTTAGAGTTACTTGGGCAAAAGGTCAAGCTGATAAAGTTTTAAAAATAGCGAAGCTCTTTGAAAAGTATGATATTCAAAAAGGTATGACTATCGCTTTACAGTCTTTTAATCCTGATGTTTTAAAAGCTATAAAAAGAAAAAATGTTCATAGTGGTAAATTAAAAGAATTTATAGATATGTATGAGAAAGAAGGAATAGGAAGTTATGTAGAATTAATATGGGGATTACCAGAAGAAACTCTTGATTCTTTTATAGATGGTGTAACTTATATAATGGAAGAAGGTTATCATACTTATTTAGATGTACATTTAATGATGTTACTTCCTAATGCTCCTATTAATGAACCAGGATATAAAGATCAATTTGGAATTAAATCTGTAAATGCTCAACCTAGATTTTCACATAGATCAAATCCGGAAAAGTTAATAGATGATTTAGTTTCTTTTGTAACAGCAACAAGGAAATGTAATCATAAAGATTGGATCAAGGGTCATCAATTTAGATGGTTAGTTATATTTGGTCATTACTTGGGTCCTTTACAATTTATATCTAGAGGTATGAAAAAAATATATGAAATTAATTATAAAGATTTTTATACTGATCTATTATCTTTTAGCGAAAAAAATCCTCAAACTTATATAGGAAAAGAATATTTAACTATTAAAAATAATTTAATTAAGATTTTAAAAAATGAAAGACACTGGGGAGATGTTATTCCTAATGTAGGAGATATAAATTGGGAAGTAGATGAAGCTTCTTGTATTCGATTAGTAGAAAATAAAGATATATTTTATAATGAAATTTCTCAATATTTAGCAAATAAATATGAGACAGATGAACATGTTTTAAGAGATATTATTAATTATCAAAAAGCTCGTTTACATCATCCTTTTAAAGAATATCCTATTTATAAATATTTTAATTTTAATATACATGATGTTATAGAAAATAATAAATCAATTAAAGAAGTAAAAAATGTATTAACTTTTACAGGTAAAAATTATAATAATCTTTATGAATGGGCTAAAAATACACTATGGTTTGGTAGAAGAATAGCAAGATATAAGACTAAAGTTATTTAAATAATTCTTTCCAATTATCACCTGTTATTTGATCTGCTAGTTTCTTTTTAGTATTTAAAGTTTTCATTATCTTTTCATCTAAAGTATTAGGACATACGAAGTCTATATATAATACTTTCTCTTTTTGTCCTATTCTATGTGCTCTATCTTCAGATTGAAGTCTTACTTCCATATCATAAGTATTATTAAAATAAATTACAGTTTTAGCTTTAGTTAATGTAAGTCCATAACCACCAGTTCTAGGTTGCCCTACAAAAAATCTAATTTCTCCTGATTGAAATCTTTCAACAATACCTTGTCTATCTTCAGCTTTAGTATCACCAAAGAATGCCGCAACTTTACTTGCTCCAAATTTTTTAGATAATGTATCTCTAATTAATTTAATACTATTTCTATAAGTTGCCCATATAATTATATTACCTTGAGTTTCTTCAATGACATTTAATAGTTCTTGAATCCTTGGATTCTCACCTTTTATATTTTCTTCAGTTTTATTATCATATTTAATAAAACCACATAGGATCTGCTGTAATCTTAATATTCGTGTGATAATAAGAGGTGCAGTCACTAATTTCTCACGTTCTAGTTCTAGTATAGCACGTTTTTTAAGAATCACGTACATGCGCTTTTGAGCAGGTGTCATGTCGATATGTCTTATTTGACGTAGTTTAGGAGGTAAATCTAAACATTCTTCTTTAGTAACTCTAAAAGAATGTTCATTTAATATTTTTTGAAGTTCATCTAATCTTTGATAACCCACTATTTCATCAAAACTATGAGTAGATGTTCTTCTTCTTTGAATAACACAAAAAGTATTTCTATAAGCATAGAAACTAGATTGTAATATAAATTCATCTAGAAAATGCATTTGTGACCATAAGTCTAGAGGACCTCGGGTCACTGGAGTTCCTGTTAATATTCTTCGATAAGTTGCTAATTTACCTAACTTCATACATGCTTTAGTTCTTCTAGCGGTTCTATTTTTTATATTTGTACTTTCATCTATACAGAAAAAAGATTTAGAAACATTTAATAATCTTTGTAAATAATTTTTACCTTTCTCTGTAGAAAGAGCTTCTATATTAATAATAAAAAATTTTAGTTTATGTGATGGTTTTAAAAATTCAATTAATCTATCAATATTTATTTTAGTTTCTGTTGGATTCCAGATACATATATCGGTAAAGATAACCACATCTTCTGACATATGTGCCTTAAATTCAGAAGCATGCCAATTACGATAGACCCCTTTAGGGGCAGCAATAATAGCAGTATCAATATTACCTCTGCGATAGAGATAAGCAATATTATCAATAATAACTTTAGACTTACCTGTACCTTGTTCCATAAAAAGTGCATAATATTTTTTATTCTTACTTTTATCAAATGCATCATATTGATGTTGATAGGGTTTAGTTTTAAAATTGTATTTTAAAATTTTTTTTTCGTCTATAAATTTTACTTGCATATAAATCTTTCTGTTTTCTAATTATAATTTTACTTTATATAGTTTTTAATATATAAGTAAATAATAAAAATAAGAAAGGAGAAACTTTATGGCTAAAGTTTACATAGTACAAGAAAATCCAAATGTAAATGTTATTGGGGCTGGTCGTTTTGGAGATTTAATTCCATTACTACCACCAGGTCGACAAATTACTCTTTCATCTGCACCAGTTGTAAAATTATTAAAAAATAAATTAAAAGATTTTAATGATAAAGATTTTTTACTTGCAATGGGTGATCCAGTTGCTATTGCAATTGCTTCAATGGTAGCTTCGGATATTAATAATGGAAAAGTAAATATGTTAAAATGGGATAGAGAAAATCAATGTTACTATAACGTACCTATTGATCTTTATCAGATCAGAATTGATCTTTATCAGAAAGGAGAAAGTAATGAGTAAAGAAAAGTGGATATTCGATTCAGTCGAAAAACACAAGAAAAAAGAAAGTTTACCAAAAGGTGGATTAGAAATAGTTACAACTATTGGAAATAAACTTATAAAGAAGAAGAAAAATCTTATGAAGGAAGAAGAAAGACTTAAAGAATTAAAAGTTGAAATTCGTGAGATTGAAGAAAAAGAATTACCTGATGCAATGGCGTCATGTAATAATATGACTAGATTTGATTTAGCCGATGGCAGTCAAATTTCAGTTAAAGATGATTTATTTTGTTCTATACCAGAAGATAAAAGAGCAGGTGCTCTTACATGGTTAGAAAAAAATGGACATAGCGAACTAATTAAACATGATGTTAAAGTTAGTTTTGCTAAAGGCGAGTATGACGAAGCAGATAAACTAATTAAGGTGTTAAATAAAAATTTTAAAAATATACCTTATGACGAAAAATCTTCAGTTCATGCTGGCACATTAAAAGCTTTTGCTAAAGAAAGATATAGTTTGGGTGAAACATTACCTGAAGAATATTTTTCTGTATACGAAGCCAGTATAGCAAAAGTTAAACTCGGAAAGGAGAAATAATATGGCGAATAAACAAGTAGCAATCAAATCAAAAAATGAAATCGCAATAGGCGATATTTCAGCTGATTTGATTATTAAATCGGCTGGTCGTGGTTTAGAAAATATCACTAATGATGATATTACTATTCCTAGATTAGCAATAGTACAAGCCGGCTCACCTCAAAGAAAAAAGAAAGATGAAAAATATATTGAGGGTGCTGAAGAAGGTAATATCTTTAATACGGTTACTAATCAATTATATAGTGATTCGATTACAGTTATACCTTGTGGATATAGAAAGTCCTATGTAGAATGGGTACCTAGAGAAAAAGGTGGAGGTCTTGTAGCGGTACATGATATGAAACCTGAAGGAACTAAAACTGATCCAAAAACTAGAAAGTCAATGTTAGGTGAAAATCAAATAGTTGATACAGCTGAACATTTCGTTTTAGTTAAACAAGATAAATCGTTTGAACCTGCAGTTTTAACGATGACATCTAGTAATCTTTCAGTTTCAAGAAAGTGGAATACACTTCTTAAAATGAAAAAGATGAATATAAAAGGTCAGATGGTAGAACCACCTTCATTTTTATATATGTTTAAATTAGCAACTATAAATGCAGAAAATGATTTAGGCAGTTGGTTTAAATATAAATTAGAAGAAGTAGGTCAAGTATCAAGTAAAGAAATATTTGGTCAAGCTGAAGCTCTTTCAGATTCAGTATCTGAAGGTAAAGTAAAAGCTTCTGAACCAATAGCTACCGATACATCTTCATCGGAGGAAACAAATACTAAAACACCATTTTAGTTATGCTTGATGAAGATTTTTTCAAGGTCTTTCCAGGCCTAACTAGAGCTTATGGCCAATTTTTCATAACAGAAAGAAAAGGTCCTAAACTTGATGGCTATGGAAAGACCATAAGAGAAAATTATGTTACTGAACTTTGGAAACAACACCTAGATGGTAAAACTGGTCTAGGTGTTATTCCAATTAATAAAGATAATAAATGTAAATGGGGTTGTTTAGATGTTGATGATTATTCTGTTGATATAGAAAAAATAAGTAAACAGTTTGTAAAAAAGAATTTAATAGTATGTAGATCAAAATCAGGAGGAGCACACATTTTTATTTTTACTAAAAATTTTGTATCTGCTTCTTCAATGATTAATAAATTAAAAGAAATTGTAAAAGCATTTGGTTTTGTTAAATATGATTTAAGACCACAACAAACTAAATTAATTGATGACAATGATTGTGGAAGTTGGTTAAATATGCCTTACTTTGGTGGTGAATCCACTGATAGATATGCTCTTTATAATGGAGAAGTATTAACACCTGAGCATTTTATAAAATGGGTAGAAAAATTTTCATTAGATTCACTTGAATCTCTGGATCTAACTTTTATCAAAAAACTTAATAAATCCAACGAAATTTTACCAGGCGGTCCTCCTTGTCTCCAAGATTTACTTTCTAAAGGAGCACTCGGTGAAGGAAGTAGAAATAATGGTCTTTTTAATATTGGAGTTTATTTAAGGAAAAGATTTCCGGAAGATTGGCAAGATAAATTAGAAGAATATAATGATGAATATATTGATCCCCCACTTAAACCTAGAGAATTTACAACAGTATTACAAAGTTTAGATAAAAAAACTTATAATTATAAATGTAAAGATTCACCAATTAATTCAGTGTGTAATAAAACTAAATGTATTACATGCGAATACGGAATTAATGATAATGGTACAATGCCAACATTAAATAGTATTACTAAAATATTAACTAATCCACCTCAATATTTTTTAACATTAAGTGAAAAAAAAATTGGTCCTTTATCTAGTAAACAAATTTATAGTTTTATAGATTTTAAACAAGTTGTGTTTGAAAATTTAGATATACTTCTTCCTAAAATAGATGATAAATTATGGACTGAAACAGTTAATGATTTAATGTCAAGAGTTATTGCTGTAGAAGCACCTAAAGATAGTAGTAATGAAGGTAGATTATTTGATCTATTAGAAAGATTTTGTACTGGTTCCACTTCTTCTACAGAAATAGAAGATTTATTAAGAGGAAAATCTATTATTCAAGATGAAATAACAGAATTTAGAATAAATGATTTTATGGAATTTTTAGATAGACATAGATTTAAAGAATTTAAACTACATGAAATTACTGCCTATCTTAAAAATTTAGGTGCTACTCATAGCGGAAAAAAGATAAAAGGAAAATTTACGAATACTTGGTCAATACCAAGTTTTCAAATACAAACTGAAGAATTTAAACAACCAAATATAAATAAGGAGGCATATGAATAAAGAAAGAGCAATAAATATTTTGTTAGATTATGCTAAAAATAGTAGAGAGGTTTCTTATGCATGCGATTTTGATGCTTTAACTGCAGCAATTTTATTTATGGAGAAATATCTTAAAGAAAATAAAAAAGATAGCAAAGTAGAAATTAATGGTCTTGAATTTAAATTAACGAAAGGAATGTAATGTATATATTTTTTGATACGGAAACTAATGGATTATGGAGAAGGGATTTACCTTCTAATCATAAAGATCAACCTAGACTTGTAAGTATGGCTTTTCAAGTATGCGATAATAAAGAAAAAATTATAGCTCAATATTCAAGTAGAATAGAGCCAAAGTCTAGAGATGTGCCTGATTTTATTATTCCTAAAGAAGTTGAAGATATTCATGAAATATCTACTAAAGAAGCACAAGATACTGGAATAGCTTTACAATATCCTTTAGCAATAATGACTTACTTTATAAGTAAATGTCATACAATGGTTGCTCATAATTTAGCTTTTGATTTACAAATCCTAGAACGAGAATTAGAAATTTTAAAATTTATTTATAAACAGCCACAAAATTTACATTGTACTATGATGATGGCTAAAGATCAATTAAAATTAAAAGCAGATTATAATGATTATAAATTTCCTAAACTAGAAGAATGCTTTAAATATTTTTTTCATAGAGGAGTTCATAATTATCACGATGCTTTATTAGATGTTCAATTATGTAGAGAATTATATTTTCATATGAAAAGAATAGGTATTAAAGAAATTACTCATCAAGCTATTCCTAAAGAATTATTAAATAGAATAGAAGGAGATAAATATCAAAACTTAATTAATTTTTTAAATACTATTAATAAAAATAAATTAAATGAATGGGAAAATAGTTTTTGTCAATCAGTAATTGAAAAAGTAAATAAAAATGGTGATAAACATATTTTATTATCAGATAAGCAACGTGCTACTTTAAGAAAAATATATAATAAACATAATGGAAAGTAAGACAATTAAAATTTTTGGTAGTCCTGGAACAGGAAAAACTACAACTCTTTTAAAACTTTTAGAAGAAAAAATTGCAGAAGGATATAAACCTGAAAAAATTGGATTTTTTTCTTTTACTCGGAGAGCAATTAGAGAAGCAAGAAGTAGAGTTATTAAAAAATTTAATCTTTCAGAAGATGATTTAGAATATTTTAGAACTATTCATAGTTTATGTTATCGAACTTTAAATATAAATAGTGGTCAAGTTTTTAAAGGAGAACGTGTAAAAGAATTTAGTGAAATTGCTAGAGTAGAAATGTCAGGAGTATCTGAAGAAGATACATCCGGATTATCTGTCGGAAATAAAAGAGGTGATTTACTTTTATTCTGTGATGAAGTTTCAAGATCAAGTGAAAGAGATTTAAAAGAAGTATGGAAAGAATTAGAATGTGAACATACTTGGGAAGAACAAGAATACTTTTCTAAAGCATTAATTAATTTTAAAAAATCTAAAAATCTTTTAGATTTTACAGATATGTTAGATATTTTTATAAAAGAAGAAACTATTCCACAGTTGGATATTATTTTTGTAGATGAAGCTCAAGATTTAACAACTAAACAATGGAAAGTAATAGAAAGAGTAAATGAGTATTGTAAATTTAGATATATAGCAGGTGATGATGATCAAGCTATCTATCGTTGGGCAGGAGCTGATGTTAAAAGATTTTTAAATATTAAAGGAAATATTAAAGTCTTACCTATAAGTTATAGATTACCAAAAACTATTCATAAATTAGCTTGTGATATTTCTCATAAAATTTCTTTAAGACAAAGTAAAAAATGGACTTCCAAAGAGGATCAAGGATCAATAACTGATATTTATTCTATTGAAGATGTAGATATGGCAGAAGGAGAATGGCTTATATTAGCAAGATCAGGTTATCAATTATTTAAAGCTGAAGCATACTGTAAAAGAATGGGTTGGTTTTATGAAAAAGGTCATCACGAATTTAAAACTAATAAATTTGTTATTGCTATTAGATCATGGATTAAATTAAATAGAGGTGAAACTATTTCGTTTGATGAATTAAAAAAATTATATCAATGCATTAAAAGTAAAACTGGAATTATTAGAGGTTTTAAAAAATTAGAAGGTATTGATCAAAATATAGAATTTTCTTTTCAATATTTAAAAGAAAATGTAGGACTAATAGCCCAAGGAGAATGGCAAGAAGTTATTTTTGGTTTAGATCCTGAAGATATTTTAATGTTTGAATCTTTAATTAGATCAGGAGATATTTTTAAAAATAAAGCAAGGATAAGATTATCAACTATTCATGGAATAAAAGGTGGTGAAAGCGATAATGTAGTAGTTATCTCTGATATTTCTTATAAGACTTGGAGAAAATTTAATATGGAACCAGATGATGAACATCGAGTTTTTTATGTAGCTGTTACTAGAGCTAGAAAAAATTTGTTTTTATTGCATCCGGAAACGAAGTATAGTTACGAATTAAGATGAAAGCGAGAAAACATGAAAGATAAAAAAGATAAACAATGGAATGAATACCATGCAAGTAGATTGAATTTAATTCAATCAATAGAAACTCACATGGAATCAATAAACAAGGTTAATGTTTATAATAGTGGATCAAGAACTGATATTCCACTTAATACAAGTGGAGATCACTCCTTAATGAACGAGCATATGGGGACTATTGAGATGAATAAGTTAAAGGAGAAGTTAAGCAGGTGAAAGCATTAGGAAGTTATATATTTGCAGGTGGATTTACTTTAGGAGTAAGTAAACATTTTGATGTGGAAGCTCATTTTGAAATGAAACCTGGTTTATATAAAAAAACTTTTAAAGCTAATTTTCCAAATATTCCTGTATATGAAGGTGAAGAAGAATGGCCTAGAAAAAAATTTAAAAATAAAATTGATTTTGTTTATTGTAATCCTCCTTGTGCTCCCTGGTCTAATTTAGGAGGAGGACAGAAAGGAGCAGGAGCATGGAGAGATGATCCTAGAATTGCATGTTGGAGAAATAGTTTTAATCTTTTAAAAGAATTAAATCCTACAGCTTTAGCTATTGAATCAGTTCCTCGAATTTACTCTAAAAATGGAGGATATCCAATGATTATGGAATTAACTAAAGAAGCAAATAAATTAAATTATCAAGTTACTCACTTATTAATTGATGGAGGCTTTACTGGTTTAAATCATAGTAGAAAAAGATTTTTCTTTATAGCAACTAAATATGGATTAAATGCACGTTCTTTAAATTTTCAACCATTACCTACAACTGGAGAAGTTTTAGCTCAATTTAAAAAGGAACACGGATCAGATGTAGGACATTTAATGAAGTTAGGAGAAAATGAAAAACCTTATCTTAAACATTGTAAACAAGGAGAAAGTTTAAGAGTAACATGGGAAAGATATAATCCACCTGAAACTTGGGTAAGAGGAGGAATGCGTGGAGGAGTAAAAGGTAGACCTCAATTTATGAAATGGAGATTAAAAGAAAATGCACATATACCAGTTATAGCTGGAGGATTTTATATACATCCTAATGAAGATAGATTATTTGGTCATAAAGAATTAGCTTATATGGCAGGTTTTCCAGTAGATTATAAATGGGAAGGACCAAGTTCTAGTATAGGATCACAAATCGCAAGAGGAGTAATGCCACCTGTCGCTGAATATGTAGCGAGAATAATAAAAAGTAGTATTAGAGATAAAAATAAAAAAGAAGAAGATTTACAAATTATAGATTTTAGAAAAGCACCTACACAAGAAAGTTTATTATGAGAAGTTTTATAGAAAGTTTTATAGATGTTGGATCAGGATTCGGCCTGGCAATATTGATACAGTTATATATATTTCCATTATTTGGATTATATCCAACAATTATGGATAGTATGGGAATAGCTTTGATTTTTACAGTAGTGTCTATTACAAGATCATGGTTATGGAGATTGGTTTTTAAAAAAATAAATGGATAAAGAATTATATAAACCATTACCTGATGGATTAACAATTGGTAAAAGTAAGGTCCAAGGATTAGGTTTGTTTACACAATTCTTTGTAAAGAAGGGAACTAATTTTGGAATAAGTCATATGAAGATGAATGGTATGTTAATTCGTACACCTTTAGGTGGATTTATAAATCATTCAGATACACCCAACTGTGTTAAGAATAGATATTTTATGACAAATACAAATGATATTAAAATTAAACATGATTATACTAAATATAATTTAATTACTTTAGAAGATATTGAAGGAGGAGAAGAGTTGACTATCAAATATACTTTTTATGATATAAAAAATATGAATAATAAAGGATAATGAAAAAGATTGCATCCGATATTTTGAATTTACACGAAGATTTATTAGGAGATATAAATAGATTTCATAATAAATTTGGTTTTAAAAAGAACGAAAAAGTAGGAATACCAGATAATCCTGAATTAGTTAATTTTAGAACTTCTTTTTTAATGGAAGAGTTAGCTGAATATACTCAAGCTATAACTAAAAAAGACGATGCTGCAGCATTAGATGCTCTTGTTGATATAGTTTATATAGCTTTAGGTACTGCCTGGTTATTTAATTTACCTTTTGAAAAAGCTTGGAAAGAAGTACAAACAGCTAATATGAAAAAAGTAAGAGCTAAAAGTAAATCAAAAAAACGAGGAACAGCGTTTGATGTAATTAAACCTAAAGATTGGAAAGCTCCTAATATAGATCAAATTGTTGAGGAAGAGAAAGAACGAAATGAAGATATTAATAACAGGCTTTAATGCATTAGCTGTAGGTACAGCAAGAAGTACATTAAATATAGCAACATCTGCTAGAATTTTACCTAGAGTTTTAAAAGATTTAGGGCATGATGTAACACAAAAAGCAATCGTCCCGGGAGAAGATGTTTCTCAATATAACAAAGTTTTTGTATATGTATTTGGTCCTAATAGTTTATCAGCACGTTTCTGGTATGGTGCGGCATATACTTTAATTAAAAGACCAGATGCTATTGTATCAATAGATGATTGGCAAACTAAAGATTCAGTAAGTGGTTTTGGAACTTTTAGTCGAGGTCATTGGCGAATATGGAAAAAATTAAGTAAAGCAGGAAATCCAGTAGGAAAAGTTAATTGGGATGAGGCTCAAGTTTATAAAAAAGAAATAGAAGATTTTGTAGATACATTTGCATTTGAAAAATGGCCTTATAAATTATTAATACCAGCTTATGATGGTGGAAATTATGAAGCATTAGGAATGAAAGCTAATGAAATAATTAATTGGGATCCATCATCTTATACTGATTCTTATATGAATAATACAGATCAAGGTTTATTTGATACTCAACCATCTTCAATAGAATTAAAAGAAAAAACTTGGGCTCTTGCTAGTTTAGTAAGTAAACAAAATTGGTTAAAGCAACAATATTTTAATTGGCCAGTTAAAACTTTTGGTAATATAAAAGAAGGACAAATTAGATTAAAAGAACATGAGTTATATCAAGAGTATAAAAAAATATGGGGAATTATTAGTCCTCCTCATTATCATACTTTAAATACATCAGGTTGGTGGAGAGTAAGATATAGTATGGCTTATAATGCTAATTGTATTTTATATGGTCATCCAAATGAAACTAAAATATTTGGAGAAGCCTATAATATAATTCCTGAAAAAATAGAAAACTGTAGCGATGAAGAATTAATAAATATATATAGAAAGCAGGCCGAGGCTTATAAAAATAAGATTTGGACTAAAGAAAGAACGAAAGAATTTTTTAAATGTCTACTAATGGAATAATAATTTTTGATGGACCAGATGGTGTAGGTAAAACTACATTAATTAATTATATAAAAAAGAAATATAATAACTCTTATTATATGCATTTAAGAGTTCATAAAAATATGAAATTGTGGCATACAGCTAGTGCTAGATATGCTATTAGAAAAAAATTAGAAGGAAAATTAGTTTTATTAGATAGACATTGGCCAAGTGAACAATGCTATGCTTATATTTATAGAAATGGACCTAGTTATAATCCTAGATTTTTATATAATAGATTAAAAGATCAAAAAACTTTTTATGTATGGTGTATTCCTGAAGATATTGAAAGAGTAAAAGAAAATCATAGAATTAATAGAGAATTAAGACATGAAGAATATCATAATATTGATAAAGTAGTAGATTATTATTACTATCATTGGTTTGGTAAACCTAATCGAAGTAATTTTTTATCCACGCTATCGCCATTACGTGACAGAAAAGATTTTATGAGATATGATATGTTTAAAGATGGATACAAATTAGATGAATTTACAAATAAAATTATGAAAAATTATGCGATACACTTATAAAATTAAAACTAAAGATAAAGAAGAAACGATAGAGGCAATGTCTTTTAAAAAAATGTTACAATCTTTAGTTCTTAAATTTCCTAAAATGAATGTTTTATGTATGTATAAAAATAAAAAAGGAAATAATTTAGCAAAATGGATAGATACTACTAAAATTAAAATAAAATATTAAATGAAAGAAACTAATATTAGATATAAAAAAATGTTATGGGATATTTATAATCGTCCTGAGTTTATGTGTAAACCAAGAGGATTAAATATAAAAGAAAAAATAAATCACTCTTTTAAAATAGGTATGGAAGACCCTATTATAACGATACCTGAAAGAAAATTATCTTATAGTTTTATGTTTGGTGAAGCAGCATGGATGTTGAGTGGCAGAAATGATGTTGCAAGTGTATCTAAATATGTTGATGGAGTTAAAAGATTTAGTGATGATGGTGTAACTTTTTTTGGAGCTTATGGTCCTAAAATTATTACTCAAACATCTTATATAGTTGATACTTTAATAAAAGATAATGATAGTAGACAAGCTGTTATAAATATATGGAGAGAGAATCCTAGATCAAGTAAAGACATTCCTTGTACTTTATCTTTACAATTTTTATTAAGAGAAGCAAGTGATGAATTATGGTTACATACGATTGCTAGTATGAGAAGTAATGACGCCTGGTTAGGTACTCCCTATGATACATTTAATTTTAGTGCAATCTCTTTTTATATAATTTGTTGGTTAAATTTTCATGGATTAAAATGTAAGTTAGGTAAATTAAATATACAAGCTGGAAGTAGACATCTTTATAAAAATGATTTTAGTAAATTAGATAATATATTTAAAAGTAATTATGATGATAAAGATTTTAATTTAAATAATCTTATTGAAAAATATAAAAAAACTCCTACTAAATTTATTGATATTTTATGGGAAATGGCAGATGTAACAGGTAACGAATTAAGACCTAATGGATTACTTTCAGAAAGATTAGATTATTTAAAATATGGATGATGAGTGGTATTGGCCTACATTTGATTTTTAATATATGGATAATTATAGACAACCTGCTGATTTTTATTTTTTACGAATGGCTTTATTAGTATCAGAGAGAGGAACTTGTGTCAGAAGAAAAGCTGGTTGTATTTTAGTAAATAAAAAAAATCATGTATTAGCAACTGGATATAATGGAAATCCTAGTGGATTTGCTCATTGTTTAGATAATCCTTGTAAAGGAGCAAACTCTAAAAGTGGAAAAGATTTAGATAAGTGTGAAGCAATACATGCTGAACAGAATGCATTACTTCAATGTAAAGATGTATATGATATACATACAGTCTATTGTACAGTGAGCCCTTGTATTCATTGTATTAAATTACTTTTAAATACTTCAGCTAAAAAAATTGTATTTGGAGAAAAGTATATTCAAAAAGATGCTGAAAGATTGTGGTGTATGACAAATAGAGATTGGTCTTATATAAATATTAATTTTATTTTAGGAAAATTAAATTAATGTTTAATGTAAATAAAATAGACGAAGCAAACTTAATAGCGATAGATACAGAGACCTATGATCCAAATCTTAAAACAATGGGACCAGGTGGTTTTAGAAAAGATGGTCATATTGCAGGAATTTCTATTGCAACTGATAGTGGATATAATGAATATTTTCCAATAAATCATCAAGGCGGAGGAAATTTAAATAAAGAAAAAGTAATTAGTTTTTTATTATATATTTACTCAAAGAAGAAAAAGCTAGTATTTGCTAACGCCATGTATGACGTAGAGTGGCTTTATTCACTGGATAAGCGACTTACCCTTACTCGTAGTCACGAGATTTTAGATGTACTTTCCATAGAACACTTACTTGATGAAAATAAATTAAAGTATTCTTTAAACTCATTAGCAAAGTTTTATTTAAGAAAATCTAAATATGAAGTTGAACTAGAACAAGCTGTCTTATATAAGTTTGGAAAGAGAGCAAAAGTAAAAGAAAATTTATGGAGATTACATGCTAATGAAGTAAGTGAGTATGCTAAAGAAGATGCTTTACTTACTTTACAAATATATCAAAAACAACAAGAAAGAATAAAGAAAGAAGGTGTTGAAGATATAATTAAATTTGAATCAAGATTAATTCAAGTTCTATTTGAAATGAGAAAAAAAGGAGTAAGAGTTGATGTTGATAAAGCATATAAATTATATACCGAATTAGAAAAAAAACAAATCCACTTGCAATCTAAACTAAATACTTTAGGAGGAACCATAGTTAATGTATGGGCAAACGCCTCTTTAAAGGAAGCATATGATAAAAATAATATTAGTTATACACACACCGCAAAAGGTACTCCATCTTTCACTGCAGCTTGGTTGGAAACTCAAGTGGATGATGTTAGTAAAAGTATTTTAAATATTCGTAAATTAGACAAGATACGAAATACATTTATTAAAAACATGATTATTGATAAAGCTTCTAATGGAAGAATATATTGTGGCTTTAATCCAATGGGTACAGTTACAGGAAGATTTAGTTCTTCTCATCCTAATCTTCAACAAGTACCAGCTAGAGACCCTGAACTTGGTCCGATGATTAGAAGTTTATTTATACCCGAAGAAGATTCAGAATGGTATTGTGCTGATTATTCTCAACAAGAACCAAGGGTATTAATACATTATGCTTGTCTTAAAGATATGAGGAGTGCTTTACACGTCCAAAAAGAATTTTGTAGAAATGATAAAACAGACTTTCATCAAATGGTAGCTAATATGGCAGGAATAGAAAGAAAGCAAGCCAAGACTATTAATTTAGGATTATTTTATGGTATGGGAAATAAAAAATTAGCAGCACAATTAGGATTAAAACAAGACCAAGCTTATGAATTATTTAATCAATATCATAATAAAGTACCTTTTGTTAGAGAATTATCAAGACAAGTATCAAATGTGGCAGGAAGTAGGGGTTATATTAAAACTTTATTAGGAAGAAAAAGAAGATTTGATTTATGGGAACCTAGAGATAGTTGGGGAGAAAAAGCTTATTCTTTAGCAGAAGCTTATTCTCATTATCCTAAACAAGAACTTAAAAGAGCTTATACTCATACAGCATTAAATGCTTTAATTCAAGGTTCGTCAGCAGATATTACAAAATCTGCAATGATAAAAATATACGAAGCAGGTTTATTAGATGAGATTGATTTAAAATTAACTATTCACGATGAATTAGATTTTTCAATTCCTTGGAATAAACAAAAATGTTTTGAAGAAGCTTTACAAAGCATGAAAACTTGCGTAAAGTTGAATGTGCCTCTTAAGGTGGATGTCGAGAAAGGAGATAATTGGGGTAATGCAAAATAAATGAAAATAGGTTTTATTGGTTTAGGAAAACTTGGTCTACCAGTAGCTTTAGCATGTGAAAGTAGAGGTCATACAGTTATAGGAACTGATATTAATGATCGTGTACTTCGAGATATTAGATTTAAAAGTTTAACATATAAAGAAGAAGATGCTATTGAGTTATTACAAAAATCTAAAATACAATTAAAACCTATAAATAATATTGTTGAAGAAAGTGATATTATATTTGTTCCCATTCAAACTCCTCATGAAGAAAAATATGAAGGTATAACACGTATTCCAGAAGAAAGAGCAGACTTTAATTATGATTATTTAGTAAAAGGAATAAAAGATTTAAATGAAGAAATCGAAAAACAAGGGAAAGATAAAGTTGTGGTTATTATATCTACTGTTCTTCCTGGTACTATTACAAAACTTATTAAACCAATCTTAGGAAAACATTTAAAACTTTGTTATAATCCATTCTTTATAGCAATGGGAACTACTATTCCTGATTTTTTAAATAGTGAAGTTATTTTATTTGGAGTAGATGATAAGTCTGCTGCTGAAAAAGCCAAAGAATTTTATAGAACTATTAATAATGCTCCCTTTCATGAAACTACTTTAGAAAATGCTGAATTAATAAAAGTAGTTTATAATACTTTTATTTCAACGAAGATAGCAATGATCAATACTATTATGGAAACTTGTCATCATTTACCTAATACTGATGTTGATGATGTAACTAAAGCTCTTGCTTTATGTATAGATAGAATTATAAGTCCTAAATATTTAACAGGTGGAATGGGAGATGGAGGGGGTTGTCATCCTAGAGATAATATAGCTCTGAGTTATTTAGCTCAAAAATTAAATTTATCATATAATTGGTATGATAATATAATGAAACAAAGAGAAGTTCAAACTGAATGGTTAGCTGATCTATGTATAAAATATGCTGGAAATAAAAAAATAAATATTCTAGGTAAATGTTTTAAACCTGAAACTAATTTAACAGTAGGAAGTCCTTCCATATTATTGAAAAATATTTTAAAAGAAAAAGGTAAAGAAGTTATTATGTGGGATCCTTGGGTTGATTCTCCTGATATTATGAAAATTAAAGAAGAATTTAAATGGGATAAAGAACCTCAATTATTTTTTATAGGAACTAAACATGAAGCTTGGAAAGAATTTTATTTTATGCCTGGGTCAATAGTTATTGATCCTTTTAGATATTTAAAAGTTAAAGATGATGTAAAATATATACCGATTGGAAAAAATAATGACTCCATTTGAACGAATAAATTTTATTAGAAAATGGCTTATTGATTATGTAGAAAGTATGGATACGCCTGCTAATTGTTTAGTAGTAGGAATATCTGGCGGAGTTGATTCAGCTGTAGTAAGCACTATTTGTGGACTAACTGGAATTAAAACTCTTATGGCATTAATGCCTATTTCTCAAAGACCTGAAGATCATGACTTATCTATTAAACATAAAAATTGGTTAACTACTAAATTTCAAAATTGTTATGGTGTTGAAATAGATTTAACACATACTTTTTTAGCTTTTGAAAATCAAATGATAGATATGAAATTTACAGATAAATTAGGATTAGCTAATTCAAGAGCACGAATAAGAATGATGTGTTTATATCAAATATCCGCTAGTACCAAAGGAATTGTAGTAGGAACAGGAAATAAAATAGAGGACTTTGGTGTAGGTTTTTTTACAAAATATGGAGATGGTGGAGTTGATATTTCACCTATTGCTGATTGTACTAAAACTCAAGTATGGGCTATGGCAAAAGAATTAAAAATTTTAGATGAAATTGTGGAAGCTGAACCTACTGATGGTTTATGGAATGACGGAAGAAAAGATGTAGATCAATTAGGTATGTCTTATTCTCAAATAGAATACTTAATGAAGAATCCAACAGAGCCTAATTATCAAAAATATTTAAAATTAAGAAAGAAGAATTTACATAAAATGAAACCAATCCCTATATGTAAGTTTAATGGAAAAACAAATCTGGCAAACGATTAGATCAAAATTAAACGATTTTTTTATTCAAAGGATTGAGACACAGATTGAACGAGGAATTCCTGATGTATACTACTGTTCAGCTGGTCAGAGTGGTTGGCTAGAAGGTAAGTATGTGCGGTCCCCCAAAAGAGAAAAAACCAAATTAAAACTAAAGCTGAGTATAGAGCAAATCGCATGGCATAAGTCTTATACCTATCACGGAGGTCTTGTCTATATAATTGTGAAAAAAGATAAAAAAATTTATTTATTTCCAAGTTCAGAAGGTGAAGCTCTAGCTATTGGTGTAACCCGGGAAGAATGGGAGAAAAAAGCGATAGCGAAAGATTGGAACACAATAAAGAAAATCTTGTCGAATAAGATTTAAAATAATATAAAGTAAAAATAAGCGGTTATTATATAAGTACCAGGTATTCGTACATGGGCCATTAATAACCGCCTTATTAATAAGAAAGGAGAAATATGCCAGAAGAAGAAAAAGAGAGTATTCTGAAGCGAATACAAAAGCTTTTGAAAATGTCTATAGAAAACGGAGCTTCTGAGAACGAAGCAATGCTTGCTGCAGATAAAGCTCAAAAGTTACTTCAAGAACACAATCTCTCTATAAGTGATCTTAAAGATGAAGATCAAGTAGAGCCTATGGATAGCGAAGATGTAGAGGTCGATAGAGATTTATGGAAAGGCTATATAAGAAATGCTACAGCCAAACTATATTTCTGTAAGACTTACACTACTATGAAATATGATAATAACTACAGACGAGTAAAAGTAATTACTTTTGTAGGTAGAAAATCTAATCGAATGGTAGCTACAGAGATGTGTAAATACTTTATTAATACAGTAGAACGATTAGCAGCAGAAGAATTTAGAGAAGTGCCAGGTAGTCGTGCTAGTATTAATAAAATGTCTCATGCTTTTAAACAAGGCTGTGCGAGTAAGTTATCGAGAAGATTGAATGATAGATATAACGAGATAGCTCCCGAATATATCCCTCAAGGCAATCCTGATGGTTTACCAGTTCTTTATAAGAACGAACAGATGGCTATTACTAAATGGTTAAAGCAACAAGGTATTCATTTAAGGAGTTCAAAATCTTCTATGAGTATCCGAGATAGAGTAGCCTATAGCCGTGGATCAGAAAAAGGTAACGGAATAGGGATAAATACGCAAGTAAATGCTAGAACTAAATCTAGAATGTTATCTAGATAATTGTTATAATGGGGCCAACAAATAGGCCCCATGAAACTTACTGAAATAAAATATAAAAATATAACTACAAAAGTCATCTTTAAAAAGATAGATGACTATGCTTTATATACTTACAATACTAATACATTATTTTTTCGAAAAGGACTTACTAAACAAATGCTTGGTAAGACTTTATTTCATGAAATATTTCATATTATAATGGCTTTAAATGACTTTGAAGTAGGCCCGCATGGTGAAGAAAAAGTAGCAACTTTAACAGAACAATATTATACTATTCTTAAAAGTAATCCAATTTTAAAAAATTTAATAGTGAGGTGTTTAAAAGAATAATGAAATTTATATTAAGTATGATACTGTGTAGTTCAATCTACAATAGCTGTTTACCTCCTCATAATTTACCCGAATTATATAACTCTCATTATGAGTGTATGATTGCAGGATATGAAGAAGCTATTAAAAAAGCCAAAGAGATAGGACCTAAAGAAGTTAATAAGTATGAAACTATTATTAAATTTATGTGCGTAGATGAAAAACTTATACTTCCTAAACCTATACAAGAAAATGTTTAAAGAAAGAAGTCATCATTTAATTACTGAACTAATGAGTTTACCCACAAAAAATTATTGGGTTAAATTTACATATACAAGTAAATTATATCCTCACAAAAAATTACTATTAGAGTTTCCACAATATGATAGCGAACCTTATTTTCCGAGAGTAAATAGGTTCTATGAATTCTGTATTAATAAAATGAGAATGTTTAATTTTTTAGATTATGAAGTAGTTGAATATAAAAATGAAATTCCTCGTTATGACGTAGATATAGAGAAAGAGTATACAATCCACTAAAATAGTGTGACGTAGGACGCTTTATAGCGCAGGTTTTAGTCTTTTAGATAGTAAGTATCGTGGATTTTTTTCTTGTTTTTAAGGAATATTTTTAATATAAAAATATATATAAAGTAAAAAATAGAAAGGAAAATTATGACTAAAGAAAAGTTGAGTAAAATAATCAAAGATCTTAATAAAGATAATGCACCACCAGATGGTTGGAAAAAAGAAGATAAGATTATGACTGATAAAGAAGTCGCTGCGTCTGTCGATTTAGAAATTTCAGATTTTAGCGATGATGGTTCTGATATAGATGAATTAAGAGATATATTGGACGGTAGAGATTAATGAACCATTTAGTAATTAACCAATGTGATTTAATATATTCTAATACAATCTCTAGAACCAAAAATTGGCCTAGACATTTTAAAGAACATGACTTTAAAGATATTAAAAAATTCGACAAGAAACAAGAGTGGCCAATTCATTTCTCGATTAAGATGAGAGAAGATTGTATGCGTATTCTTTTCGAACATGCGAATGGAGAGTTATATCAATTAGATATACCTGATATCATTTATGAAAAACTAAAACTTAACTTAGAGGAGGAGGTAACACCGATTGTCTATAATTAAACATGTAGTAATATTAAAAACTGGATTCCATTTTAGTTTTATGCATGCTAAACCTATAGAATGGGAGCATGTAAGAGCTATAATTCACGATAATACTGTGGAAGTATCAGAAGCTAGATGGGATGGAGAAACCTACGAAATGCTTTGTGACGAAAACGCATTAGGTAAAAATAATGTTCAATTAAATCAAAAAGCAACGATGGCATATAGAAGTTATTGGCACTGGTATAATAAAGAAGTACCAGAAGATGCTCGTAGTGAAACTGATATAAATAGAAGAAATATATGGGGAAATGTAATTTTAATTAAACAACCCTATTTGAATAAATAGAAAGGTATAAAAATGGAAGTATTAATTATATTATTACTCTTAGGAGCGATATAATATGACTATATATAATACTAAAGCAGAAGTTGTTGCAGCTTTAAGGTTAGCTAGTGCCATAAAACCCACAAAGTTACAACTTCGTAAAAAAAGAGAAAAAGAATGTATCCACTTTATGACTGGTATTCCTAATTCTGTAGAAGGATGGATATTCATTAGAACAATGAAGAAGTATCTACATAAAGGAAGATACAGTATAAGACTAAAGGGTCGAGGATCAAGAAAACTACATGGAAATCAAAGTTATATTCCATTACCACACGCTGAAAGATATTCGATGTATATTGATCAAAAGATAAAAGATGTAAATAATTCACAATATTTCTTTGAAAGAGATTGGAAAAGAGATTGTGCTTTAAGAAAGATAAGAGATGAGATAAATGTATTATTAAAGGAAAAATAATGACAATTAAACTAACAACTGTTCAACAAATATTACCGACAGATTTTATACAGTCTGAACAATATACTGTAATTGAACCAGGGCTTTCTAAATTTAACCAAGATCAAACTATTACTCACGATGAATTAATAGAATATTTAAAAGACCAGCCTTTAAATACAATATCTGTTTTACCAATGTTAATAGATGAAAAACAAAAACGAGAAATTACTGAAAATAAAATTAAGAAATTAGAAAAAAGAATTAATGAATTGGAAGAAGATAATAAAAAGTTATCTAAACAGATAAGTGATTATATAAAAAAGTATGAGGATTCTTTTAGAAAAGCTGGAATGTAATGAGTATAAAAATCTTAATTGTATTTCTTCTTCTTAATGGAGAAAAAAGTATTGTTGAAACTGAACTTAAACCTTATGAGTTTTGTAGCGATAAAGCTCAAGAATTTACTTATTTTAAAGAAAATGAAAACTATCAAAAAGGTAACGGAGAAGTTTGGATATATAGATATTTTGAAGGGAATAAAGTAGGAGCGATTTATTGTTTAACTACTGATAAAAAATATTTAATATCTTATTACGACCCTGAGTTCGAAAAAAATAAAAAGAAAGGAAGAAAATGAATGAGATAATAATAACTATGTTAATAACTGCTGGTGTTTTATTTATATTCGGCGGTATTGCATTATCTATATTTGTAGATTGGTTAGAAAATGAAGAAGGAAATAAATGACACAAAAAATAAAAAGAAAGGAAGAAAATGAAAGAAATAACTGAAAAACTAGCAAGCATTGCCTGGGCTATG